>Ga0316204_10000799_pt1 | contig 102077 bp, 110 predicted proteins | sample 6monrhotite_MG_2_FD_205661 | JGI IMG/M metagenome (GOLD analysis project Ga0316204, IMG submission 205661) | Microbial mat bacterial communities from mineral coupon in-situ incubated in ocean water Damariscotta River, Maine, United States -... | ecosystem: Environmental > Aquatic > Marine >... | reverse complement strand
ATGACATTGTAAATACCTGTAGTGTTCGAGGGTCGTGCCCTCAAACTATATAGCGGGGGGAGCACGAACTTGCCGGATGATTCCAATCAAGGAGGCAAATTGTACACTAAATTGTCTGTTTTTGCTGCAGTTTATTCGAAGCGTGCGGATGAGACGCGTTCTCACCGGTGTTTTTTTACTTAAGGAATCTCTGATTAATTGCTTTATCTGTCAGGCGACCGCAGGAAGTGCCTCTGGGTACGAGCAAAGCGCGGCAATCTCGACGTTATATGAATCATTGAGTTAAGAGATTACTTCGTCGCTTCACTCCTCGTAATGACAATTAATCAGAGGTTCCTTAATACTCTTTATATTCTGCCAGTCCCTCGGTTACCAGCAGATCGTTGATGTTGACGCCATTGAGGTAAATCTCTGCCAGATAGCGCCCGTATTTCCCTTTTTTATCTTTGGCCGTCTGGATTAACACCTCTTTATTGAGTAGCTGCTCACGCAGCCAGTCGCGTGATAACAACCCCTGCTCACGTTCATCGCCTCTGAGTTCGGGGCAGTTAATGCGGCTTAAACGCAGCTTCTCGCCGTGTGCCCAGACCTTGAGACCCATATCGATGTCGGCCGTCACGGTATCGCCGTCGTAAACGCCAGTGATTTTCGCTTTGTAAGTGTAGAGACCGTCTTCGCTGATGGTTGGCATGTGGTTATCCTTTTCCGAGTGTAGTGGACCAAGTTTATACCAGGAATGGTGAAGAGCATCTTTAATTCGTTACCGATTAGGGCTGGCGCCACTGTTTTTGTGTGATGTTGAATATCGGCACTGCGTTGATGTTGCTTTCTGGTGATGTGAAGCTGCATGGGTGCTTTCGGCTACAGCCAGCCGTTGGGGTGAGTTAACATGAACTACAGCGCCATAGACAAAGCCGCCATCAGGATACGCATCATATCGATGATGTGCTCTCCAAAGGCGATCTTGAGTTTATCGTGTGAATTTCGTTATTAGTTAACGTTTGGTAATCCTCCCCACGCCCGTAACACCTCTCCACTGAAGTCGCCCCCCACAGCGTCAACATACATTTCAGCAGTCTGTATTGCCGTAACTAATCCACGTCGTTCTTGACCAGGCTCTACGATTGGCGCGGGGCTGACCACGTTAATTCTGATATTTCGTGGTAACAAGGGTGCGGTATTACTCACAAAAGTATCCACGGCCGCGTTTAATGGTCCTGTGGCAATGCTGGCCTCATTGGGATAGTGACTCAGGAATCCACTTGTGAGGGTAAAGGAGCCATTATCACGGATATACAATTCTCCGAGTCTAACCAGCCGAACTTGAGCTATGAATTTTCGTTCAAAACCAAAACGGTAATCCTCATCAGTAAGATCTGAATATCGTTTAAATTGACTGTCCCCGCCGACTACAGAAATGAGTGCATCAAATTCCCCGGCTTGTTCAAACATAGAGCGTACCGATTGTTCATCAGTGTAGTCACTCAATATATCGCCAGAACGAGTCCCCACACGGATGATCTCATGGCCTTTGGATAATTTTTCAGTCACTTCGCGACCAATACGCCCGGAGGCGCCAACAATGATTATTTTCATTCCGAATACTCCTTTAAAACGTGTCAATACGTTATGCGTAGTCGTGTACATCAATAACTTCACCATTCATCGTACCTTCTAATCCAGCCTGATAGGCCTTTGCAGTATCAGCCGCCGACATACCTGCACTGCTGTCCATTCCCATCATTTCCAATGTTTCCTTTACGAATACCGGGCTGACGGTGTTGATCCTCAGAGTGTCACCCAGTTCAAGCGACGCGGCTTTTACAAATGAATTAAGCGCGCCGTTAGCCGCACTGATCGAGGTAGAGCCTGGAATAGGATCGTTGGCCAACATGCCGGAGGTCAGTAGGATGACACCACCCTCTCTCACGAAGGCCTGGCCAACTCTCAGCAGGTTGATTTGGCCCATCAGCTTGTTGTTCCAGCCAAGGTCAAATTGCTCGTCTGTCAATTCGCTCAGCGGCGCAAATTCCGCCATGCCGGTGGTGGAGATCACAGCATCGATCTCGCCCACCTGTTCGAAAAGGCTTTGAATTGATGCTTTGCTGCCAAGGTCCACCTGATAGTTACCATCCTTGTAACCTACTGAGATGACCTCATGGTTTTCCGCCAGGCGTTGTTGTACTTTTTGACCAATGGTTCCGGTAGCGCCAATGAGTAAAATTTTCATGTGATTCTCCTGTTTGTCTAGTTTGGTTTTTGATCATTTACGTGATGATTAAAATACTATAATAATCATGGAAAATGATAAATAATAGAAACATCAATTCAATTATCAGAAAAAATGAATTATGGATTTACTCAAATCTATCGTGATATTCCAAGAAGTCTGCAAGCAGATGAGTTTCAGTCAGGCAGCTGAGCAGTTGAATCTTGTGCCATCCGCCGTCAGCCGCCAAATTAGCGAACTTGAGAAGCAGCTTGGTGTACGGCTCTTACAGCGCACCACACGCTCCATCAGTCTGACCGACGACGGACGCCGTTATCTGCAAAAGATGGATGTGATAAGCCAAAGCGTTCATGAACTCAAGAACCTGAATGGCGATGACGACCATGTTGAGGATCACATTCGACTCACCGCTCCACCCATATTAGGTACCCCGTTTCTTAACGGTGCTATTGATTCCTACCTGCAGCAGTACCCCGATGTCTCACTGTCGACAACGTTGGTAAATCGGGAAATCAACCTCATTGATGAAGGCTATGACCTGGCATTGCGCGTGGGCACACTCGATGACTCCAATCTAGTTGCCCGCATGGTCGGTCAATTTCCATTATCCATTGTTGCCAGTCCCGCATACATTGAGACACATGGACAACCGATTCACCCCAAGGAACTAGTAAAGCATAACTGCATCATTAATACGTTGACCCAATCACCGCACCGTTGGGGGTTTCGGGAGGGTAGGCGTAATTTCTCGATTAAGGTGGATGGGCGATGCGATGCAAACGATGACACAATACTGCAATTTATGGCTTGTTCAGGCTTGGGAGTAGCCTATCTACCCACGATAGTTATTCACAACAATATCGCTAAGGGTGAATTGGTGCCTATATTAAAAGACTTTATCCCCAATCCACTTCCTGTCTCTATTGTCTATCCAAGCCGACAATTTCTAAGTACAGCGAAGCGAATATTAATTGAGCACCTGATAGCCCATGCCACATCGTCCGCTCTCTTTAGGAAATAACTCAAGGGGTACTCATAGCGCTTTCAGAAGTGCCATGCGATAGTGATAACAGGTTGGCCATAGAATATTAATATAAACCCCCAAATGACTGCTTACGCGACACAGTCGCCGTTTACGCTGGCCGGGCTGAACGTCGCCTCCGTCGCTAACCATCAATCATACCCAAAAGGCTATATAGTATAGTAGCCAGTAATGACATTGGACTAAAGGACAACAGACCATGACACTCTTCGACAAAGCAAAAGAACTCTCTAGTAAGGTGATGGATAAGACGCAGGAGTTCAGTAGCGACGAGATCATCGCCGATACGATTATCGCGGCGATGAAAAAACAGGAGAAGGTGAACGAGGTTCTGAAGCAACGCGGTTCGAATTATCGTATTTCCGGTGTCGATCTCGAAATGGGGGTGCCGCCAAAGATGATCTTTGGGGTGCGTCGTATTGCGGAACCGAATGGGAATGAAGAGTGTCGTGAAGAGAAGGGTGGTGCTTTACAGACGTGACAGATGCCGGGCGTTTATTCGGGTTGAGCTCTTCAAGCGAATAAAAAAGCCGGACCACAAGTGGCCCGGCCAAGGGGGAGGAGCTTATTAGACTTGTTACGCCATCGCTTTGCTGACACGCTTGGCGTAGTCCGGATCAGCCGCATTGAACTGCGCCAGCATCCGTTCTTTCACACTGTCGGTGGCGTGAACCAGAGCGCCGGCGATGTTGCCCGCTAGCTGGTTTTTCTGGTCATCCGACATTAGGCGGTAGAGGTCACCGGCCTGTGTGAAGTTGTCATCTTCTTGCGTGTCGTAGGCTTTGACCCACGCGTCACCTTCAATCGGCATTGGTGGTTCGGCTGCCTCTGCTACTGGTGCTGGTGCGCCATCGGCAGTGCGGTCGTTAGGATAGAAGTTCACCCCGCCGCCCTGATTGTTGTCGTCGCCGAACGCCGCCGGCATGCCTGCCATTGCACCGTCTCGTTGATAGTGATGAAACGGGCAGCGCGGCGAGTTGACCGGCAACTGGTTGACGTTGGCACCGACACGATAGCGGTGCGCATCCGGGTAGGCCATCAGGCGTGCCTGCAGCATCTTGTCCGGCGAAGCACCGATGCCGGGTACCAGATTACCGGGGCTGAACGCCGCTTGTTCGGTTTCGGCAAAGTAGTTGTCCACGTTGCGGTTCAACTCCATCTGGCCAATTTCGATCAGTGGAAAATCGGCGTGCGGCCAGATTTTGGTCAGGTCGAACGGGTTGATGTGGTATTCGCGCGCCTCAGTCTCGCTCATGATCTGCACCTTCACCGTCCAGCTGGGGAAGTCGCTGTTATTGATGGAGTCGACCAGGTCCTGCTGTGCACCGTGCGGTGGCATGGTGGCTGCCTCGTCATTGGTGACATTTTTGATTCCCTGATTGGTCTTGAAGTGCCACTTCACCCAGACACGCTCGCCTTTGTCATTCCACATGCTCAAGGTGTGCGAGCCGAAGCCGTGCATATGACGGTATGAGTAGGGGATGCCGCGATCTGACATCAGGATCGTCATCTGGTGCAGTGATTGCGGGCTATTGGCCCAGAACTCAAACATCGCCGCTGGATCCGGTGTATTAGTGGCCGGATTCTTCTTCTGTGAGTGGACAAAGTCCGGGAACTTGATCGGGTCACGCAGAAAGAAGACCGGGGTATTGTTGCCGACCAGATCCCAGTTGCCCTCTTCGGTGTAGAACTTCACCGCGAAACCACGCGGGTCACGGGCGTAGTCGCTGGAGTCCTGGCCGCCGCCGACGGTGGAGAAGCGCATGAAGATCTCTGTCTTATTACCCTCGCCCTGCAAGAAGCTGGCGATGGTGTGGTCGGACATATCTTTGCTCAACGTAAAGGTCCCGTAGGCACCAGTACCGCGGGCGTGAACCACACGCTCGGGGATGCGTTCGCGGTTAAAGTGGGCCAGTTTTTCGAAGACGCGGAAGTTGTCGAAGGTCAGTGAGCCGCGTTCGCCAGCAGAAATACTGGTCTGATCATCGGCTACGGCAGCTCCGTTAGCGGTAGTAAGGGGGGTGGGTTTACTCATGGCTAAACTCCTTGTTGTGGTTAGCTTGTGTCGATGGCGTAACTATAGTCCCTTGCGATTAATCAATCCAATTGATTAATTATTTTATTTTTATTGGTAAAATCGATTATAATTTCTGCTTCACCTTTTTATGGCGAGCTTGGTCAGTATGTTGTGTCGGCGGTATGCCGTCAATCTCAAGATTGAGTTTTGTAGGGCTACAGGAGGTGATAGCAATGGGAGGCTAGGTGGCTAATTTCACTTGCATCAGCATGGCTGCGGCGTTGCATGAAATATTTGGTGGGCCCGGTAGGACTCGAACCTACGACCAAGGGATTATGAGTCCCCTGCTCTAACCAACTGAGCTACAGGCCCTTATTTGGGTGTGCAGTATAACGTTTTGCTAAAAGCTACGTCACCTGATTTTTTGTGATTCTATTGTTATTAAAGTAAAAAGGCGAAGTAGTTAGCTTCGCCTTTTCTTTTTCTGTTGCGGCTAGTGATTAGTCGCTGAAGCTGCGCAGTGGATCGGAGCGGCTTGGGTGGCGTAGCTTACGCAGCGCCTTCGCTTCGATCTGGCGAATACGCTCACGCGTGACATCAAACTGTTTGCCCACTTCTTCGAGGGTGTGATCGGTGTTCATACCGATACCAAAACGCATCCGAAGTACTTTGGCTTCACGCGCGGTGAGGCTTTCGAGTACGGAGTTGGTCGCTTCACGCAGCCCTTCAACGGTAGCGGCATCAGGTGGCGCCATCACGTTTGGATCTTCGATGAAATCACCGAGGTGCGAATCTTCATCATCACCAATCGGGGTTTCCATTGAGATCGGTTCCTTGGCAATCTTCAGTACCTTGCGAACCTTGTCTTCCGGCATCTCCATGCGAATCGATAACTCTTCCGGGGTCGCTTCGCGGCCCATCTCCTGCAGCATCTGGCGAGAGATACGGTTGAGTTTGTTGATGGTCTCAATCATATGCACTGGAATACGAATGGTACGCGCCTGATCCGCAATCGAGCGAGTGATCGCCTGGCGAATCCACCACGTAGCGTAGGTCGAGAACTTGTAACCACGGCGGTATTCAAATTTATCGACGGCTTTCATCAGGCCGATGTTGCCTTCCTGGATTAGATCGAGGAACTGCAGGCCGCGATTGGTGTACTTTTTCGCAATTGAGATAACGAGTCGTAGATTCGCTTCAACCATCTCTTTCTTGGCACGGCGTGCTTTTGCTTCGCCGATAGAAATTTTACGGTTGATGTCTTTGATCTCATGAATAAAGAGGTGTGACTCATTTTGCATCGCGACCAGTTTGCCCTGTGCGCGCAGAATCTCTTCTTCAAATTCTTTCAGTACTGACGAGTAGCTGTGGCCACCATCGATCTGCTTTGGCAGCCAGGTCAGGTCGGTCTCGTTATCTGGAAATGAGGTGATGAACTCTTTGCGTGGCATGTGTGCCTTGCTGACGCAGATGTCCATGATGACCTTTTCCTGCTCGCGGATGCGCTGAACCATGCTGCGCAGATTTTTGATCAGCACGTCAGTGAGTTTGGGTGTTAGCTTAAGCTCCATGATCGGCTCAGCCATGTCACTACGCAGTTTCTGGTTGGTAACCAGGTCGGTATTATCTTTTTCGATGGCAGTGATGGTCGCGTCGTAGCGTTTTTTGATCTCTGCAAAACGCTCGCGCACTTCTTCAGGATCTGGACCGGTATCGACCACTTCTTCCTCGTCATCATCGTCAGTGCTGCTTTTAGGCGGCGCAGGCGGAGGAATAACATCGACTGCGTTTGGGTCGATAAAGCCGGTCAGCAGGTCGTTTAGACGAGTCTCTTCTGCTTCGACCTTGACCTGGACCTCAAGCAGCTTTTCGATGGTCTGCGGATAGGTGGCGAGCGCCTGCATCATGTGGCGTTGGCCTGCTTCGATGCGTTTGGCGATCTTGATTTCGCCTTCGCGGGTCAGCAGTTCAACCGTGCCCATTTCGCGCATGTACATGCGCACAGGATCGGTGGTGCGACCAAATTCACTGTCAACACTGGCGAGTGCGGCGGCGGCTTCTTCGGCGGCGTCATCATCGGTGCTGGCGGCGGAAGAGTCTGAGATCGCGAGGCTATCGGTATCGGGTGCAACTTCGTGTACCGTGATCCCCATGTCGTTGATCATGCCGACGATATCGTCGATCTGTTCTGGATCAACGATGTCACTCGGTAGGTGATCGTTCACTTCGCGGTAGGTGAGGTAACCTTGTTCTTTGCCTTTTGCTATCAGTATCTTAAGCTGAGATTGCTGCTGTGCTTGATTCATGTGGCGTGAGCCCTTCCTTCATACAGTGATGCGTGAGCAAAAAATAGCCAGCTATTCTATATCATTTCGGTAGGGTCTGAGAACCCCGAAAACGGCCTTTAGCGCTACTAGCGTTAATTAGTGATTAAATGCCCGACTTTTCTTTAAATAGTTGTTGTAATTCCAGTTTCTCGGCATCGGTATGTTCGGATGCCGGCTTGTTGCAGAGAAACTCAATCCGTTGGCTGCAATGCTGACGATAAAGCTGTTGTAGCAGGTCGCGAAATTCCTGTTCTTGATGCTCGTTGTCGACCAGATTTTCCTGTTGAACTAGTTTGGATAAATAGCGGCCTTCTTCACGCTCGCGCCACCGCTCTAGTACTGCGCCAGTATTGAGATGTGGGCTGGTTCTCAACATTTCAAGTAATTCGATTAAAAGTGTGATGCCGGGCGCATTGAGTGAGGCGAAGCGCTGTGGCTCAGCTTCAAGTTGCCCAAGCGATGGGGTGTTGAGCAGTAGCGTGATCGCCTGGCGTACGAGCGAGGGCTGCTTGCCCTGCTTTTTATTGCGTTGACCTTGATGACGTGGTGGCGGTGCATTGGCGGTGACAGGCTCGTTGTTGCCGAGTAGGCGACTCAGGCTGCGCGCTTCCATGCGGGTAAGTTCTGCCAGGCGCGTCACCATCATATGTTTGAAAACACCCGTGGGCAGTTTGTTGAGATGGGGGCGGGCTAGTTCGACCAGACGCGCCTGACCATCGATGCTGCTCATGTCGACCTGTTTGGCGAGGTGTTCATAGAGGTAGGTGGAGAGGGGTGCGGCGGCATCGATGCGCGCTTCCAGTGCCTCTTTGCCCTCTTTTTGCACCAGCGAGTCCGGGTCTTCGCCGTCGGGCAGGAATAGAAAGCGCGCCTGTCTGCCTGCTTGCATCACGGGTAGCGTGTTTTCCAGTGCGCGGTTGGCGGCGTCGCGTCCGGCACGGTCACCATCGAAGCAGAAGACGACCTCACTGGTGGTGCGAAACATCAGCTCTAAATGTTCAACGGTGGTGGCAGTGCCGAGGGTGGCGACGGCGTAGCGGATGCCGTGTTGAGCCAGCATCACTACGTCCATGTAGCCTTCAACGATCAACAGGCGCTGGATGTCACGATTGGCCTGGCGCGCTTCAAACAGGCCGTATAGCGCCTTCCCTTTATGAAATAACGGGGTCTCGGGTGAGTTGAGGTATTTGGGGGTGTCGTCGCCCAAAACGCGCCCGCCAAAACCGATGACGCGGCCGCGTGAGTCGCGAATTGGAAACATGATGCGCTCACGGAAGCGGTCATAGTGGCCGCCGCTATCTTTTTTGATTAGCATGCCAGTGGTGGCGAGCGGGTGAACGCTGTCGCTACCAAAGTGTTTTTGTAATGTGTCCCAGCCGGGCGGGGCGTAGCCGACGTTAAATTCTGCGGCCGTTTCGCCGCTGAGGTTGCGCGCCTTGAGGTAGTCGATCGCCTGGCTGCCTTTGGGGTGCTCTTTGAGTTGCTGGCGATAGAAATTGGCGACCTGTTGCATTAGCTCATAGAGTGGCTTGCTATCATTTTGTGTGCTGCTGGCAGAGTAGCTGCCTTGCGGGATTTCCATACCGACATGGGCGGCGAGGTCGCGCACGGCGTCGAGAAAATCAAGGCGCTCGTATTCCATCAAAAAGCCGATCGCAGTGCCGTGCGCGCCGCAGCCGAAGCAGTGGTAAAACTGTTTGTCCTGACTGACGGTGAACGATGGCGTTTTTTCGTCGTGAAATGGGCAGCATGCGCTGTGATTGCGGCCCGCTTTTTTGAGCGGCACGGAGGCGTCGATCAGGTCGACGATATCGACACGTGCGAGAAGTTCATCGATGAATTGCTGCGGGATTTTGCCAGCCATCGCGTGATTGTCTGTCTCTATGTAGTGGTTGTCAGCGCGGCCAGTTGAATCTGGCGGTATGACTGAGGGTTGCGGCGTTTATGCGCCAAGTTTTGCTTTGATCTGTCCGCTGACTGCGCCCATGTCGGCCCGGCCCTGCAATTTTCCTTTTAACAGGCCGATCACTTTGCCCATGTCTTTAGGGGAGTTGGCACCGCTGGTGGCGATGGCGTCGGTGATCATTGTGTCGATCTCAGCGTCGCTTAGTGCCGGTGGCAGGTAGTCTTTGATGACTTCGATCTCTGCGCGCTCAACATCGGCGAGATCAGGGCGGTCGCCCTTGGTGTATTGCTCGATGGAATCGCGACGCTGCTTGTTCATCTTGTCGAGAATAGCGAGCACCTGGCTGTCATCCAGCTCGATGCGCTCATCGACTTCGCGCTGCTTGATAGCGGCGCGGATCAAGCGGATGACACCCAGCCGATGCGCATCTTTGCTGCGCATGGCGGTTTTCATGTCATCGGTGAGGCGCTGTTGTAGCGTGCTATCCATCGAGGGAGCTACTTACTATTGTTCTAGTAAGGTGCGCGAACGGTGCGCATTTTTTCGCTATAGGTCTTTTTCTGTTGTCTCTTAACGGCAGCAGCTGCTTTGCGTTTACGCACAGCGGTCGGCTTTTCGTAGAATTCGCGACGACGAACTTCAGAGATGATTCCAGTTTTTTCACAGATGCGTTTGAAGCGACGTACAGCAACTTCGAAAGGCTCATTTTCTCTCAAACGAACAGCAGGCATTTACTTTCCTCTTTAATGAATGGTTTAGCCTAAAACAGCGAACCGCGAATTCTACCCCTGGGCAGGTGGCTTGTAAAGCGCGGGAATACGGATCGGCGGTCTGGCTTCAGGTTTTCGGGTGGTAATGCGGGATCTTTAGCGCTTTCAGGCGCTATTTGCGCAGATGGGGCAGGCGGGGTCTTTTTGTAGCTGCAGGCTGCGCCATTCCATGGTGGCGGCGTTCAAGGTGAGCAGGCGGCTGTCGAGCGATCTGCCAAAGGGTACCAGTAATTTAATCGCCTCGGCGGCCATCATGCTGCCGATGATGCCGGTGAGCGGGGCAAAAACGCCACTCTGGGCGCAGTTTTCCTCGTCGGCGATGGCAGATTCATCAAAGAGGCAGCGGTAGCAGGGGGTGTTGCCGCCATCGTTGCGGAATACGCTAATCTGCCCTGAGAGTCGAATCGCCGCGCCAGAGACCAGCGGTGTGCGGCTTTTGACGCAGGCGTCATTGAGCATAAAGCGGGTGGTGAAATTGTCGCTGGCATCGAGCACCACATCTGCTTCGGTGACGGTAGCCAGTAGCGCTTCGTCATTTAAACGCTGCTTTACAGGGATGACAGTGGTGTTGGAGTTGAGCGAATGAAGTGTTGCTTGTGCGGAATCAGCCTTGTTTTGCCCGATGCGATTGCTGTTATGGGCGATCTGGCGCTGCAGGTTGCTGAGGTCGACGTCGTCGTCATCGCAGATGGTGATCTGGCCTACGCCGCTGCTGGTGAGGTAGATCGCGGCGGGTGAGCCGAGCCCACCCGCGCCGATCAGTAAGACCTTGGATTGAAGTAGCCGCGTCTGTCCTGCAATGTCGATTTCGGGCAGCAGGATGTGGCGGCTATAACGTTCAAGCTGTTGGTCGTCCATCTATTAATAGGTGTAGGCGATGACGCTGCCGAGTGGGGTGCGGCCGTCGTCGGCCCAGCCGCCGACCAGATAGATGGTGCGATCGATGTGTGCCACGCCCATTGCCGCCAGTGGTGCTGGCATTGGTGGTAGAAGGTGCCAGGTTTTTGAGGCCTTGTCGTAGCAAGCGGCGTGATCGCAGATGCCGTCGCCACTGTAACCGCCAAAGATGAACGGTGTGTCGTCAATCATAATTGAGCCGAGGCCAGCGGCAGTCCACGGTAGTTTGAGGCTGTCGAGGCTCCATTCGCCACTGACGGGGTCGAGGGCTTCGATGTGGTCAAAGTTGTTAAAACCCTCTGGCGTGAAGGCGACGCCACCCATGGTGAGGATTTTCTGATCCATCACGACTGCGTCAAGTGCGAAGCGTGGTGTCGGTAGCGGATTGAGCTCTTCCCACTTTCCGGTGGCGAGGTTTAATCGCTCGCAGAAGTCGAAGCCTGGATCGGTCTTGGGGCCTGACAATGTGGCGTCCGGATGATGGCCGCCCAGGATGTAGATGTGGTTGTCGTGCAGTGCGCCGGCGGGGTAGTCGTGTGGCTGGAGCATGTCTGGCCCAGCTTCCCAGCTGTCAGTTTTTGGGTGGTAAATCTCGGTGGTGCGCAGGAATTGGAAATTACCATCGGGCTTTTTAAAGCCGCCACCGATAATATAGATGGCATCGCCCACTGTGGTCGCGATCGCACCGGAGCGCAGGGTTGGCATCTCGGTACCTGCGGACCAGCTGTCCTGAGCTGGGTCATAAATGGTGGTGGAGTTAAGGCTTTTAAAGTCGGGGCCTCCGCCACCAAAGACATAAATTTTGCCGTTATAGGCTGCGGTTGGGCCGTGTGAACGGGCGATTCCCATGGCCGGTTTGCTGGCCCACTTTCCTTGGTGATATTTGATGTCGTTCATAGTTTTTGAGTTATCTATTCGTTGCTTATCGGGACTTTTATATTCTGAAGATATCATGGAAAACAGTTTAATTGCAGTGTTGAGCATCAGAATTAAGTTGATAATGTGACTGGGTGCGCAGCAGTACATGAGCTAAATGGCTGATAATCATTGTTAATCGTGAATGTTGGGTGGGTTTTTAAAAGGCTTCTTTTCCGTATACTAATTAAAGGTTTGCTTAGGGAAGGACGATATATGGGTTGGAATGCGGCGTGTTTTTCGTGCTAGTATTTTGGGCTGTGCAGAAATGTCTGATATTGCCCGGTGTGAATTGAGAGGCCGCTGGGCTCTGTTTCAGTTGCTATCTATTCACTTGATATATAAGCCTAAATGGATTTTCTTAAAACGTTGCCGCACGTTAATTCATGGTGTGATGAAAACATCGTGCTTGGTTCAAGTTAATGGCTCTGTTAACGGGTAGTGGCAAATTGGCGCATATCCGACTAGAATGGTTGGTTTATTTGGTCTGTATGGTTCGGCAGTAGTTGTAGCATTTGGGGAGAATATTGACGTGTTGGATAAATCGTTACACCGTAAAAAATCACATAGTGAGTCTTCGTCGGGTAGTGTCGCAGCGACAGCTCCCGCTTCTTCGGTTTTACCTCCTTTGCAAGACCGTTTCGGCCGTACTTTTGATTACGTCAGAATCGCAGTGACCGAGAAATGCAACTTGCGCTGTACTTACTGTATGCCAGAAGAGGGTGTCGATTTCCCCGATCAAAATGCCGTGTTGACTGCCGCTGAGATTCAGAGCACCGTTGAGACGCTTGCCAAGATGGGTGTTCGGAAGGTTCGTTTTACGGGTGGTGAGCCGCTGGTGCGCAAGGATATTGTTGATATCGTGACTAGCACTGCCAATACTCCGGGTGTGAAAGCGGTGCATTTGACCACTAATGGTCTGTTATTTCCCAAGTATGCAGAGGATCTGCTGAAGGCCGGTTTAACCGGGGTGAATATTAGTCTCGATTCGCTGGATGCTGATAAATTTGAGACTATTACGCGTCGTCCCGGACTGGATAAAGTGCTGGAGAGTATTCAATGTGCGTTGGATGTCGGCTTTAAAACCGTAAAGGTCAATGTTGTTTTGATGCGCGGTTTTAATGAGGATGAGCTGCATGACTTTTGTGAGATGACAAAAGATCAGCGGGTTACGGTTCGTTTTATTGAATTTATGCCGTTCGATGCGCATCAAATGTGGGAGACCGGCGAGCATTTCGCGAGCGCCGCAAATTTGGTCGATCAGATCGAGAAGTTTTATCCGGGTATTAAAACGGCCTCGGGCACTCGTACTGAACACCATATTTTTCAGGCACCGGGGTATGAAGGTAAGATCGCTGTGATCCCTGCATTTACGCGTAGCTTGTGTGGTAACTGCTCGCGCATTCGCGTGACCTCTGATGGCCAGATTCGTAATTGTCTCTATTCAGACGATGAGTTTGATTTGAAGGCGTTATTGCGTAAGGATGGTTGCACAGAAGAAGATGTGGTTGGCGTTTTTCGTAAAGCGTTTGATGAAAAACATCTCGATGGCTTTGAAGCCAAGAAAAAATCTACTGAGAAGACGGTCAATGTCTCTGATATTGGCAAAGGCCGCACCAGCATGACGCAAATTGGCGGCTGATATTTTTTAAGTGCGTGTCTTCCAAACATATTAATCAATACTTTCAGAGAGAGCTAATTATGGGTGATGTACTAACACATTTTAATGCTGCCGGTGAGGCGCATATGGTTGATGTGGGTGACAAGGATATTACGGTTCGTGAGGGTGTGGCTGAAGGGCGTATTTTTATGGAGCCTTCAACCCTTGCAAAAATCATGGCGGGTGATCATAAAAAAGGTGATGTGCTGGGTATTGCGCGTGTTGCCGGGATTATGGGCGCGAAAAGGACGCCTGACCTTGTGCCGTTGTGTCATCCAATTATGATTACAGCGGTGGATGTTGAATTGACAGCGGAGCCAGATAATAACGCGGTTTATTGTAAAGCGGTTGTCCGCTGCAAAGGTAATACCGGTGTTGAGATGGAGACGCTGACGGCTGTTCAGGTGGCGCTTTTGACGATTTACGATATGTGTAAAGCAGTCGATCGCGGCATGATGATTAGCGATGTTGGCCTGCTTTCGAAATCAGGTGGTAAATCTGGTTCATGGCGCCGCACCTAAATCGCATTCAGTTTTTGGATTTAAAATAGACTATATGGTTTAAGAGGCAGTGGTTATGGAAATCGACGTAAAATTCTTTGCTAGTCTGCGTGAGCGCATGGGCCGCACCAGCGATAAAGTAACATTAGAGGGTGAGGCGACTGTCTCTGATGTCTGGAGTCAGGTCTCTTCTGAGCCGATGCCGAGTAATATTCTGGTGGCGGTTAATAAAGAATATACCGATTTAAGTCAGGCGCTAAAAAATGGCGATGAGGTGGCCTTTTTTCCACCAGTGACGGGAGGCTAGAGACAATGAAGGTTGTTGTTCAGCTCGAGGCGCTTGATCCATATAAAGAGATCAAGCATCACGAAGATACCGTGCTTGAGTCAGGAAAACATGGCGGCGTGGTCAGTTTTGTTGGCACGATGCGTGATTTTAATGATGGTGAAGATGTTTCGGCGATGAATCTTGATCATTACCCAGGAATGACTGAAAAGCATATCGAAGCGGTTTGTCAGGAAGCGATGGACGGCTGGGATGTGATGGATGTGCTGGTGGTTCACCGTGTGGGCGACATGTACCCGTCGGACCCTATTGTGTTGGTTGCAGTGTGGTCAGCTCACCGTGCTTCGGCATTTGATGCTTGTCGTTACGTGATTAACTATTTAAAAGAGCGAGCGCCTTTTTGGAAGTGTGAAGTCACGACTGAAGGCAAAAAACATTGGGTAGAGCATAATTCAAAAGACCCTGGTGTTGCTGAAAGTCGAGAAAAATCAGCATAGCCTGTTGCAACAAGCGTCAATTGTCTTAATAAAAAAGGCCTGGATGAAATAATCGTCCGGGCCTTTTTGTTTGATTTACAGGGGGTTGTTGATTGCTTGGGGTGTTGTTATCGTTCTTTGAAAGAAGTGAGTCATAACTTCGATCTAATGATCTTACATCAGGTGTCGATATCTTTTATGTGTCATAACAACCATGGAGGGTTGAGCGATGGAACGAATCACAATGTCTCTGGAGTCCGGGCTTGCTGGACAATTCGATGAATTCATAAACGGTCACGGCTACACCAACCGCTCTGAGGCGATGCGAGATCTTATTCGTGAGCGCCTTGAGAATGAGCGGCTGAAGAAGTGGGAAGATGGTCACTGTGTGGCGACGCTGAGCTATGTCTATAATCATCATGAGTGGGAGCTGTCGAGCAGAATTATGCGCGCTCATCACCATAGTCATGAATTGAATGTCACAAACACACATATTCACCTTGATCACGATAATTGCCTGGAAATTGCGGTAATGCGCGGTTCAGTTAAAGATGTGCGTGAGTTTGCGAGCACAATTATGGCTGAGCGTGGTGTTCGGCATGGTAAGCTCGGGATGATCCCTGTCGATATCACAGAGGAAGGGCATGAGGGGCATGCAGTGCCTCATCTGCACAGTCATCCAATGACATGACTTTATATATAGGGTGAATAGCGCGAGCAATGAGAGAGAAAGAGAAAAGTACCCGGATAATTTTTGTGCGGCATGGGGAGACTGATTTTCCTCTTGATCGGCTTTATTGTGATGATGCTATCGAATCGCCCCCTTTAAACGCTGCGGGCTTAGCTCAGGCGGAGTCCGCAGCCGTAGCACTGTCGGGAGTCTCTGTTGATGCTATTTATGCCAGTCCCGCCCAGCGGACTCAGATGACCGCCAATGCCATTGCAAAAAAACATGGCACCAAGGTCGTTACCCGTGACGCCTTTCTGGAGCGGCGCTTTGGCGCGTGGGATGGCCTTTATTTTGACGAAGTAGAAAAGCGGTACCCTGAAGGTTATGTCGCCTGGAAAGTTGACCCGCTGAATTTTTCGCCAGAAGGTGGTGAAACAATCGCTGATTTGCTGGAGAGAGTGAGGGGGGGGGTTGATAGTATTTTGTCAGCCCATGCAGGCGAAACGATTGTGGTGGTCGCGCACGTGGGCCCCATTCGTGTGATCCTGGCATCGGCCTTGCAGATGTCATTGGCGGCCTATCGTCAGCTTAGAATTGATTATGCATCCCAGTCGGCGATTGATTTTGGTGGGCGCCAAAACAATATCATATATGTGAACAGGGTTTGATTTAGTGCTGTTTTGGCTTGAGAGAAACCCTAAAGTTTGTATACGGTAGTGTCGATACTATTAAATGTATGAGAAGTCAGTGTATTAAAAATAATATGGTGACCTCGTGTAATTTATTCTTGTTGTAAATCAATGAGATTATGGACTTTGCGGCCAATCAGTGGAAGGATCTGGGCTTGACATGTTACTTGCCTGCTGCTATAAATTACGCAACTTTAAAGAAACGTTTTTTAAATGTGCGGATATAGATATGGAGCTTTTGTCCGTTTAATACTGTAAATACCGGGGCCTAAGGAGAATGGGACGGTGTTTACAAAAGACAATTGCTTCCAAACAACAGGGGGTTTTATGAAGATTCGAAATATAGTAAAAAGTTTGGCGTTAGTAGGCGCGACAGCGGCACTGTTACCAGTTGGTAGCGCAGTAGCCGGTGGTCCGGGCTTTGATAACATAGTGCTGCAATCTGGTACAACAGGCTCTCTTGCCGGTTGTCCTACTGGAACCCCAGCTGATTGTACGCCGCTAATCGATGGTGAAGGGTTTTTGCAACAAGAAGTTAGAGTGGGTGGTCAAACTTATATTCAGACAGTGATTATTGATCCGTTGTCGTCGAATGCGGCTGCTGACACTGCTGTATCGTCACTTAATTTTTCTGATATCACTTTTATTCAGATGTCTGGTGGCGCTAATGGTATTAAAGGGATGCAGCGTATAACGGATGATCCTTTGACTGCTAATCCATTGGATACAACAGGTAACCTCTTTAGTGGGACAACGCAGTTATTGATTGGTACTTGGGCTGATGATGGTGATCCTCTTACGGGTGACTTGGCGATTACTCAGAACTTTAGAGATAATAGCGGTACTGGTACAGCGATTGGGTCTGGTACTGATGCAAGTCAGACTCAAGATGACTTTGTGAATAGCTTCTCATTAGACATTAATCTGGATGGGAATACCCAGCTGGGTAAAAAAATGGATATGCAGCAGGATGTTGGTATGAGCGATCCAACTGTGACATCACCTGGTGATGATTTTCAGCGATTTGTGATTCGTCAGCGTAGTGGTGATCTAATGCCTGCCGCAGGTTCACTTGAGCTTGGGGCGGCTTCATCTGGAACCACATCTGGTGGTACGGTGGAGTGGACCGATAGTGAAGATGTTATGATGACATGGTTGGGCCAACGGGTTAATCTTGGTGGAACAGGAAGTGCTATTTTTGGTTTCCAGAGTGTTGATAATAAATCAGATGCTCTTGACCCGATTAGTACTTTTTCTACCAGTACGGCCGGAACGGATGCGCCGTTCACGTGGGATGCAAACTTTGGGGATGCTCCATCATTGTAAGTTAGTTTGCATGGCAGGCTGATTAGTAGTAATAAGAAAGGGGCCTTAGGCCCCTTTTTTATTTTGTGGTTGGGGGTGTTTGGGTTGTTTTACTTTTTTATAAGGTATAGATAGGTGGGTAGGGGTATGTTGAGAAATAGACTTACAAAACAAATATTTTCTCCTATTATATTTTCTGTGTTGCTGATTGTTCCAGGTTGGGTGTGGGCTGCTGATGATGATCTACAGGGGCGTGATGTGGTTGCGTTGTGCGGAGTGAAGAGTGCTGGGGACGATCAGCGGTCGCGTTTGACCGTTATCTTGCAAAATAGCCAGCAGGGGACAGAGAAACGAAGTGTATATCGGCGTTATTGGAAGAATTATGCTGGTGAGGATGGTGTTTTTGATAAGATGCTGCTTTTTACAGAATATCCCCCTGATGCGGTTGGTTCAGCGTTTATGAGAGTTTCGTATGTTGCTGAAGCTGGAAAAACTGCTGACCAGTGGATATACCTGCCGCTGCTGAAAAAGATACGACGGGTTGCGATTCGAGACCCTAGTGATAGTTTTTTAAACTCAGATCTCACATACGCAGATGTAGGCCAGCGTCCTCCCGAAGCTGATAACCATAGATTTCTTGGGGTTAAAGCTGTGCAAGGGATGGATTTTATGCAGGTTGAAAGCGTTCCTGTTGCTTCAAGTATCTATGGCAAGCGTATTCAGTGGTTCTTAAAGGGTGAAAGCTGGGATACTTGCGTGAGTGCTCGAATTGATTATTACGCGAAAGATGGGGTGCTTTCTAAAATTCAATTTAATAAGTGGCAGCAAATAGATGGTGCGTGGGTTTGGGATCGTGTTTTGGTCCGGAATGTGATTACTGGGAGTGTGTCGATATTTGTAGTTGGCGATGTCGATGTCAATATTGGGTTGAAAGATGAGCTCTTTTCCGCGAGAACTTTGCGTCAGGGGGCGAAGGCGTTGAGGGGCATTGTTGCGAAGGAGGGTGAATGATTAATTTATGGAGGTTACGGTTGCTTTGCTTTGCTCAAGCTTATTTGTTACGAGGGCTATGCGCAGTTTTGAGTCCTTTGTTGTTGATGTTGTTTTTGCTTGGGAGTGCTAAGGCACAGGATATCGATGCATCTGCTGGCGTTTTGACAGGAGAGAAGTTGATTGAGTCGTGTGGGTATAAGTTTCCAGGAAAAGATCAGACTTCGACCTTTACAGTGACATTGGAGGATGCGGCAGGCAATCAGAAAAAAAGTGTCTATTTGCGTTACTGGAAGGACTATGCAGGTGAAAAGCAGGTGGCTGAGAAAATGATGTTATTTTCTACATTCCCACCTGATTCAAAAGGTGGGGCTTTTATGCGGACCGCTTATACGCCAGAGTCAGAAAAGGTTGCTGAGCAGTGGATATACTTACCGGTGCTTAGAAAGATTCGTCGAGTTACCATTCGTGATCCTGGTGATCGGTTTTTGAATTCTGATCTAACATATCAGGATGTCAGCTACCGCGGCATTGGTGCAGATGAGCATGTTTATATCGGAAAAGAGGATCTTGATGGTGCCTCGCTATATAAGGTGGAAAGTGTCCCTAAGTCGCAGGGAGAGATCTATTCAAAACGTTTGTTCTGGATTGAGAAAGGTGAGGGGGTTGTTGGTTGGGATGAGTGTGTTGTGAAGAAAATTGCATATTTCGATACTAAGGGTGTTTTGTTAAAAGAGCAGTTGCTTGATTGGCAGAGGGTTGATGGGGCCTGGATGTGGGATCGTGTTGTTGTAACGGACGTTCAGGAAGAGCATAAATCAGTTTTTGAAATGTCTGATGTCAGTGTGGATTCTGGCTTGAGTAATCGCCAGTTTTCAAAAAGAGCGATGAAGTCAGGGCTTGATACTCGATCACGATAGTATTTTTTAGCGGTTAATACTGCGCAAGGCCATGTATAACATGGCTTTTTTTTGTCTAACTCATCGGTTGATGTCGTATAACATTTGTTATACAATGTTATACTTCTTCGTATAAGATTTAAGTATGTGAGGTAGCTATGGAAAATAAGCACGATGATATGCGGGCAATGGCAGTAGAGCGAGCGGCATCAATGCGTCAACAGGCGCTAGCGACGGCAGCAAAAAGAAAACAGGAATACCTTGGCGCGCGGGTGCCAAAAGAACTTCGCGAGAAGATTTTGTTGAAAGCGGAGGCGATGAGGATTCCGGTCTCGATTTTGATAAGAAATATATTATCAGAGTACATTGATAATCAAAGTGTTGAAGTAGCACCTGAGGTTGTAACGTCCCAGGAAAGTGCCGCTAATATTAAAAGGTCATTTGATGATGTCATTGGTTGGGATCAGCTGACGCTAAATAAAGAAATGGTATGTGAAGGCTGTATGCAGCAAATGAGTAAAGGTTCTGAAGTTGCTTATGGGATTGTTCCCGGGAAGAGTCACGTCATTATATGCAAAAAATGCAAATCGATAGATGGAATTGGCTGATCTTGAGGCACCCATGTTTCATGTTGATTGCAGCGATAGCGCTAATGTCGGCTATTACGCCAGTCAGTGCCGAAGAGGAGAGTAGTTCGTTTGACCGCTTTTTAAATGACTGGACGTTTAATGGTTTTTTGAAAAATGAAACGGCATACCGTTATCGAGAGCCCAGATCGATAACAAAGATAAGAAATATTATCTCATTGGGTGGGCAGTATTCCGCGAGTTCAAATGCCTCGGTAACAGTCTCTGGTTGGGCATATTATGATCATGCGTACGACTTGTTTGATTATGAGACGATCTCTGCTCGAAATGAGAGAGATGAGGGGCAGCCACTGGTCTTTGTTGACAATCTTGCGCAGGACAAAGACTCCTCAGGGGTTGAAATTAGAGAGCTCTATCTGGACATCTTTACTGACAACATGGATGTTCGCCTGGGAAAGCAATTTGTCGTATGGGGTGTGCTTGAGGGGATACGACTGACGGATGAAATTAACCCGATGGACTTCCGTGAATTAATGTTGCCCGACCTGCTGGATTATCGTATCCCGCTCTGGACAGCGAAAGTGGATTATTATGCCGAAGAGTCTACGTGGCAATTCTTATGGATCCCAGAGCTTCGTTTTCATGAGCCTGCTCCTGCTGGGTCTGAGTGGGAATTATTGCAAGATGTACCGGGTACCACTAAGCCCGATGCTAGTAAGTTGAGAAACACTGAGTTTGGTCTCCGCTATACAAAGGATTTTCTGGGCACAGAAGTTGGCTTGAGTTATTTATATACGTGGGATGATTTTCCTGTTGTATTTCGTTCATCAGAAATATCCAGTACAGCTGAGCCTACGTTCTTTCCTACTTACTCAAGGTTAACCATGTACGGTATGACCTTTGTGACGCCGGTTGGCGGGAATATTGTTAAAGGTGAATTTGCTTATGTACCGGATAAATATTTCGGATTGGAAAATGACTCGGATATTGATGGTGATGGTTTTTTAGATTCCGATGGGATTTTGCGAAAGAAGCATATTCGTTGGGGCCTTGGCTTTGACTTTAATCGATGGGGAATGGACATCTCACCCGCCATTTCTCAGTGGATAATACTCGACTACGATCCCATCCTTTTTCAAGATGAATACGATACTTCAGTTGCGCTTTTTATACGAAAGCCGATGCCTGAAAAATCGGCCGTATTTCAGTTGTTATACATCAATCTATGGAACGCGCGTGAAAGTTACCTGAAGCCTAAGGTGATTTTTGATGTGACAGATCATTTTCAAGTTGCCGCAGGGATGGATGTCTTTTATGGTCGCTCATCGAAATTTGGTATTGAGGCGCGTAATGGCCGAGTCTTTGGTACTACTGCTGATACTAGCGTGCAGAGTGCTCAGTTCTTTGGGAATTTTCATGGCAATTCCAGAATCTTTATGGAGTTTAAATACACATTTTAATGATTGCTGTTAAGCAATTTTAGAAAAGGACCGTTTATGTGGCATGGCTTGTATAAGTATGTAGTGGATTATCCAAAAGTGATAGTGATATCACTATTACTCTTTACTGTATTTTGTGCAATGCAGCTAGATAAACTACAGTGGGAAACCGATGCAAGGGTCTACTTGCCAAAGGGCCATCACGCGATAATTTATGATGAGATAGTCGCGGAGACGTTTGGCGTAAAGAACTCAATACTAATCGCTGTCGCAAATGATGGAAAGGGTATCTACAATGCGGAAACATTGAACCGCGTTGCCCGTATTACCGAGCAAGTTGCCAACCTGCCTGGCGTTTCGGCTAATAGAGTGATTGATGTGACGTCGATCTCGACGGCAAGTGTATTTTCAGGCGATGAAGAAACGCTTGGCTCAATACGAGTGATGAATAAGGTTCCATCAACGGAAGCGGAATTTGATCAATTACGTAATACGATTGAGAGCAATGCAGACCTGCTGGTTGGAAATATTATTTCCGAAGATGGAAAGGTCGCAATAATAAGAGCGAAATTAAAAGAAGGCATTACAAATCGATATAGTACCTACTGGGCGATTAAGACGATGCTTGATAGTGAGCGCGGCCTTGATAGTAAGTGGGGTGGGGAGTGGAGTGATTCATCGGATTGGAATAGTGGTGAGTGGGATAGTAGTAAACCTGCGGTGCCTCAAGCTGAGAAAGGGGCATGGCCGAATGGCATGAAGCCGGATAACCTTGAAAAGGTTATTAGTGCTGATGAAAACGGTGACTCTCTCTTTATGGCGGGGCGGCCGGTGATTGAAGTGAGTTCTGGGTTAAGTGCACTTAAGGACATCCAGGTGATGATCCCGCTGTTATGTATAGTACTGGCCATCATGCTGTTCATGTTTTATCGAACATGGCGTGGTGTATTTATTCCCATGCTGGTAATTAGCTGTGCCGTTATCTGGACACTGGGTACGATGGCATTTCTTAATGTCCCGATGTACACGATATCCACGATGCTGCCTGTCATACTAGTGGCCGTAGGTATTGGTGACTCAATGCATGTGATGAGTCGCTACTATGATCACGTGTTGAAGGACCCATATGGACAGTCTAGCGAGATAGTCACGGGTGTTATGGTGCAACTCGCGCCGCCGTTGATTACGACGACGCTTACGACGATCATTGGTTTTCTAGCGCTTCTTTTTTCTGAGATGCCTCCATTCAAGATATTTGGTCTGTTTACTGTGTTGGGGATAGCCTACTGCTGGCTATTGTCAGTGGTGCTTGCGCCCGCGATTCTGACGATGATGAAGCCAAAGGTTGGCGATTACTTGAAAAAGAAACGTTCATTAAGAGTGCATGAGGAAGATAGTGGTGTGGCTCGGCTATTAACACGATGGGGAAAGTATTCGGCAGGAAATAGTCGAGTAGTTTTGGTTACGACGTTGTTGATTTTAATGATATCGGTTTTTGGCGCCAGCAAAATGTATGTAAATTCAAGCTGGATGAGTGATTTCAGTAAAGAAAGCGAAGTCTCTATTGCCAATGACCTGATCAATGAAAGAATGGATGGCTCTATCTTCTTGAATGTTGTTGTTGAAGGGGAGGCAGCAGGTGCGCTTAAGTCACCTGAACTTTTGAAGAAGATTGAAGGATTGCAGCAGCAGGTAGAAAAGAATGCGATGGTTGGTGATTCCATATCGATTGTTGATTACCTTAAAAGCGTCAATAAAAATATTCATGTGGGTGATGTGACATATGATCGTTTGCCTGAAACAGAAGCAGAAGTTAATGAGTTTTTCTTTCTGCTCTCCATGTCGGGACGCCCAGATGAATTAGATGAAGTAATCGATTATGACTACAGACAAGCCAATGTTTCTTTTCTGATTAAGACTGATGAGACGCAGTACCTTAAAGAGATCGTTGATGATGTGAATGATTATGTTGCAAGAGAAATGTCTGAGCTTGATGTGAAGGTTAATTTGGCAGGGTCTGCAAATAACTCGTATATCTGGGCAGAGTTATTAATTGATAGTCAGGTGATGGCGGTACTGTTATCAAAAATAGGAATTTTGATCATGGCGATTCTGCTTTTTCGTTCCGTAATACTTGGCTTGCTAACGGTTGTGCCGGTTACAGTGACAACGTTAGTGATCGCCGGAGGGATTGGTTTAATGGGTGTGCCGCTGGATGTTTCGACGGCACTGGCCGCTGGTGTGGCAATTGGTGTAGGTGTCGATTATGCCGTTCACTATTTATTTAAATACCGCTATGAGCGTAAAAACTCATTAACTCATAGTGCCGCTATCATTGAGTCGATGAGAAGTGTTGGTAAAACGGTTGTTTTCAATGCCGCTGTTGTCACCGCTGGTTTTATGGTGTTACTTGCCTCGCAATTTCCGCCGCACGTTAAGTTGGGTGCGTTTGTTAGTTCATACATGATTGTTAGCTGTGTAGCCGCATTAGTGTTATTGCCAATGTTATTGACGTTGATTAATTCAGGGCGCAATCGTAAGGCCGTTTAGCTTGGTGAGATTAAATGTAAAGTGTTCTCTGTTATTAATCTTTATTACGTATGTGATAACGGGTGGTTCTGTTATCGCTGAAGTTCGCTGGAGTGTTTCGCCTATCTTAGGGATACATATGCCAGATCTTGGGCTTATCAATGATAAAGTTCTTGGCTCGAGATTACCGATCACTGGCGAGCTCCAATTTCAAGATGGTGAAGGCCCTCGTCAGGTTCGCTACCCTGTTGATAGTGCTCTTCCTCAAATACATTCGGGAACGGAAGCTGGGCTAGAATTTCAAATGGAAGTCAGTGAAAAAGACTATTTAGTACTCGGTTTGAGTTCCTGGGAGGGGGGTAGTTCAGCATTAGTTAAAACAACATTGCCTTTCCAGGGAAAGCTTATCGATACTGTTTATGAGCGTCGTGCGAATATGTCTTACTTGCAATACTATTTGGGCTGGCGTCGGGATTTATTTGTGAAACACAAAAAATACAAAATATATAGTCGGCTGATGCTTAACGAGGTGTTTGATATTGATTTTCGTGAAAGCTTTGTATTTGAGTTTGCTAATGAATCAGACCCAGACACTACATTTAAACGAATAACCAAGTTGGAAACACAAGCGACAGGGCATATGATGCTTCAGCCTGCAGTAGGTGGTGAAATATTTATGCGCGACTGGTTGTCGTTGGGTTTTGATGTGGGGTATGCCTTTGGCTTGAATAAATTTCAGTTAGGCAGCGCGCGAGTGAGTGATGACTTTCTTCCTCAGGACACGGTTACGATTCATTATCCGACAGGAGAGGCCAGTGATGGTAGTCAGACGTTAGGCTATTTGTCTGATGACGATGATACCCGCTATGAAAAGATGGAGCTGGATATGAATGGCTGGCGTGCATTGTTTAAAGTAAATATTTACTACTGATATCGACTCTGTAATGCGATTTATATTTATTAAATGGTGTCTGTTAGTTATTCTGGTAATGCCTTTGAAGGTAATGGCAGCTGATGATGTTGAAACATCAGGTGCCTCACTCGAGCAAATAAAAGTTGCTAAGATGCTGGATGATGTTCAGCTAGAATTTGAGTCAGGCAATCTTCCTGCCGCACTTGAGCTGTTAAGCAAGATCATATCTGTTGATAAAAATAATGCTGAAGCGCATGCTAAAACAGGCGTGATTTTGGTGCGTATGGGACGATTTCATGAGGGTGTTGAGTATTTAAAGAAGGCTATTGAGTTAAGCCCCGGTAATGTTGAATTTCGAAAGTCGCTAGCATATTCATATGAGTTTCGAATGGCGTACGATGATGCGATTGAAAATTATCAAATTGTGAGTCAGCTTACAGAGGCTGGTTCTGTTGATTATAAAGAGGCGCTAAAAAAAATATCTTTTCTTTCTGCAACGAAAAATGCGAGGGGAGGGCGAATTGATCTCGCGCTACCTGTGTTTGAACGTTTGGCTGCAGAGTATCCCGATGATTTTTTGATTCGCTATAGTCTTGGTCTTGGTTATTTCTTTTTGCGTAAAATAGATGAAGCACAGTCTGAGTTTGAAAAGGTAATTGAGTTAAACCCGCGGTATGCCAATACCTATTTAAACCTCGCTAGTATTTACGAGATGCGGGGTGATATTGCCTCTGCAATTGAAAACCTTGAGAAAGTTGTTGCGTTTGAGGTGACGACTCCGATTGGTATAAGAGCCAAGGTACGACTGGGTATTATCGAAGCAGGTCTTGTTGCCTCAAGTGGTAATCATCACGATGCATTGGATATTTTAAAGGAAGTCATTGAACTGAACCCGAAAAGCGTACCTGCATATATGTTGATGGCGCGAGCTTACACCTCATTGGGGAATGCTGAGTTGGCTGAAAAAAACTATCAGCATGTTCTCACTTTGGCACCGGGAAATTTAGATGCGAAGATTCAGTTGGCAGGCGTTTACTCAATGTCAAAAAAAACAGGGCGCGCTATTGATTTGCTAGAAGAAATTATAGTAGAAGGTGTTGAGACAAAATATGCTGTAGAGGCTGAAAAAGCGCTGGCAAGTATTAGTGGAAGCCCTGCAAGCGGCAAGGCTGCCTTTGACAAGATGGATGTTGAAGAAAAGGCTGGTGTGATTGAAGCGTTTCTTTTAGACAGGATTAATCGTAATCCCAAAGATGTCGATGCTCATTTTAGGTTGGCGCAGTTTTATATGCAGAAAAATCGTAAAGAAGAATCTTTCGACTCCATTTCACGTGCCGCTGCACTCAGCCCTTTGAACTTGAAGATAATATCGATTAAAGCAGCGGTGGCTGATGATCTTCGTAAGTATGACGTGGCGATTCCAACGTATGCCAGTGCGATAGCACTTGAAATCGACCAGGAAAAAGCTGCAGCGATGGGAATGGCACTTCGTATGGTTGTCGCAAAAAAAGGCTTTAGTGATGGTCGATTAAGAGATTCAGAAAGAGAGTTTAAAAGTATTATTGCTGATAACCCTGATAGCGTAGCCGCCTATTTCTATCTGGGTTCAATTTACTCACGAGAAGAATCTTTTTTAAAGGCAGTCGATTCCTTTGAAAATGTGGTACGAATTTCACCTGGGAATTTCGGTGCACGTCTGAACCTCGCGGGAACACTTGAGCGCTTAAATCAGGAAGAGGATGCGATTAGTGAATACCGCAAAATCCTACAGGATAATCCGAGCGAAGAACTTGCGAACGATGTGAAAGCGAGATTGTTTGCAACGGAGAAAAAAATTAACGGCATGACGGCCAGTATCGGATACTCCATTGCGTATGATGACCATGCAGTGGCCGATGATACGATTACAAGTGCAGGTGCTGAAATTCGTTCAGATATGTCATTTAATCTTTCATATCAATATAAAATGCAGAATGGACTTCGATTACGTCTTACCTCATCGCCAACATACTCAACCTATCACGAGGGTCAGTATGATTTTTTGAATGTCAGTAATAGCCTCTCCGCAACGATCACACCAGGTCGATATACTATTGTTGGTGGCATGACTAAGCGTGGTTCACAGGGGCTATTAACAGAACAACGAAGCAGTTCGACAGATCTTTTTTTCTCGGAAGTGATGACAAGGGCTAAGTTTAGAAAGATTTATGACCTTTTTTCCGAAGAAAAAATCATGACAGGCTTTACATTTTCATTTTCTCAGACGAATTTTGACTCGGTAACTAATAGTATTTTCAGCTCTGAGTCCTATCGCTTAGGGATTGATATTAATCAGCGATTTGATGACAGATCAACGATCAGTGTTGGTTATAACTACCTGATTAATAATAATGTGGAAGTGAGGGCAAGTGATTATGCGTATCGTAACCATCGACTGAATCTAAGGCTTAATCGCCAATTCCAAGGCGGCTTTTCAGCGAATGCGAGTTATGCATATTCGATTAGTCATTACGTTAATCTTGATTCATATACTGATTTTCAGGCATACCGGCGGTTAACTGCCCATAATATTTCTACTGGCCTGGCCTACTGGTTAAGCCGAAAGATGAGGCTGTTTGCAAACTATACCTTTATTAAAACAACTTCAAACCTGGGGATTGATGCGCGGAGGCAGAGTACTTCACTTGCTGGATCGAATAGAAACTCTATAACAGTAGGTATCAATATACTGTTATAGAGTGTGAGAGTTTCTTTAGTCTCTTAGTGCATTAAAGGCCGTTACTGCCCATGCAAGTGATGCACCGGCAAATATGGTCAACACAAGTAGCCCTTTGCCAAAGACAGCGAGATCAGGTGTGGTGCTCAGTACGGCACGGATCGCATCAACGGCATAGCTAATAGGATTTGCTGCCGAAATGAGTTGAATCCAGTCTGGCATAAACTGTTCCGGTACCAGTGCCGATGAAAAAAAGATCAAAGGCAGTGTCATCAGGTTGCCGATCATCACCAGCGGCTCTTCGCGCTGCAGTGCAATCGCAAAGCCATTGGAGAGTGCAGCAAAGCCAACGCCTAGTAGAAAGACAATCAACATCGCCATCATTAAGTAGATGGGGTTCATGTTGAGTGAAGCGCCCAGCAGCCATGCAACCAAAAGCATGATAACTGCCTGTGCAATCACCTGCGCTGATGAGTGCAGCACGCGGCTGAGTACAATTGCGACACGCGATACTGGTGAAACCAGCATTTTATCGACCGTGCCAGCGGTGATCTCACGTAATAGACTCACGCCGGACCACGATGAGCCAAATAGTACCGTCATCACCAGGATGCCGGGGACCATAAACGCCATGTAGTCTTCATCACCGAGTTGTACAAAGTCTTTAAAGAGTTGACCAAAGATCAGTAGCCAGATCAGTGGCTGGATCAGGGTGAACAGGGTCCACATCGGCATGCGCATGGTGATGCGCATGTACTTGTTAAATAGGTGCCATGTATCTGCGAGCATGGATTATTTCTCTCCGCCGTCTTTGTTTTTGTTCCATTCATTATTCTGCCAGTCACCTTGTTGTGATTGGTCCCACTGCTGTGAGCCTTGCTCACCGGCGGCATTGCTATCGTCTTTTTTATCAGACCATTGCTTTTGTTGATCTTCTGACCATGCGCCATGCTGCCACTGCGCCTCTTCCCGTTTTTTCGCACCAAGGTTTTTGCCATCATCATTTTCTTTTAGCCAGTCGCTATTTTTCCATGATTGATCTTCATCGCCTTCTTCTGAGTCGTTATCGTCAGCGCCCCACTGGCTTTTCCATTTGCCGGTGTTGCCACCTTTGCCTGCCCACTGTTTCCACCACTCATCACCTTCTTCCTCTTTTGTCTCGAGGATGCTGGAGCCGGTGTATTTAAGAAAGACATCATCCAGTGTTGGACGCGATAGTGACAGGTTGGTGATCAGTGCCTTGTTCTCCGCCGCGATGGCCATTAATGCCGCAACATTTGCGCCGCCATCTTTAACATACAGATGCAGCTTGTTGTCTTCCCAGGTTGATCCTTTGACATAGGGTTGTTGCTGTGCAAAGTGAAAAAATCCCTGCTCATTCTTGCCGACATCATCAAAGCTCACGGTGATCGAATCGCCATGGATACTATTTTTCAATGCGTCAGGTGTATCAACCACCTGTACTTTACCGTTGTTGATGATCGCTACCTGATGAGAAAGACTGTCGGCCTCTTCGAGGTAGTGAGTGGTCAGTAAAATCGTGAGTCCAAACTCTTTATTGAGTTTGTCGATATGCTTCCAGAGGATTTTACGATTTTTAATGTCTAACCCAAGGGTCGGTTCATCGAGGAACAGAATCTTTGGGCGATGGATCAGTGCGCAGGCGATATCCAGTTTTCTGCGCATGCCTCCGGAGTAGGTGCTCACCAGATTATCGATGCTGTTATCGAGTTCAAAATAAGCGGCCAGCTCTGCAATGCGGTCATTGATGTCCGCTTTCTTCATGCGGTAGAGATGGCCTTGCAGCACCATGTTTTCACGGCCGGTGAGAAAGTAGTCGATACCGGTCTGCTGTGCTACTACGCCGATCGCCTGGCGGACCTCAAGGGAGTTGGTATCGACATCGAAGCCTGACACCACCACGTTCCCTTCTTCGAAGCCGCACAGGGTTGAGGCCGCGCGGATGGTGGTACTTTTACCAGCACCATTTGGGCCGAGCAGCGCCATGATCTCGCCTTCTTTTATCTCAAGGTCGAGCGTGTCGACGGCTCGGTTATCGGGGGGATAGATCTTGGTCAGACCTTTTATCTGGATCGCAAGGTTTGTCATTGTTATCGATTTAGCCATTTAGTCAGTGAATTTGTGCAGAAGGCGTAGTATATCTCTCTTTTCGGCAAATCATAAAGCAGCTGAAGCATCGCTTGGCTATAATGGCAGGTTATGAAGAAAATGAAGATGAGGGTGGTGTTTTGATGCGAGTGCTTGGGATTGAGACTTCGTGTGATGAGACGGGTGTAGCGATCTATGATGCCGAGCAGGGGCTGCTGTCCGATGTGCTCTATAGTCAGGTGGCGATGCATTCAGAATACGGCGGGGTGGTGCCGGAGCTAGCGTCGCGTGACCATGTGCGCAAGCTATTACCGTTGATTCGCGAGGCGATGCAGCAGGCTGACACCACACGAGAACAGATCGATGGCATCGCCTACACCGCAGGACCAGGATTGGTCGGTGCGCTGCTGGTCGGTGCTGCAGTCGGACGTAGCCTTGCCTGGGGCTGGCAGATCCCCGCGATTGGTGTGCATCATCTCGAAGGGCATCTGCTGGCACCGATGCTGGAAGAGAATCCGCCGAAGTTCCCATTTATTGCGCTGCTGGTCTCCGGTGGTCACACCATGTTGATTACGGTGAAGGGCGTTGGCCAGTATAAAATTATTGGTGAGTCGCTCGACGATGCGGTGGGTGAGGCGTTTGATAAAACCGCCAAGCTGCTAGATCTCGGTTATCCCGGTGGGCCAGTGTTGGAACAGACCGCCAAAAAAGGTGATCCAACTCGCTTTAAGTTTCCACGCCCGATGACGGATCGTCCGGGGCTCGATTTTAGCTTCAGTGGCCTGAAGACCTTCGCAATGAACACGCTGCACGCGAATGAGATGAATGAGCAGACCAAAGCGGATATCGCACTCGCCTTTCAGACCGCCGCGGTCGAAACGCTGGCGATCAAGTGCCAGCGTGCGATTCGTGAAACCGGCATTAAGCAGTTAGTCGTGGCCGGTGGGGTGAGTGCTAATAGCGCATTGCGCGAACGATTGAATGCACTGGCCGTAAAGGAACGCGCGCAGGTCGCCTATCCACGGCTGAAGTTCTGTACCGATAACGGCGCGATGATCGCCTATGCGGGTTGTCTGCGACTGCAGGCGGGCGAGCTGGAGCCGCCAAGGTTTGAGGCGCGTGCGCGCTGGCCGATCGATACGCTAGAGGGACTATCGCATTCGCTTAAAAAATAAGGAGGGGCTATGTGTCTTTTGATTCGATGACTTCTGCCGTCTCCTTGGCTTTCTTTTGCCCAATCTTGGACTCTTTACCTTGCAGCAGGTTTTGAATGTTGGATTGATGGCGATAGACCAGCAGCGCGCTCATGCCGATCATCATAATCAATAGCTCGATATCGGGTTGGTAGAGCCAGACGATCAGTGGCGAGGTGATGGAGGCGCACAGCGCTGCGAGGGATGAATAGCGTAGCGTAAATGCAACCAGCAGCCAGACGCCTAGTACTGTGAGCCCCGCCAGCCATGAGATTGCAAGGATTGCGCCGAGTGCCGTTGCCACCCCTTTGCCGCCTTTGAAATCGAAGAAAACCGGATAGAGGTGGCCAAGGAATGCGGCGGCAGCGGTGAGTGCAATCACCAGTGGCGATGCGCCCATCAGGCTAACGGCGAGCACCGGTAGTAGGCCTTTGACCATGTCGCCGAGCAGTACGATGATCGCGATCTTTTTGCCGCCGAAGCGCAGTACGTTGGTCGCACCCGGATTGCCAGAACCCTGACCGCGCGGATCGGGTAGCCCGGTCAGCTTGCAGGCGATGATGGCGGTGGAGAGCGAACCAATCAGGTAGGCGATGACGATGGCAATTATGGCTGTGATCATTGTGGCGCTAGTTTATATGCTGCTAAACTGAATCTATGGCTGAAAGAGCCTGTATGATACCACCTCGGATTCACTTAATTGACATATAAATACAGACCTTTTTTATGGACATAATCTACCTGCGCGACCTTAAGATCGAGACCGTCATCGGTATCTTTGACTGGGAGCGCGAAATCAAACAGACGATCAGTTTTGACCTCGACATGGCGACTGATATTCGTAAGGCGGCAGCCAGTGATGCGATTGAAGATACGCTTGATTATAAAACACTCTCTAAACGGATTATTAGTTTTGTGGAAGCGAGTAGCTTTCAGCTGGTCGAGACCCTGGCTGAGCAAGTGGCGGCGATTATTCTCGATGAGTTTGATGTGCGCTGGGTGCGAGTGCGGCTCGATAAGATGGGGGCGATTCGCGGTGCCAGTGGTGTCGGGGTGATCATTGAGCGCGGAGAAAAAGGCTGAATGAACCCCGTCAGTTTTAAGCATCTGGTCCATGTGGGTGTCGGTAGTAATGTTGCGCGAGAACATAATATTCGTTCTGGCGTGAATGCATTGAATGAGCGCTTTAGAAAGGTAGTGATGTCGACTGTCTATGAAAGTGCCGCGGTGGGTTTTGATGGCGACCCTTTTTATAACCTGGTGGTGCGATTTGAAACTGAGCTAAGTATCGATGCGCTGGGTGTGACGCTGCGTCAGATTGAAGATGTGCATTATCGCGATCGTGCCTTATCGAGCTTTGGCCCGCGCACACTCGATATTGATCTGTTGTTATACGATGACGAGATTTTGCATCAGGGTAAGCTGCAATTGCCGCGTGATGAGATCGAGAAAAATGCCTTTGTCTTGCGTCCGCTGGCCGAGCTATCGGGTGAGCTAATCCATCCTGTTCGCGATGAAAGTTTAAGTGTGATGTGGCAGCAGTTTGATCACTCATTGCAACCGCTAATAGCGGTTGAATTTGACTGGAGCGTCTAATCGCTGAGTGAGCGGCCGCCATCCACCGCGATCGTCTGTCCACTGATATAACCCGCATCACGAATCAAAAATAGCGCCGCACGCGCAATGTCTTCTGGAGAACCCTGACGTTTAAGGGTGGTGCGTGAAAGAATGCGTTTTTTGGTGACATCATCAATGCCGTTTTCTGGCCACATGATTGCACCGGGGGCGATTGCATTCACCCTTACTTCAGGCCCTAGTTCACGTGCCAACGCTTTGGATAGCATCACTAGTCCTGCCTTGGCGGTGCAGTAGACCGGGTGTTCTTTGAGCGGCCGTTCGCCATGGATATCAACGATGTTGATGATACAGCCGTGCTGTTGTTTGAGGTGTCGTGCTGCCGCCTGTGATAGAAAAAATGGGGCCTTGAGGTTGGTGCCCATCAAGTTGTCCCATTGAGCCTCTGTCGTATTACCGATCAGCGTGGGATAGAAGGTTGAGGCGTTGTTGATTAGCACATCAAGACGCTTCCAACGAGAGGTGGCATCCTTGACCACTGACGCAAGCTTATTGGTTTGTAGCAGATCGGCCTGGATGAGCACCACAGAATCTTCGCGCAGTTCATTGAGCTCATTCTGAAGTACTCGTGCCTCTTTGTGAGAGGTGTGGTAATGCAGTGCCAGATTCATCCCTTCACGGTGCAGGGTTCGCGCCATCTCAGCGCCCACGCGTCGCGCTGCCCCTGTGATCAGTGCCACTTTACCGGAAAGATCATCTCGATTATCGCTCACTGCATCCCCTGTTTATAACTCTGCTAAAATAGTGCGCACAGGGCTGATCCTCCATCTGATCTGCCAGTATCGCGACCATTAAAGAGTATAAAGCAAAGTGAATCAAAACAGGCCGAATTCTGCACCAGAATCTGAACCCAGATCTAAATCAGGATCTCAACAGGGACAGCTTAATCTGGGTGAGCTAGATGAACAGACCCTCGCGCACAGCGCGCAACTGGGTGAGCTGATTATCGACGAGATTGAGCAGCAGGGCGGTAAGGTCCCTTTTATTCGTTACATGGAGCTGGTGCTGCATGCGCCGGGGCTCGGTTATTACAGTGCCGGGGCGCATAAAATTGGCGCGGCGGGGGACTTTATTACCGCACCGGAGATATCGCCGCTTTTTTCACAGTGTGTCGCGCGCCAGTGCCAGCAGGTACTACAAGAGATCGGTGGTGGTGATGTACTTGAGGTGGGTGCCGGTTCGGGTGCGATGGCGTGTGAAATTTTGCGCCATCTGGAGAGGCTGGATTGCTTGCCTGCTCATTATTATATCCTCGATCTTAGTGCCGATTTGCGCGAACGTCAGCGCACCCATCTGCAGCGGGTGCTGCCGCAATTGATCGATCGAATCATCTGGCTCGATACACTGCCAGAGCACTTTAAGGGCGTAGTACTAGCCAATGAGCTGCTGGATGCAATGCCGGTGCATCTGGTGCGTTTTGATCCAAATCAACCTACGGAGCGCTATGTCGGTTGGGATGGTGAACGCCTTATCTGGTGTGATGGGCCGCTGAGTGATGCGCGCCTTGAAGGGGCTGTCGATCAAATCTTTCAGTCATGTGGCAAGGATGAGTTTGATGAGGAGTATGTTTCAGAGATCAATCTTGCCGCGGCCGATTGGGTGCGCAGCATTGCGGCGATACTGGAGCAAGGGCTGGTGCTGTTAATTGATTACGGTTTCCCGCAGCGCGAGTATTACATCCCCGAACGTAAAGAGGGCACCGTGATGTGTCACTATCGCCATCAGGCGCATAGCGATCCGTTAATTTTACCGGGGCTCCAGGATGTCACCGCTCATGTTGATTTTACCGCGATAGCCGAGAGCGCCATGAGTGCCGGGCTGGATGTCGCAGGCTACACCACACAGGCACACTTTCTGTTGGGGGCTGGTTTAATGGAGGTGCTGGCTGAGGCCGCTGAAAATAGCAGTCATGAGCAACAAGTTATGCAGGCGCAGGCGATAAAAACATTAACCATGCCGCATGAGATGGGTGAGTTGTTTAAAGTGATCGCGCTGACCAAAGAGTTGGAGCCGGGCTTGATTGGCTTTTCAATGCTCGATGCACGTGGCCGGTTATAACGCGTTATTTGAGTTGATTATTGCCTTTGTTGGTCGATATAAAAGAAGCGCTATTGGGGGTGGCATTGTCAACAATAGGTAGATTATTTGAAGGGGGTTTATTTGATCTCGAATAAAGCAATCTGACGCGGTGTGATCGACATAATGCAGCCCTGAATCAAGGATTAATCAGTTACCATGAAAAAAACCACCCATGCAAAAATAATGATAGTGGATGACTCCGCCTCGATACGCTCTGTGTTGCGCAGTCTCTTTATCAATGAAAATTTTGAAGTCGTGGGTGAGTATGGCAATGGACGCAATCTTTTAAATGAGGTTGAAAACCTGAGTCCCGATATTATCTGTCTCGATTATAACCTGCCCGATGTCACTGGGCTTGAGCTACTCAAAAGCATTCATCTTGAACACCCCTCCATTGCCGTTATTATGGTGACGGGCGATGACTCGCTTCAACTAGAAAAAGATGCGGCAGAGGCGGGTGCTTCAGGTTTTATTCATAAGCCGTTTACCCAGAAAGATATCATCGATGATCTAAAGCAGATTGTATTAGCGCAGCGAGCATTGGCGGCCGCACATCAAAATAAAAATGCAGAGAGTGATGCGCTGGTACGCGCTACGGCTGTGATTGCCGATGATAGTTCCGCGATGCGAATGTTACTCGCTGCAATATTGGCGGATGCCAACATTAAGGTGCTGGCCGAGGCGTGTGATGGTAATCAAGCAGTAGAGCTCGCGATTGGGCATGAGCCTGATTTCATCTGCCTTGATATCGAAATGCCGATGAAGAGTGGTCTGGAAGCGCTCGAAGAAATTAAGCTGCTTGAACCCGACGCAAAGGTGTTAATGGTGACCTCAAACGCAGACCGAGACTGTGTGATTCAGGCAACCAAGATGGGCGCAAAGGGGTATATCATCAAGCCGTATCAACCCACTCGTGTGATTGATGCCGTGACTGAATTAATGGGATGGGAAAAAAAGGCTGTTGAGTGATTGCTATTATTAGTTAGCGCTGTCTTTACCAATACTCTTTTAACATTAACGGCGATATACATTTCGCAATGCCGCTGGTATTTGAAAGAGCCCCGCTTGTAAGCTCCCGTGTCATCCACGCTTCTGGCGGATACGTTATTTTGAAAGGTGTCATGATATTTTTTTCTGTTTTAAATCCACTTCGACCGTAGTAATTAGGGTCGCCAAATACAAATACTACGTCAACACCCTGAGCTTTGAGTTTACGCATACCATGACTTATTAACTTTGTTCCTAGCCCTTTCTTTTGATGGGCTGGTGATATCGCTAATGGTGCAAGTATATACGCCTTCATTTTTTCACAACCTTCAATCGTTAACGGGCTAAAGATAATATGACCAAGGATGCCTTCATTATTCTCTATTACAAAAGAGTAAATGAGAACGTTTGATTTAAAGTTTAGTATCTCGAGTACTAACCGCTCCATGACAGGGCCTTCTTCATTCCCAAATGACTCAGCATGTAATTTGCTTATGGCGTCATTATCTTCTTGATTTGAATTTCTAAATATCACATTTTTCTCTCACGTTTTGAATGCGGTGGCGGTATATGTTTGAGTTGATGCAGCTTGTTATGAATTGTTAATCTGATAAACATCCACTATGTCCACTTCACGAGCTAATTTACGCTTATATGCGATTAGCGCGGATTTTTTCATGATGCGAGCCTCTTTACCGAATACACTTACTATTGAGTATGATTCAAAATCAATATTGATTGGCACCCATTTTCTCTTAGTTGAATCAAATATTTCTGCACCATCACTATTGCCAATTTCGATTTTCTGACCACCTACTGTGAATTGAACATAGTCAACGTTCCAGTATTGATCCTGGTACCTTTCAGGCCCAAACGTTATGTAATGTTTTCCTTGCGCGACTAATTTCCGGTAGTGTTTTTTTGGAACAAATATATCAATATCATTTAGAGGGCGATTTGATCCATAAGCAATGGCTGACAAACCGCCACAGATCAAATAGGGAATTTGTCTCGTTTCCAGGATAGTGATAATCCAGTCGTATGCTTTGTTTTCTACCAACGAACTCTCCATGAGGTATAGCGTTAGCAGCGAGCTATCCGACGCTACTCCGTTTGTTATGTTTCATGTATTTGTACTCAGTGAATTCCCAATGATTCCTGGGTGACTTCTTTGAACTAGACCACCCCATACGCAATAATTGTTTATGTAAAAGCCAGTTTAATGCCCCGTGTCCAATAAACAATACGCTATCGTGATTGTTAGCCAGGCCTGCCAGCTCATTCGCGCAAGCGATACTTCTTTCCTTTGCTTCTTTATACGATTCTGATTTAAAGGAATATCCAGTCATTTGAAATAAACGAAATATCAAAGGCCACGCTGATATTGATAGCGTTGGGTATGACAACTTGCCGTGTGGCATTTCACACTCACGAAACGCAGCGCTAACCAAATGGGGGTTAGCTATTCCTAAAAGCCTGGCCGATTCGATTGAACGTGGCAGATGACTACACACCACAAAATTACATTTCTTGGCTCTTGCTATGATTTCTTCGTCTGGACTGCTGGATTCACAAATTCCAGACTTATCATAGCGAGATACCCACTCACCAAATTCAATTGGATTTACTTTTCCTGAAGTATCAATATTTGGTTTTCCGTGTCTTAGTACAACTATTTCCACAAAATTTCTTTTGAAACATTACACTGCGGAGAATTTTCCGCTCAATTGTTTTTGCTAGTGCGATTTTCCCGTGCGCGCTCTATGTATTTCAATATATCTCTCCAGCTGACAACGCCAATAGGCTTCTGCTGATCATCGACAATGGGAATACAAGAAATCTTATGATTGTTAAATAGGTGGATTGCATCATATATGCCGGCGCTTTTTTCTAAAGCCATCGGTTTCCTGGTCACTATTTGATGCACTCGCTTATTCAGGGAGGCTGAGTCTTTTAGCGTTTCAAACTTCGTGCCTATATTAGGACTTAGTGCTTTTAGCAAATCTCTGTCTGATATCACACCAAATAGCTTTCCAGACGCGACCACCAGTAAATGGTGAAAATTTGTATTATCAAAAATTTCTTTTACTACTTTTAGCGAGTCATCAAGTTCCACACTAACAATAGAGTAGCTCATTATCTCTTCAATACTCATATAGTTTAGCCTCCATAAAATTAAAACCCAGCCCCAGGTTGCATGAGGAATTCGATTTCTTCTTCGGTTGACTCTCTTCCTAATACAATATTTCGATGGGGATAACGGCCGAATCTATCGATAATAGATTTGTGTTTTAACTCAAACTCAATATTCAACTTGTTGCCGCCCTTTTGATATAACGCCAATGCGATCTCATGAATTTCCCTGGACTCGCTGTGCATTAATGGAAGATAGAAAAAACTTCTCTTGGTTGAATCCACTGATTCGTCTGCACCTATCGCAATGGCCTCTTGAGATAACGCTAAAGCGAGGCTGTCGTTGGCGAATGCCAATGGAGAGTCTCTAAACATGTTTCTCGAAAATTGATCCAATACGATAATCTCTGCCAACCTTCCTTCAGGGAATTTTCGCCATTCATACAATTCACACCTTACTGCCGAGCGATGAATTGCTGAATATTTCTCAATGATGAGTTGATCAAGTTCTGTGTCTTTGATCCACCATTTTGACTCTTCGATTTCTTCAAACCAGAATTTTAGAATTTCTTGATACATTTCTTATTCCTTAGGGGCGCGAGGCTTGCGCTATCAAGCAAAAATAAGTGGCGCGGTAGTCTGTCGGCTTAACTATTTTCGTTATGTTTTTAGCACCAGTTTCGCTAGATCATACAAAAACTGCCCAACCCAGCCTATACTCAGAATTGAAAATAATGCTCGATGGACTAGCATTCGATTTCCTTTACATCGGTATTCAACAAGGGGGCAAACCCATCTCAAGTAGTGAAAAAGAACCCTAAATATAAACAAAGTAGCAATGAATGCGTAAAAATAAAGTGCGCTAGTCAAAAACTCATTGTTACCACCAAATGCGTCCTCTATTTGAACAGAGAGCTTGAAACAAATCCAAAATGACAAAGGAAAACCTAACATCCAAAGTAATACGTCATACACGCTATGGTTATGGACAATGGAAAGAGTTGATGATCGGTCTTCTATGAATTTTTTGATTTCACTAAAAACACCATTGACCCAGGTGGCATCATAACCCTTTACTTCTATGTTAGATTCATTAGGTGTTTCATGGTTTGGCATCAGGGAGAGATCAAATATCTTTGGTTTATTAAATTCCAGAAATATTTTGAACGAATTATGAGGATAAAAATTGTGAGCATGTCTAAGAGTAGATTCACTGTCCACATAAAGAGACTTCACTTGTTCGGGAAAATTAGCTGATTCAAAAACATCTTCAATTGACCCCCACAGCTCCTCACCCCCTTACCTGAAATTGTTAATTTTAGCTGAAATGATTCTCTTAATGTTTTTTTGTTCTCTTCAAACTGATCATCAGTTTGCTCATTTTTCTGAAACAAGCCAACTTCAATTTCTGCGGCAGAATTGGACCTCTCCTGTAAAATGTCGCAGAAACGACGTAGATCCTCTTTATCCAATGATAACGAGGATACATCCATTATTTGCCGGTTGTTGATTTTTGGTTGTCTTGTCGTTTTCATAATTTTTTATTTAAAAACATAACAGTAAGTAGGTGGTAATGTGGGTTTTAACACGCAGTGGGATGTTTGGGTAAGCTCCATATATTATTATCTAGATGATACCTGATACGCTTGTCTTCGTGTTTGGGTTCTGCAATAGAAAAAGGTACTGAGCTCTCTTTATGGTGCAACATGTTTAATAACCTAAGGAACCTCTGATTAATTGTCATTACGAGGAGTGGAGCGACGAAGTAATCTCTTAACTCAACGACTCATATAGCGTCGAAATTGCAGCCCTAAAGGATTTGGACTTTCAGCCCGTCACGTTTTACTCGCAATGACAGGCGGGGTAATTAATCAGAGATTCTCCAATCTTTATCTTGCAAATGAGAATCATTCGCATTATAGTGGTTTTCATTGGAGATGGTAGCCAGGACGCACAGTAGCGCTAAAGTGATTTTTGCTAGCTTTGTGAAACAGCCAAGTCTCATCGGTTTTAAAGTTGATGATATGGAGGTGTGTGATGAGTTATCAGATCGATGCGTTTCTACAGCAGGGAATCCCCTCATTGAGACTGCTGGATGCACATAGTGGCAAAGAGCGCCTGTTCTGGCAGCAGCCTGTCACGGACAATGAAGATGAGCTACGGCATGCGTGGCGTCTGTTATTCCGGCGGTTGGCGCTACTCTCCTGTGCCGATCAAGCGATCACAAATGATGACACGAACAACCTGAATCGGCGTGGAATAGCTGTGAAGATGAATTCACATCAGCAGCTGGTCGTGGATAATTTAGTGGCTGAAAAAGCGGTACGCTCAAGGAGTGATAACGTGTTTGTACTACCGCTGAAGCAACGCAGGGTAGCACGATGAGCCTGTTAAGTTGCCGCGTGATGACATCACGGATGGCGCGTAACCCTAGTGGTATGCGGGCGAGCAAGGCGGCTGAGCATGGGCGCTTGTCGGCGCCGATCAGTAGCCATGCGTTATTAGCGGGCCGTCGTGAACGGACGATTATTCACAATGGTGAGTGTTATCTGCTCCGCATTACCAATAAAGGCAAATTGATACTGACCAAGTAGTGTCTAGATGAAATGAGTTTACCCCGGCCGTTCACATGTTAGTGATTTCTTCCTCCTCAAATTATTGAGATCACTTGAGTGTCGTCTCCTCCCCTTCCCCCATTAAAAGGGCGACACAATGGTATGTGTGAGCGGTCGGTTTTTATTTTTAATATCCCATGCTCGCTAAGTGTAAGTTGGCTGATGCCGCTATCGGTTTGTGTATTTGCACTCGATCTCGTGTGTAATTAGTGAGAGTATAGTCAATCTCAAACGCATCTGGCCGACCACGTAGGCAAACTTATCGGAGAGGATAAATGGTTGTAATCAACAGGCAGTGGGTAAAACTGGTCGCTACGGGGCTATTGTTGTTTAGCGCTGGCTGCAATGCAGCAACATTCGATGCGACGGCAATCATGGAAAAGGTCTACAAAGCCCCGCGGGTTGAGGATCAAATTTCAACCCTGGATTTTAGTTTTCATAAGCCGGATGCGCAGGAACGACGTGCTGTCTATACCATGGTGTGGAAGGATGTGAAGGGTAAAGGCGAGTACGATAACAAGGCGATATTTTTTACTGAGTTTCCCATTGCACGAAAAGGGATCGCTTATCTTGGTTGGCTGCATCCGATTGGCAGTGATAAAAAAAATGAAGAGTGGATCTACCTGCCAGAGCTGGGGATGACGCGTCGTATTGTGCCGCGTGATAATAATGAAGGAGTTGACGAAGATGAGTTTGCTGGCTCTCTGTTAACGCATGAGCACCTTGAGCCGCGCCCACCGCATCTGGATCATCATCACCTGCTTGAAGAGAAACTATTTAATGAGCGAGCGCATTATTTAATTGAAAGTAAACCTGCGCACCAGGGGCACGGCGGCCACCATGATCATGGTGGCGGTGACTCACCTGCTAAAAGAATTAGCTGGGTAGATAAGGTTGATATGCGTATTAATCGTATTCAGTTTTATGATGGAGATGATGAGCTTCAACTCGATATGAAAATTGAATGGACGAAAAAGCAGGATGTCTGGTTATGGCAGCGACTTGAAGCTGTCGCGCCTGAATCACAGGCGATGACTATGCTGAAAATCAGTGATATCAAAGTTAACTCGGGTTTAAATGAACGGGTATTTCACAAAAGAAATCTGGACAAAGGCTCAGTCAGATTCCGGTAATACTCTGGTAAGGTTTGTATGATGAAAGAGATGGATAAACAGGAAGGGCTTCGTGCCTTGTTAAACCCAGTAGACATCAAGAGCGGTGATGCTGATGCGATTGTTTTATTGCCTGATGAAAACGATGGCAGTGCGCAGGCGGACCTTAAGCGCAAAGTGATTTCGTTAGGGAGAAACGTGTTAAGAATTCTCGACAGTGGTAACGCAATCAATAAAACAGGTATTTCAAAAAAGCTTGATCGATATGTGGTTCAGGTGGAAGCTGATTTGCAGGATGATCCTGCTCAGTCACATTACATCAATCTTCTTGGTGAAATAAACGATGTGATTTGATGGTTGATGGAGCGCGTTAAAATCATTGATGATTTTAACGCGCTCCATTATTACTGTTGCGATTTATTCAGAATATCAGGCAGCAGACATCAGTGCAGACTCAAGCTCTTGAAAGGTGCGTGCGCGATTGGAAGGTTCGATGTTAATGCCGAGTTGTTGGCTGATACGGGTGGTTGAGAGTAAGCCCCGTACAAAAGAGTGATCATCGATCTCTTCAATCACCAACGCATGTTGGCGATCAAACATTTTCATTGTCTCGATGATTTGACCAACGGATGCATTGCACAGATCGTTGTATGAGATTGCTTCAATCTCAGATCGTTTGGTCATGATGTCATTGACAAGAATTTCATTGAAACTCCCCCCATACTTTTGTACGTGTTTTATTGGGCGCTCGCCCATAATATCATTCGCGGTGATCAGGCCAAGAATCGTGTCATCATGTTTTGTGACAAATAGCAGGCGCACACCATAGGCGATCATTCTGTCATTTGCCTCCGGTAGTGGTAGTGTTGGCAGCTCTGTGATGGGCGCGGTTTGTTCGAAATCTGTCATGACCAGCCTGGCTGGATCATTGGGCGTGACTAGAATTTCTTTTTGTTGCGCGGGCCGTCTGAGCGTGGTGCCAGGCGAAAAGCTTTTATAGGGAAGTGCGGAATAGTTGCTACGCATGGTTTGATCCTCCATGGAAAACCAGTATCATGCCAACCTGGCATATTCCGTATTATGCATGAAAAAAGCGGGATTGGGAAATAGCTTTGTTGATGCTGCTTTTACAGATTAAGGGTATTTCTAATATAGATATGTGAGAGGGTGCTAATGATTTGGTTTAGCTAACTGTTTTTCCTGCAGCCTGTAGGTCGGCATGATAGGAAGAGCGAACCATCGGGCCGCTGGCAACGTTATCAAATTGAAGCTCTTTAGCTTCCAGTGCCAGTTCATCAAACTCTTCTGGTGTGACATAGCGCATCACGGGCAGGTGGAATTTGCTTGGCTGTAAGTATTGTCCGAGGGTGAGCATGTTGCAGCCATGGGCGCGCAGGTCGTACATTACCTGGTGGATCTCTTCGATGGTTTCACCCAGGCCAAGCATCAGGCCTGATTTGGTCAATACATCCGGGTGTTGTTCTTTAAATTTTTGCAGTAGATCCAGTGACCAGATGTAATCTGCGCCGGGACGTGCCTGTTTGTAGAGGCGTGGCACTGTTTCCAGGTTGTGATTAAAGACATCGGGCGGTGCTTGCGCCATGATTTCTAATGCGCGATCCATGCGGCCGCGGAAGTCGGGTACTAGCACTTCAATGCGGGTCTTTGGAGAATGTTCGCGTACCGCTTTAATGCAGGCGACAAAGTGCGCTGCGCCACCATCACGTAGGTCATCGCGGTCGACAGAGGTGATCACCACATAGGCGAGATCCATCGCCTTGATAGTCTTCGCGAGGTTCAGTGGTTCATCTTCATCGAGCGGTTTGGGTTTGCCGTGGGCCACATCGCAAAAGGGGCAGCGGCGCGTACAGATATCGCCCATGATCATAAATGTTGCGGTGCCGTGGCTAAAACATTCACCCAGGTTAGGGCAGGCGGCCTCTTCGCAAACGGTGTGTAGTTTGTTCTCTTTGAGGATCGCCTTTAGCTCTGTGACGCGAGGTGTGCTACCGGCAGTGGCGCGAATCCATTTCGGTTTACGCAGTGGATTAACCGTTGGCTCAATCTTGATTGGAATGCGCGAAACCTTGGACTCACCCTTGAGCGGGTTGCGTTTTGAAGGTACGTTTTTTTGATCGCTCATAATAACGGGTGCATCTCTGTATTGCGTTTACTGCGCCAAATATTCAGGATGATAAATCGGGCAGCGTTTGAAAGGTCTCGATTGTATCGTATTCAAGCAGGTGTGTCAGATGAGCGAGTAGATCCCGCCCTGACTGTAAGGGATCGTTCAGGCCAGCCGGGCTATTCAGATTGGCAAGGTCGCTTGTCTGTGTGACAGCTAACCCCGGATAACCGCAGGGGTCGATGTGTGAAAATGGCGCGAGGTCCATTGCAACATTGAGGCTCAGGCCATGAAAGGTACAGCCTTTGCGCACCCGCATACCGAGTGCAGCAATCTTGTCGCCATTCACATAGACGCCGGGCGCGCCCTCTTTCGTGGTCGCGTTGATTTGATAAGCGGCGAGCAGGTCGATGATGGCTGTTTCGATCAATGACACAAGATGGCGAATTCCCCAGCTACGACGCCGCAGGTCGATCAGCAGATAGATCACGATCTGTCCTGGGCCGTGATAGGTGATCTGTCCGCCGCGGTCGACATGCACTACCGGCACACCGCCAACGTTGTGAATATGTTCGCGTCGGCCCGCGCGCCCGAGGGTAAATACGGGTGGGTGCTCGACGCACCAAATCTCATCACAGGTTGTTTCGTTGCGCTGTTCAGTGAAGGCCTGCATTGCATGCCAGCAGGGCTCATATTCCTGACGGCCGAGCTGACGTATGTTGAGGGCTGGCATGAAGCGGCTGGATTACTGTGGTTGGGTTACAGCGTCATGGTGATATGTTCGCAGCCCTTGAAGTCAGCATAGATCGCTTCGATCTGCGCCTGACTGGTGGCGGTAAAGGTGACGGTGATGGAACAGTAGTTACCTTTGCTGCTGGGGCGTGAGCGCACTGAACCTTCGCTGAGCTCCGGTACATGTTTGAGTACGATGCTAAAGACAATTGCATCCAGGTCGTCGCGCTGTTTACCGATCGCCTTGATCGGAAATTCGCAGGGAAACTCTAATAAGGTTTTTTCTTGATCATCACTCATCATGTATTCCGTAGCTGCTGTTTGTAGGCCTGGTAATGTTGCGTCATCTGTTGCCATAGCTTGCCGGGTTTGCCATTGCCAACGGCTACGCCATCTAGCGTTGTGACGGGCAGTATCTCTTTGGTTGAGCTGGTCAGCCAAACCTCTTCTGCATTGATCAGTTGGACGGGGGTAATAAACGTTTCGCACGTTGGAATATTATGTTGTTGCGCCAGCTCAAGGATCAGGTCACGCGTAATGCCCGGAAGCAAGAGCGGCCCTTTTGGCGGGGTAATTAATACGTCATCGATCAGCGCAAACAGATTGCTTGCCGCCCCTTCGGTGACTTCACCATCACGAATTAAGATCGCCTCGACGGCATCGTCATCATAGGCCTGTTGGCGCAGCAGAATATTGCCCAGTAGCGATATGCTTTTGATATGGCAGTTCTTCCAACGAATATCTTCATGGGTGATGGCCGCGACCCCTTGTTCAGCAACCGATGCAGATAGCGGTTTTAGCGCGCTGCTCATAATGAAGAGTGTGGGCTCAACATGCTCATCCGGAAAGCCGTGGTCGCGTTCAGCGACGCCGCGCGTGACCTGCAGGTAGATTGATTGCTCACCGCCATGAATCGCCTGGTTGCGGGTGACCACCTCATTTAATACCGAGGTCCATTCTGCGTTGGTCAGCGGTTGCCTTATGCGGACGGCGGCAAGATTATCGTCGAGCCGCTTTAGATGTTCATCGAGGCGAAAGAGCTTGCCGCCATAGGCGGGGATTACCTCGTAGATGCCGTCGCCAAAGATGAAGCCGCGATCTAGCGGTGAGATGCGTGCTTCATTGGCGGGTAGAAAAGAGCCGTTTAAGTAACTAATCGATGACATATGCGGTTATTCAAAAAATAGCGAAACTTCATCGGAGAGGCGCTGGAACATGCTGCCTTCTTCAATTGCCTGCAATGCAACCAGTGGGCGTTCAACAATGCCTCTTCCATCAAGTGAGATATCAACGATACCGTGCGAACTGCCTTTTGCGACGGGTGCGATGATCTGGGTGTCGATCTTCATTGACGCGTCGAGTTTGTCATAGCGGCCGCGTGGAATGGTGATGTAAAGGTCTTCGGCAAGCCCCAGAGCCAGCTGCTCGCTCGCCCCTTTCCAGATACGTGACGTGGTGAGCTGGCTATTGGCGCTGTAGAGTTTGCGCGTCTCAAAGAAACGGAAACCGTAGTTGAGTAGTTTCTGACTCTCTTTGGCGCGTGCCTCTTTGCTTTTGGTGCCGAGGACGATCGAGATCAGGCGCATGTCGTCACGTAGCGCTGATGAAATCAGGCAGTAGCCAGCAGAGTCTGTATGACCGGTTTTGACGCCATCGACATATTTGTCGCGCCATAGTAGGGCGTTACGATTGTGCTGGCGAATGTCGTTATAGGTGAACTCTTTGATTGAGTACCATTTGTAATATTCAGGAAATTCTCGGATCAACGCCTTGGTGAGTAGCGCAAGATCATGCACGGTGGTGTAGTGATCAGCAGCAGGCATGCCCGTGCTGTTAACGAAATTAGTATTACGCATGCCGAGTTTATCGGCGTGGTGATTCATTAAGGAAGCAAAGGCATCTTCGCTACCGGCAACATGCTCAGCGAGTGCGACACTGGCGTCATTACCTGACTGAATGATCATCCCTTTTAATAAATCTTCGACTGAAACCCGTTTGTTAACCTCAATAAACATTTTTGAGCCTTTCATGCGCCACGCCTTTTCGCTCACCAGCACTTCAGTGGTGAGTTGCAGGTTACCGGCGCGCAGTTCGCTGAAGACAATATGGGCCGTCATCAGTTTGGTAAGACTGGCAGGTTCCATCTGTTCGTGGCTATTCTTTTCAGCGATGATCTGACCGCTGTTGAAGTCTTGTAGCAGATAACCGCGCGCGGCGATTTCAGGCACGTTGGGGGTTGGCATCGCAGCGGTTGCGACGCCGAGCGGTATGAGTGTCGCCAATAACCCCGCTACAATGCCCAGGCTGCGGGGCACCGCGAGAAAGACGCGCTGACAATGAGTCAGAGGCATGGCAACGAATGTCATCGCGTTTTTGAGGGGTGAATTGATAGTGTGGCTCACGAAGTAGGCTCTCCAAAATCTGACTTTAAATAGACAGCCCATAGTCTAACAAATTCTGAGCGCACTGCGCTGTTTCGCGTTCAACTCTATCGCTGCGTTTTACGCGGGTTTTATCGACCGTAGATGGTGTCAGTCGATGATCACATGAGGGTTTTCGATGCCGAGCTGGGCGAGGCGTTTGATTACCTGATCGGCCTCGGGAACATTGTTGATTGGGCCGATGCGCACGCGAAAGATCGCGCTGTTGGCTTTTGTGCCTTGGGTGACATTGATTTTTGAAACGGGTAGCGTTTCGATATCACGAATACGGATTTTTAGATTTTCTGCGTTAAAGCGGTCACCAAAGGCCCCTACCTGCAAGTAGATATCAACCGTTTGTCCGGGCGCTATGCGTTTTAGTTTGTCTGCCTGAGGTGCCGCTGCCTGAACTGGTGCCGAGACTAGCTTTGGGGCGGTGGTAACAATTGTCGATGGTGGTGCGAGCGGAATGGGCGTGGCGAGTAGCACGGGTGTCGTGGTGGTTTGCGCGGTAATGACGCCTGGTGTTGGCGCGGGAAGCGGTTGTGTGGGGTCGATTGCGCGTACTTCAACTAGCCCTGTGCCTGCCTTGGTGATGCCGAGTTTAATCGCAGCGGCATAAGAGAGATCGATGATGCGGTTCTTTTTAAACGGGCCACGATCATTGATTTTAACAATGATCTTACGGCCGTTCTTCAGGTTGGTCACTTCGGCGTAGGTGGGGAGTGGCAGGCTTTTATGCGCGGCTGTCATCGCCAGCATGTCATAAGGCTCGCCGCTGGAGGTGCGCTTGCCATGGAATTTGGTGCCGTACCAGGAGGCGACACCGCGTTCGACATGATCGAGGCTGCTTTTCTTTACAAAGTAGCGCTGCCCGAAGACGACATAGGATTCGGGGTTGCCGTAACGGCTATGCGGTTCTACTCGCGGAATGGCGTTGGCGACATTGGAGACGTCGACGGGATGTGCCGGTGCACTGTCCTGTCGAGTGAAGAAGCTTGATCCACCGGGCAGACTGCCGCAACCGCTGAGTAAAAGTGGAATGGTGAGTGCGGCAATTTGGTAATGTTTATAAACAGTCATGATCAGAAAATAGGATGATAGCTAGCCTTTAGAGGTGAATGAAGCGATTTAGTTCAAGTTTGCGACGGTATCGTTATGTTGTTGACGAAGCGCGCTGGCTATTTGAAAGATCGCCATTGAATACAGGGCGCTGTGATTGTAGCGCGAAATGGCGTAGAAGTTGCGATAGGTGACCCAATGTTCATTATTTGTCTCGCCTTTCAGTTCGATCAATGTTGCCTTGGTTGAACTGGCTATTGTATTGAGTTCAGCCTCGTCGAGGGTGACGCCCTGCGCAGTGATGTGAGCTAGTGCCTTTTTGGGTTTAAGACTCTTCTTTATTAATTTTTTATAATCACTGCCAGCGACATTTGCTTTGCTGGCGACTGGTGCGCCGTGTTTCCAGCCGTGACGACGAAAATAATTGGCAACACTACCGATTGCATCATCGGTGTTTTCCCATAGATCGCGTTTACCATCACCGCTAAAATCGACCGCGTATTCGCGATAGCTGCTGGAAATAAACTGGGGTTTGCCCATCGCACCGGCGTAGGAGCCCTTTACACTGCGCGGATCAATCGCCTCTTCGCGAGTCATTAACAGATAGTGTTCTAATTCTGAGCGGAAGAATTTTCCTCGTTTGGGGTAATCAAAACCGAGGGTGGTGAGTGAGTCGAGCAGACGATAGCTGCCTTTGTGTACGCCGTAAAACGATTCGACACCGATGATGGCGGTGATGATCTCAGGTGGCACGCCGTATTTTTTTTCGGCACGGAGCAGCGTGTCGTTGTTTTCCTGCCAAAATTGCAGACCACGTTTGATGCGTTTGTCGGTGACAAAGATCGGTCGGTATTGGTACCACGGCTTGGCTTCGTAGGGACGGGTGATCGCTTTGATCACGCCATCGCTATGTTTTGCTTCGTTGAGCAGTTGGGTGAGTGGTTCTCGCTCAAATTGATGTTTGTTGACCATCTTCTCGATGAACTGCTGAACCTCAGCGCGCTGGGTGAAATCATTACTGGTAGCGATGGCGCTGTTGGCTGTGAGTAACAGCGTCAGAAGTGATGTGAGCGCAAAGATTTTTCTGGGAAGTGAAATAGTCATCTTAACGCGCTCGCTATAATTAATGGGTTCGCTAATTTGAAAGGAGACGGCGATGGGTGTGTATCGACATTAACACGCCAAAGCCGGCCATCATCGTCACCATTGAGGTGCCACCGTAACTGATCAATGGTAGTGGCAGTCCTACCACTGGCAGCAGGCCGGAGACCATCCCTATATTGACAAACGTATAGACGAAGAAGGTCAAAATCAAGCTACCGCCCAGCAGTCGAGAGAAGGTGCTTTGTGCCTGAGTTGCGATATAAAGGCCGCGTACAACGATAAAGAGGTACAGCGCCAGCAGGCAGACGATACCGATAAAACCAAACTCTTCGCTAAAGACGGAAAAAATGAAGTCAGTGGTGCGTTCTGGTAGAAACTCAAGGTGAGACTGGGTGCCGTTGAGCCAGCCTTTGCCGTAGGTGCCACCGGAACCGATGGCGATCTTTGATTGAATAATATGATAGCCGGAGCCGAGTGGGTCATTTTCCGGGTTGAGGAATGTCATCACGCGGGCCTTTTGATAGGCGTGCAGGTTGATCCAGAGGAGCGGTGCGCAGGTGGCAATCAGCACCATGAAAGCGGCGACATGCTTCCAGCGAATGCCGGAGAGTAGTAGCACAAAAACACCTGAACTGGCGATTAAAATTGAGGTGCCGAGATCGGGTTGTTTGGCGATTAAGAGAACCGGCACGATAATCAGCAGGCAGGCAATAAAGATGTTTTTGAGCGTTGGCGGCACGGGATTATCCGCGAGGTACCAGGCGACCATGACCGGCACGGCGAGTTTCATCACCTCGGAGGGTTGAAAACGGAAGAAGCCGAGGTCTAGCCAGCGCTGTGCCCCTTTACCCTCGTCGCCTATTAGTAGCACTGCTGCGAGCAATATCAGACCGCCACCAAACGCCCAGGGTGCCCACAGCTGGATGTGATGTGGTGGGATCTGCGCGACGATAAACATCACTGTAAATGCCAGCGCGAGGCGCGTTAACTGGCGTGCGATGACCGCGTCATTTTGACCGCTGGCGCTGTAGAGAATTGCCAGGCCCACTGCCGAAAGAATCACGATGCCGAGTAGTAGCGGAATATCGAGGTGTAATCCACGGGTAAACATACGCGACTGACGGCGCTCACCCCATTGTGTGTATTCGTTGTTTCTGGTCTTCATCATAAGGGCTGTTTCGATGCCATGTATTGGTCGATGATTTTACGCGCCACGGGTGCCGCCACTGAACCACCGCTGCCGCCATTTTCAACGATCACCGCAATCGCAATCTCTGGTTTATCGGCCGGTGCAAAGGCGATAAACAGGGCGTGATCACGCAGGCGCTCGGCAATATCTTCTTTCACATATTTTTCATCCTGTTTGATCCCAAAGACCTGCGCGGTACCCGTTTTACCGGCAATCTTGAACGAAACACCTTTGCTGATAGAGCGTGCGGTACCGTGAATACTATGGACCGTCTTGACCATCGCCCCGACCATAAATTCCCAGTGCTCATCAGTGGCAATCTTGTGTCGATCTTCCTGATCAAATACGACAGGGGCCAATTCACTGTTGAGGCTTGAGCCCAATGTCTTAACCAGATGTGGCCGGGAGTGCAGGCCGCGACTCGCGAGTGTGGCCGTCGCAGAAGCAAGTTGTAGTGGCGTTGTCAGGTTGTAACCCTGGCCGATGCCGCTGATTAATGTCTCGCCGGTGTACCAGGGTAGTCCCTTCTTTTGGCGCTTCCAGTGGCTGGATGGCAGGATGCCAGCGAGTTCTCCGGGTAGATCGATACCGGTTTTTTTGCCTAACCCAAAATGAGAGAGGTAGTCGCTCATAGCGTCGATGCCAAGGTGCAACGCCATGTCGTAAAAATAGACATCACAGGATTCGATGATGGCCTTTTCAAGGGTGGTGCTGGCATGGCCTGTTTTTTTCCAGTCACGGTATTTATGGTCATCGCCTTTGAGTGAAAACCAGCCGGGGCAGAAGGTGCTCTTTTGGGTCGTCACTATTTTATTTTCAAGCCCAGCCAGACCAACCAGTGGTTTGATAGTGGAGCCGGGTGGGTATTGGCCCTTGAGGGCGCGGTTAAAGAGTGGATTGTCGATGTCTTCCTGTAGTGCGCGGTAGCTTTTTGAATCGATGCCAACAACAAAGGGGTTGGGGTCGTAGCTCGGTTTGCTGACCATTGCGAGTACTTCGCCGCTGCGTGGATCGATTGCGATCGCGGCACCGCGATGATCACCAAGTGCCTTATCTGCGACTTGTTGTAGTGCAATATCGAGTGTTAAGTGCAGGTCATTGCCGGGTTGTGGCGGTGTCCGCTCAAGGGTGCGAATGGTGCGTCCGACGACATTTGTTTCAATGCTTTTGAAGCCAACGGTACCGTGCAGTGAATCTTCGTAGAACTTTTCAATGCCGAGTTTTCCGATGTGATGGGTGGCGCTATAGTTTGCCGCGTCGACTTTTTTCAATTCGTTGATGTTGATGCGCCCCACATAACCGATAACGTGCGCGGTGAGATGGCTATAGGGGTAGTCACGTACCAGTCGCGCTTCGATCTCAACACCGGGAAATAGATGTCGATTGGCCGCGAAGCGAGCCACTTCAACATCATTCAGGTGGGTGCGTAGCGGGATGCTGCGAAAGGCGCTTTTTTGCTGTAACTGTTTGTTGAAGCGTTTCAGGTGATCGTCAGTGACTTCAATGATCTCTCCTAGTGCGGCGACAGTTTGATCGATATCGCTGATGCGCTCTGGCACGATCTCCAGACTGAAGGCGGGTAAATTTTGCGCGAGGATGATGCCGTTACGGTCGTAGATCAGGCCGCGTGTCGGTGGTACGGGCACGATGCTGACGCGATTATCTTCCGCCAGAGTGCTGTAATGGTCGTGGCTAATAATCTGTAGATAAACGAGGCGCGCTAAAATCACAAAGATCATGATCACCACTAATGCGAGCGCGATCGCCGCACGCTCATTGAAGGTGCGGCTTTCTCGAATGTGATCTTTAATGCGAAGGCGTGCCATCAGCAGGTATCAATGATTGCGATGGTGGCGCATTGCCAATATTGACGGTTGCACTGGGGTCATTTATGAGACCCTGAATTTTCTGCGTAGTGCGCGCAGGGTGATAAAGACGAGCGGCCATGCAACCATGCTGCTGAGTGATGGTAGCCAGTAGGTCATGAGGTCGATCGATTGTCCAGTGATCCCTTTGACCCAAAGATTTAACATCTGGCTTAGTGCCACCAGCACAAAAACGCTTAATGCCTGCTGCCATAGTGGGAAGACGCGCAGCCGTTGATATAGTTTTAGTGTGATGTAGGCGATGACGCAGAGTGCGAGCGCATTTTGCCCCAGCAGGCCGACGCGTAATACATCGAGCATTAGGCCGATAATCCATGCAGACACGACACCGATGCGGTTTGGCAGCGCCATACACCAGTAAATCAGCACGAGTGTGACCCACTCGGGGCGTGCCACCGCAAGCGAGTCCGGCAGCGGAAAGACAGTGAGTGCCAGTGCGCCGATAAAACTAAAAATGATGACTTCAATGCCGTGTGCTTTTTTATGAATCACGGGGTTGTTTCTCCCGCGTTCTCTTCTATTGCAGCATCTATTGTGATATCTATTGCGATATCGGCTTCGTCACTGCTTGCTTCTGGTGGGTTGTTCCACACCAGCAGCACTTCACGCGCGCTTTCAAGTTTGCCGGTTGGCACCGCCTGAACTTCAGCAAAGGGCTGGCCGGGGTTGCGTGTGACGACGGTGACGCGCGCAGCCGGATAGCCGGGAGGAAAGCGTCCGCCGAGGCCCGATGTGACCAATAAATCGCCCACCTCAATATCGGCGTTGTTAGGCAGGTGAGGCAATTCGAGGCGGTTGGTTTCGCCGGTGCCCATCGCGATGGCGCGCTGTCCGCTGCGATTGACCTGCACCGGCAGTGCGTGGCTGGGGTCGGTGATCAGCATTGAGGTGCTATTAAATGGTGAGACATGGACCACCTGCCCCAGGATGCCGCTGGCATCGAGGATCGGTTGGCCGGGGTAGACATCATTGCGAGCGCCTTTGCTGATGACGACCTGCTGAGTGAAGGGTTTCATGTCGACTGACAGCAATTCCGCGATCAGTACCTTATCGCTGACGTTGATGGATGAATCCAGTAGTGCGCGCAGGCGCATATTCTCAGCGGCGAGCGCATCGAGCTTTTGTAGCTGTGTGTCATACAGAAACTGTCGTGAACGCAGCGTGTTGTTCTGATCGATTAGTGTTTGACGGCTAGAGAGTGATTCGGACAGCCATTCGCCAACACCTGATGGCAGATTAATCAGGTATTGAATAGGGTAGATCGCGATGGTTAGCGCGCCGCGGACAGTTTCCATATGCTGCTGGCGGTGATCCATCACCATCATGGTAATGGAGAGAAACGCCAGGATAATCAGGCGCAGCGTGGTGGACGGCCCTTGGACAAATAGGGGTTTTATAGGGCACCTCTCAGGTGATACTCAGTTACTTAAAACCGGCTGCTCTTTTCGGTTGCCCGGAGCCGGGTCGATCGCTCGAATTAGACTGCTTTTTTGCATCTGCTGTGCACGATGCATAGCGCGAGGCTATTCTACCGCAAAGATATCCCCGTTGTGCTCTTCAATCATCTCGAGCGCTTTGCCGCCGCCACGCGCGACACAGGTCAGCGGGTCTTCGGCAATGATCACTGGCAGGCCGGTCTCTTCAGCAAGCAGGCGATCAAGGTCGCGCAGCAGTGCGCCACCACCGGTCAGCACCATGCCACGCTCGGCAATATCGGCACCCAGTTCTGGCGGGGTTTGCTCTAATGCTGCTTTGACCGCGCCGACGATGCCAGACAGTGGTTCCTGTAGTGCTTCGAGAATCTCATTGCTGTTGAGGCTAAAAGTGCGTGGCACCCCTTCGGCGAGATTGCGGCCGCGCACTTCGATCTCTTTCACTTCCATGCCAGGGTAGGCGGCACCAATCTCTTTTTTGATCTTTTCAGCGGTCGATTCACCAATCAGGCTGCCGTAGTTACGGCGTACGTAGTTGATGATTGCATCATCAAAACGATCACCACCGATACGGACAGATGCAGAATAAACAATGCCATTAAGCGAGATAACGGCGACCTCGGTCGTACCGCCACCAATATCGAGCACCATCGTGCCGCTCGCTTCACCGACCGGCATGCCGGCACCAATCGCCGCAGCCATTGGCTCTTCAATTAGATAAACTTCACGCGCACCAGCACCCGCGGCAGATTCTTTGATCGCACGGCGCTCAACCTGAGTTGAACCACAGGGGACGCAGATCAGTACACGCGGGCTGGGACGCAGGAATCTGTTTTCATGCACTTTACGGATGAAATGCTGCAACATTTTTTCGGTCACGGTGAAGTCGGCGATCACACCATCTTTCAATGGACGAATCGCGACGATGTTGCCCGGGGTACGGCCAATCATCAATTTCGCTTCGGCACCAACGGCGGCAATCGAGCGAGGACTACCCGAACCACTCTCCTGACGGATGGCAACAACAGAAGGCTCATCGAGGACGATGCCCTGGCCGCGGACATAAATTAGGGTGTTGGCCGTGCCGAGGTCGATGGAGAGATCGTTGGAGAACATTCCGCGGAATCGTTTGAAGAACATGGGGGATTCAATCCTGTGCTAAGTAATCGGAAATACTCTAGCAGTGGGTGACTATTAGAGCAAGCGTGTTGAGTTATTCGGCCGTTCACGCAGATTTTTTAATTCTGCTTGTATTTTACCTATTTGACAGCGTTTGTGGGATGATTTTTTTTCAGCAAGCGGCTCGAATATGGTAAATTCTTTTCCCTTGCAGTTTTGCAGTTTTGAATTATTGTCTGGATTCACCGTTTTGGTGAGAGAGGTTAGTTATGTCAGTGGATCAATCCGATATCACCAAAGTTGCGCTGCTCGCGCGCCTGAAAATCGATGAGGCCGATGTGCCGCAGTATGTCGACAATCTGTCGAATATTCTCGGCCTGGTCGAGCAGATGAGTGAGGTCAATACCGACGATGTGGTGCCGATGGCGCATCCACTGGACGCAGCGCAACGGCTGCGGGCAGACGAGGTGACAGAAACGAACCAGCGTGACAAATTTCAGGCGTTAGCACCGCAGGTGGAGTCTGGCCTCTATCTGGTTCCAAAAGTGATCGAGTGACCATGGCGGGTGACGCTCATTTGTCTTCTATATATTAACTGGCCGGCCTTAAATTATCGTTATGCATACTAAAACTATTTCTCAATTGAGTGCTGCGCTGCGCAGCGGTGAAGTCTCCAGTGTGGAGCTAACCACGCTTTTTCTTGAACGGATCAAACAGCACAACCCGGCGCTGAACTGCTTTATCTCGGTGACTGAGGCGCAGGCGTTTGCAGCGGCAGCGGCGGCTGATCTGCGTTTGAAGGCGGGTAACGCCGCACCGTTGACCGGCGTGCCGATCGCGCACAAAGATATTTTCTGCACCGAGGGAGTCAAGACCACCTGCGCCTCGAAGATGCTGGATAACTTTATTGCGCCTTATGAATCAACCTGTACCGCCAAATTTCGTGATGCGGGTGCGGTGATGTTGGGTAAAACCAATATGGATGAGTTTGCGATGGGCTCATCCAATGAGACCAGTTATTACGGCGCGGTGAAAAACCCGTGGGATCAGGCGCGTGTACCGGGCGGCTCTTCCGGTGGTTCTGTTTCTGCGGTGGCCGCGCGACTGGCCCCGGCCGCAACCGGCACCGATACCGGTGGCTCGATTCGCCAGCCTGCAGCGCTGTGTGGCTTGACTGGCTTGAAACCAACCTATGGTCGTGTCTCTCGTTACGGCATGGTTGCGTTTGCGTCGAGCCTTGATCAGGCGGGGCCCATTACCTATAGCGCGGAAGATGCGGCGCTGATGATGAATGTGATGGCCGGTTTTGATGAACGTGACTCGACCAGCGTTGAGCGTGATGTGCCGGATTACAGCGCAAATCTCGATAACGGCATCGAAGGGCTTAAGATTGGCCTACCTAAAGAGTATTTTGGCGAAGGGTTGGATGATGGCGTCGCGCGCGTGATCGATGCGGCGGTCAAGGAATACGAGGCACTCGGTGCTGTGGTGAAAGAGATTAGTCTGCCAAACACAGCGCTGGCGGTACCGACCTATTATGTGGTGGCACCGGCGGAGTGTTCGACCAACCTCTCTCGTTTTGATGGGGTGCGTTTTGGTCACCGCTGTGATGATCCGCAGGACCTGTTTGATCTCTACACCCGCTCGCGTGGTGAAGGGTTTGGCGCAGAGGTGAAGCGTCGCATCATGATCGGCACCTACGTGCTGTCGGCGGGTTACTACGATGCCTATTATCTGAAGGCGCAGAAAATTCGTCGCCTGATTAGTGAAGATTTCCGCGCCGCTTTTGAAGAGGTCGATGTGATTATGGGGCCGACGGCACCCAGCACCGCCTTCAAATTGGGCGAAAAGGCCGATGATCCGGTGACGATGTATCTCTCTGATATTTATACCATTGCGGTCAATATGGCGGGGCTACCCGCGGCATCAATCCCAGCTGGTTTTGCTGATGGCCTGCCTGTAGGCTTACAGGTGATCGGCAACTATTTTGATGAGTCGCATCTGCTTAATGTCGCGCATAAGTACCAGCAGGCGACCGATTGGCATCTGCAAGTACCTAAAGAATTTCAGTAAGGGGCGTACAGGATGGAATGGGAAATTGTCATCGGGCTAGAGATTCATGCCCAGCTCGCAACCAAATCGAAGATCTTTTCGGGTGCATCGACCGCCTATGGTGCCGCGCCCAATACACAGGCGTGCGCGGTTGACCTTGGCATGCCGGGTGTGTTGCCGGTCTTAAATAAGGAGGCGGTGCGCATGGCCGCCAAATTTGGCCTGGCAGTGGGCTCGCGGGTGTCGAATCGCTCGGTATTTGCACGTAAAAACTATTTTTACCCTGATCTACCAAAAGGCTATCAGATCAGTCAATTTGAGCTGCCAGTGGTTGAGGGTGGTCGTCTGGAGATTCAGGTTGAGGGCGAAGAAGCGCGCGTGATCGGTATCACTCGCGCCCATTTAGAGGAAGATGCGGGCAAATCGCTGCATGAAGACTTTCACGGCTCGACCGGGGTGGATCTTAATCGTGCCGGTACGCCGTTACTTGAGATTGTCTCAGAACCTGATATTCGCAGCGCGAAAGAGGCTGTCGCCTATATGAAAAAGATTCACTCTTTAGTGCAGTATCTTGAAATCTGTGACGGTAATATGCAGGAAGGGTCGTTCCGTTGTGATGCGAATGTCTCGATCCGCCCCATGGGACAGGAAAAACTGGGGACTCGTTCCGAGATAAAAAACCTTAACTCGTTCCGTTTTGTGGAGCGTGCGATTAATTTTGAAGTCGAGCGACAGATTGATGTGATTGAAGGTGGAGGTGCAGTGGTGCAGGAAACGCGCCTCTATGACTCTGACAAAGACGAAACTCGCTCGATGCGGTCCAAAGAAGAGGCGTTTGATTACCGTTATTTTCCTGACCCTGATCTGCTGCCGATAGAGATTGATGAGGCCTATATCGAGGCAGTACGCGGCACATTGCCAGAACTACCGGATGAAAAGAAGGCGCGTTTTATCAGTGAGCTAGGTCTGGCTGAATACGAAGCTGGAGTGTTGACCGCGAGTCGTGAGCTGGCTGATTATTTTGAAGCGGCTGCCAAAATTGCCGGCGAGGATGCCAAGCGCACCGCCAACTGGGTGATGGGTGATCTGTTGGGTGCCCTGAACAAAGAGGGCAAAGAGATTGCGGATAGCCCTGTTTCTGCTGAGTTGCTGGGTGGCATGTTGCAGCGCATCAATGACAGCACCATCTCGGGTAAGATCGCCAAGCAGGTGTTTGAGTGTATGTGGAATGGCGAGGGTGGTGCGGATAGCGTGATCGAAGCAAAAGGGCTCAAGCAGGTGACCGATAGCGGCGCGATCGAGAAAATTATCGACGAGATCATCGCCAGTAATCCTGGGCAGGTGGAGCAGTACCGCTCTGGCAAAGATAAATTGTTTGGTTTCTTTGTGGGGCAGGTGATGAAGGCGACCCAGGGGAAGGCGAACCCGGCGCAGGTGAATGAGCTGCTGAAACAAAAACTGGCTTAGGCTGGTGAATGCTTGATGTGTACTTAATTTAATGACGTGTTTTAGCTACTTGTTTACCTTAGCTTTTTGCTTGGTTATGCTGCGAGGTCTGTGTCAGTAATCGTTTACTTTTTAATGTTTATTGCCGTTATTACTTTAGTGAAGTGCTGCTATAACGCACTTTACGAACGTATTTGGTTAATGGAATACCCTGGTTTCAACTCGAGTGTCTTAACTTTTTCAGCTTGAGAATGGCCTGAAATAGCCTGGGCTGATTAGCTTCTCTGAGATGGGCGTGCTTGAAAGTGCTGTGATAAATTAATGATGATAAAGAAAGTGACCACAGTTTGTTTGATGTTGGTATCTCTGCTGTCTGCGACGACATTGCAGGCGGATGACTCGTTGTCGCTTTCCGAAAATCTTCAGCAACTTGACCAACGTTATCGCGCGCTATCATTTGAGCTCTACCAGCATTATGTCGACCCAGAAGGCGGCAGAATGGGGGCAATTAGCGGCCCGATGCGACTTGAAACACTCGTCGGCCCAATGCAGCTTGAAATTAAGGTGCGTAAATACCTCGCTGATGATGAGCCGATTAAAGCGATCGCAACGATTTTCCAGAATAAAGAGTTAGTGCTAAAAAAAGTGAAGCGCAGCACCATTATGAGCTTTGTTCAGTTGATGCTGGACCATAATGAATGGCAGATGGCCAATGAACTCTATGAGCATGTGAAAAAGACCGGGCTTGAGTTTCAGGTCACGAACACCGCGTATATCTTTGCCAAATTCCATTTTCGCCGCAACGAGTGGGCGCTTTGTCTAGATGCGCTTCAGCGGATCTCAAAGGGGAAAATCTCTGCAGCCCATATGGATTTTTATAACCTGATGTATGGTGTTTCACTGCAGCAAGAAGGGCGCTATGACGAGGCCATTGAATATTATCGCTTAATTACAGCCACTTCTGAGTACCAACTTTACGCGACGCTGAATGATGTTGCATCACAGTTAAGCCGGGATGGCACACTCGCTCAGACTGAACAGCTGAAGGCGCATGTGGTGAATGAATTGCTGCCCATGCCTGAAGAGATGCGTGATTATCTCGCGTTGATGATGGGCTATCATTTTCTGGAAAATAAAGAGTATGAGGCGGCAAGAGAGGCCTTTGGTCGAGTCTCTATGACGAGCCGTTATTTTAATCGCGCGCTGTTGGGGGTCGCTTTTGCCGCGACAAGGCAGGGGCTGTATTCGCGAGCGTTTAGTTACACTTCTATATTGAAATCTAAAGGGTCAACCGGCCTGGCGGCGGATGAAGCCTATCTACTGTCGGCATATATTTTAGCGAAGAGTCGTCGTGTGCAAGCTGCATCCACCGCCTATAGTGGCGCGGTGGAATATTACGCTGAACGTATTAGAAATGTGGATAGCTTTTTGAATCAGGAGCTGGATAGTGAATCGGTTTTTGATCTTGCCAGTGACATTAATTTGATGCGTGAATACCCAGAGGCTCGCTCACTGTTTGATAACATGAAAAACCTGGGTATATTTTTGGTGCGCAGCGACCTGTTTGAAGAAGACCGTGATTATTATCAGCAGATACGTGAGCTCTATAGTGAGTACACCATTATTGTTGAAGAGATGGTCAGAAACTATATGTTGAAGCGGCGTGACCATTTAGGCAATTATCTCAGTCAGTCTCGTTTTGGTTTGGTGCAGATGTTTGATACAGGTGTAGAACGCGATGACTGATATGAACAAAGTCATTGTGATTGCGCTGTGCAGCGCCCTGTTTGTTGGCTGCAGTGTTCAACAGCGAGTGCTAACCGTTGCGGATGTTGAGCGTGAGAGCGCTGAGAAAGTGCAGCCATTCAAGGAGGGTGAGGCGGAAAAAGAAGCGCGCGTTGATGTTGATATTTATCAAGCCTATACCGCTTATGTTGAACAGTCTGAAAAGGGCGATCACTTTCGTTCGATAGCCATCAGTCGTCTTGCCGATCTGGAACTTGAGGCAGAGTTGAATGATGTTGAGGTGGCTGCGGCAGAGCCACTCAGTGAAGAGTTAATGGCGGCCAAAAAAGAAGAGCAGATTCGCATTAAATTAGAGAGAACAGTCGATTTGCTGGAGATGTCGTTACGTGATTATCCTGACATAGCTAACAATGATGAAGTGCTCTATCGATTAGCGATGACCTCAAGTCAGCTGGGCGAACATATTAAATCGATCAATGCACTTGAGCAGTTAGTGGAAAAGCATGCGGATTCTCGTTTTTATCTGGAAGCGCAGTTCAGGTTGGCGGAAGATGCGTTTGTGATTGGCGACTATGATGGCGCTGCGCAGCGATATAGCAAAGTGATTGAAGTGCCGACTAATCTCGTGTTTTTTGAAAAATCCTATTTCAAGCGTGGTTGGGCGAAATTCAAAATGCAGGAATATCGCTCCGCTGTTGACGACTTGATGATGGCCGCCGCCTATCGTGATGCTAAAGGAAAAGGATTAGGGCGTGGTGAGATTGATAAGGATGAGCACTTCGATGCCTATTTTTATGCGATCGCGTTAAATTTTTCATACATGGAAGAGCATAGTGCTTTAGCCGATTATTTTCGCAGTGCGCCGCGCTCATCAAAGTTTTCTTACTATATCTATAATGAACTCTCTAATATTTATCTGTCACAAAAACGCTATAGCGATGTGGTTGCGATATTGAAGCAGTTTTCTGAAGAGCATCCCGAGTCTCGTCATTTACCGCAGATGGAATTCCGTATTGTGACAACATGGGAGCGCAGTGGTTTCTTTGATAATTTTTATGCGGCGGCTGAAAGTTTTTATACCCGTTATAACCCAGCAGCTAATTATTGGCAGGGTAAAAAAGCAACAAAGAAAATAAAGGCTGCGATGCTGGCTGAGATTTCACCATTGCTACGTGACAATATTCTTTCGATTGCAAGTTACTACCACAACCAGTATCAGTCGACTTCCACCGATAAATCATTTGAATTGGCAAGCATGTGGTATGAGCGCTATCTGGTTCACTACGCTGAAACAGCGTTGGAAGATAATGTGCATTATGCCTACGCTGATTTGTTGTCAGAAAAAGAGCGCTATGAAAAAGCGATTGGCCACTATGAGATCGTTGCTTATAAAGATGGTGCGATTGTTGATCAACGCGCAGCGTATGCCACGGTAGTGCTGGCAGAGCGTCTTTACTCTCAGAATAGTGGTGGACAGAAGGTGGTATGGCAGCTTCGTTACATTAAGCATGCGCTGCTGTTTAAGCGCACTTATCCGACGGATATGCGTTCGGAACGGATTGTACTGCGTGCGGCGGAAATCGCATTTGCGGGTGAAAAATATCAGCAGGCGGTTAATATCTCAAGTCTGTTAGATGGGGCTGATAGTAGCAGTGTTCGTTACGATATCGGTCTGATTAAAGCGGAGTCATTTTTCAATTTAGAAAAATTTGATAAGGCGGAGATGGCATTTCTCTTTTTGATTCGTTCACTAGCCGCTGGCGATGCTAAAAAGATAAAAATGGAAGATCGTCTGGCGCTCACTATTTATAAACAGGCAGAGATAGATCGCGCGGCCGGTAACGATGTTGCGGCAAGGAAAAAATTTAAACGCATTGCGGCTCTGGCTGGTGAATCAGAAATCGCACCTAAAGGATTGTATGATGCCGCTGTGTTGGCAATGAAAGGTGAGTACTGGTTGGAGTTGATCGAGTATGCCGGTCGTTTTCGCAGTCAATACCCGACACATGAACGACGTGATGATATGACAAAATTATTATCAGTCGCATACATTAATGCAAAGCAGTATGCCAATGCTGCGCAGATTCTTGAAGAGGTGTATGACATCGAGCAGGATGCTGAAATAAAGATGGCATCGTTATGGCAGTCGGCAGAGCTATATGAGTCGCTGAAGGATATTCCAGCATCCATTAGAACTTACCAGCGTTATGTCGAAAACTATCAGGAGCCGTTTCCGCAATACATGGAGGCACTTAATAAGTTAACGGAAATGAACGACACGATGGGTGATGTGCGTCGCGGTGACCTTTGGGCAGGTAAGATTCGTAAGGCTGATCATCAGGTTAATGTCGCGATGAAAACCGACCGTACCAACCATATTGCCGGTACTGCAACGCTGCGTTTAGCGCGCGAGAAAAAAGCGGCGTTTGATAAGCTAACGATAAGGCAGCCGCTGAAGGTTCACCTTAAACGTAAAAAAGATGCGATGGATTGGGCGCGTGGGCTATATACCACCGCTTATGAATATCACAGTCCTGAGGTTATGACTGAATCACTATTTTCAATTGCTGAAATGTACTATGGTTTTAGTCAGGCGGTAATGGACTCAGCTCGTCCGAAAGGGTTGAACGATGATGAAATGGAGCAATATGAAATCGGGATTGAAGACCTCGCATTCCCTGTTGAAGAGAAAGCGATAGAGATCTATGAATCAACGCTGGCCCACCTTAATCAGGGTATATTCAATGGCTGGACGCAAAAGAGTTATCAGAAGTTAGCGACTATTTTCCCTGTGCGCTACGCAAGGGAAGTGAAGGTGGATGCGTATGCGGAGTAATTATTTATGGTTAATTGCTGCGTTATTATTAACAGGCTGTGCAGGTACGCCGAATAGTGTTGATATTGATAATAACCTTCAGAAAAAAGCTGAACAGGATGCTCAGGCTGAAATTGATGCGCGTAATCCAGATATGAGTGCTGCCATTAACGCCCTGAATGATGGCAAGCCAATAGTGGCAAAGGCACTGTTGTTGGGGCTTACGCAGCGCTTTCCTCTGGCGGCTAAACCGTGGGTTAATGTTGGGCTGATTAGTGTTCGTCGTGGAGATTTGGATCGTGCGCAACAAGCGGCAGAAAAAGCACTTGAATTACAGCCTGAGATCGCCGTTGCTGAATATCTACTGGGTTTGATTGCCCATAAAAAAAATGATGCACCGAAAGCATTAACGCATTATTTAGCTGAGCTAGAGAAAGATGAGCAGCATGCACATTCGCATTATAATCTGGCGTTGCTGTACGATACTTATTATCAGGATCTCGACAGGGCTGTATTTCACTATCGTCGCTATCTAGTATTGATTCAAGACGAGGATGAGGCAACCTTATCATGGGTTAAAGAGCTTGAGTCTCAGCTTGTTTCTGAAGGAGGCGATGATGCAGGTTAGCTATTATCTGCGTTGCTTTGTGATTGGTAGCACATCGCTTTTCTCGAGCGTAATATTTGCTGAGGAGCCAGTGAGCCTTTTGAGTGAAGACGATGTAAAGGCAGTGATTGCTGAACGCGATGTGATTAATCTCGACGGTGTTCAGATTAGAGGGAATAAAGAGTTACCACAGATTCTTTATATCGTGCCGTGGCAGGAGGTGGAGACAAAGCGCCGAGTTAAAGAGCAGGATATTGTGCTATTTAGCCTTTCAGAGCGCCGAATTAAGCCCGTGATACCCGACATGAATAAAGGCAGCTCGGGAGGATTTCGATAGTTACCTTTTTGCCCTTATGTGAAAAATGTTTGTTATCCTTAGTTTTTATTTTAGTCGGCTTATGAATGGTCGATATAAAAAATAGATCAAGATGCTGCTGTGATGAGAGAGCTCTCCGGCAACTGTTGCGGTGAAAGTGAATAGCACAAGGGTGTTATTACTTTCTGGAAAAATTCTCAGATTTAAAAGTGCCTGGATGCATAAAGTATGGGCTTTATGTTATTTGTATGTTTGCGAAGCGCGACAATTGAGCGATGATACTGTTCAGTAGTAAAGCGTAAATGTCAGTTAATTATTTAAGATTTCACGTAGATTCTAGGAGTGTGTCATGGAGGTAGTAAGTTTTTTTCAGACTGGTGGGCCTTTCATGTATCCCATCCTTGCCGTATTGGCATTGGGTATTGCGATAGCACTGGAGCGCTACCTTTATCTGAGTTCAACTCAGCGTAAATCAAATAAAATCTGGGCGGATCTTGTACCGCTGCTGAAGAAAAATGAATTTGAGAAAGCGGCGAAGATTACCGAAAATAACAAAACGCCGATGGCGCACATGTTAAGTTATGGCTTTTCTCGTATCGGACATACTCGCAGGAGAAGTGACCTCGAGACGGCGATGGAAGAGGGCATGATGGAGGTGATCCCTGAGCTTGAGCAACGGACTCACTACCTTGCAACTTATGCCAACATTGCAACACTGCTGGGCCTGCTGGGGACCATTATTGGTTTGATCGAGGCCTTTACAGCAGTCGCCGCTGCTGATCCAGCAGAAAAAGCAGATCTTCTATCCGCTAGTATTTCCGTGGCAATGAACACCACTGCGTTCGGTTTGATGGCAGCTATCCCGATGTTGTTTTTACACTCGTATCTCGCGACCAAAACTGCTCGTCTTGTAGATGAGCTGGAAATGGTCGCCGTTAAGTGCCTGAATATTGTGAGTGAACAGGATCACAGACAGTAGTCTTTTTATAGGTCATTTTAAACAGACGTGCTTGCTGGCAGCAATAAACTGGAATAGAGATGTGAAATCAATATGCGCATAAGACGTAGACATCATGCAAAAGAAGCCGCAGAACTAAATATCACCGCGTTCATGAACTTGATGGTGATTTTAGTACCATTCTTATTAGTGACCGCTGTATTTTCGAGAATGACGGTGATTGAGCTCAATTTGCCAGAGAAAGATGCCCAGACTCAGAAAGAGGAGAAGGTAAAGCTTGAGCTTGAGCTAGTGGTGCGCCAGGGCAGCTTTGATGTGCAGGATAGACGCATTGGTTTGATCAAGCGTTTTGAACGCAGTGAAGAAGAGACCGACTGGAATGCCTTTAGTGAACTGCTGGTTGAGATTAAAAGCCGTTTCCCTGAAGAGCAAAATATTACGCTACTGCTTGAACGCGATATTGAGTACCAAACGCTGGTGCAGGTAATGGATCGGGTTAGAAGTGCGGATGTGGTTAATGTGGCAACGTTGGATACCGTTGAACTATTCCCCAATATTGCGATTGGCGATGCGCAGGCGCTCTCTGCTGCGGACGTGGGGGCAACTAAATGAAAGAGGTGTCTCGTCGCGCCAAACGGATGGAGCGCCATCATAAGCGCAAAAAACAGCCTGGTTTAAACCTGGTCTCATTGATGGATATATTTACTATCCTCGTTTTTTTCTTATTGGTTAGCTCGTCGAACGTGCAGCAACTGCATACCAGTAAAGAGATTAGTCTACCCACCTCAATCTCGGCTGCGATACCAAAAGAGACGCTTGTTATAACGATTACCGCGCGCGATGTTTTAGTGCAGGGTCGTCGAGTTGTTTCAACAAGTGACGTGATTGCGAGCGCTGATCCGTTGATTGCACCACTAATTGATGAATTAAATTTTGAAGCAGGCAAGTCACGCTTTTCAACTGCTGAAAAGAAGGGGCGAAACGTAACGATTATTGGCGATAAAAAAGTCCCTTATGAAGTGCTAAGCAAGATATTGAGTTCCTGCCGTGAGGCGAACTACACCAGGATATCGTTTGCTGCGGTGCAAAAAGCCAGGTCTAAAAGTTAAAGGTAAGTGATGACTGCCATTACGTATAAAGACCTCGCGCTGTCATGGCAATCTAGTCGTGCAGAGGATCGGAAATTTAAGATTATTGCCGTCGTTTTGATGGTGTTGATGTTTGGCGTTGTGTTTTATATTCAGACCATCGAAGTCCCAAAGTTAGAGCGTAAAGCACATGTTATTCCAGACCGTATTGCCAAATTTGTTGGGCAGGCGCCGAAACCTAAAAAGATAGAGGTGCCAAAGCCGAAGCCCAAACCGAAACCGAAACCAAAGCCCAAACCGAAGCCAGAACCTAAGGTTGAAAAAAAGATAGAGAAACCAAAGGAAAGCCTGAAAAAGAAAATCGTAAAAAAACAGCAGCCAAAGAAGAAGCCGCTAACGGATAAGCAAAAAGCTGCGCGTGAAAAAGCTCAAAAGAGTGGTTTGCTTGAATTGAGCCAAGGCTTGGCTGATTTGATGGATACCTCTGATATCAGCAAAATCACGGCGACAAAACCTACAAGAAAAGTGGCAGCGGGTAGTCATAACAAAGCAGCAACGGTCAGCAAGTCATTGTTAACGGCGAAGGTTAGTAAAGACAGTGGTGGTGTTAATGAGACAGACTTCAAGAGTGATGTGGGGCTGACGCAAACTGAGCTGGAGGCATTGCAGCATGTAGAGGTCGATTCTTCATTGGAAGTAGCGCAGGCCGAAATGACCGAGGCCAGGATGAATGCGCGTAGTGAAGAAGAGATTACGATGGTGTTTGATCGTAACAAGAGTAAGTTGTTTTCTATCTATAATCGCGAGCGCCGCACAGACCCCGGCCTGAAAGGGACAATTGTACTTGAGATCGTGATTGCCCCTTCTGGTGAAGTGGTTGATGTTCGAATCATTTCAAGTGAGCTTAATAATGCGAAACTTGAAAGGCGTATCATGTCTCGTATCAAGCAGTTTAACTTCGGTGAGAAAGAGGTTGATACTGTTACGGTCTCATACCCGATCGAATTTATACCGTCGTAAACCTTGCTAGGGAACCGCTGATTTATTCTGAACGAAGTAGATTGTGATCTAACTTCGTTTAGACTGCCATTGTGGTTCGTCAATTTTCTGGGTTCGCGTCAACGTGCGAGCGATGACAAATAGCAGGTCGGATAAGCGGTTTAAGTATGCCAGTGCCACTTCACTAAGTTCTGTTTGATTTCCCAGTGTGATGACGCTGCGTTCCGCGCGACGGCAGATGGTGCGTGCCATGTGGCAATGTGCAGCTGCAGGTGAACCGCCAGGTAGTATGAATTCCTTTAATGGTGGAAGCTCAGCGTTGAGTGTTTCCAACGCGACATCGAGTTTAGTAACAGATTGCTCACTAATAAAGCCCTGGCCAGGCATGCTGAGTTCACCGCCAAGGTCAAACATACGATGTTGAATATCGATTAGCAATTCGCGAATCTCATCGGGCAGAGGGTGGATGAGAATTAGTCCAATGCTGCTATTGAGTTCGTCGATATCACCCATCGCGGCAATGCGTGGATGATCTTTATTGATGCGGCTGCCATCAGCCAACCCGGTCGTGCCGTTGTCACCAGTGCGTGTTGCAATTTTAGAAAGTCGGTTTCCCATCGTGAACATACATCCCGTGAAAAATGGGTATTGTAGCGCTAGTGGGAGTAGGGTTGATAGCGCCTGGTGGTGCTATTTTCGTATGGGGATGAGGTCTGCTTTTGCTGGGCCGCCGCTGCCTAGTGCCGAGCCTATTTTTTTGATGATTCTACCGACCTTCATGCCAACGGCGGTGCCGACACCAGGGCCAAGGACGGAGGTGCCAATGACACCGCCGATGATGGCATCGTTGCTGAGTCTAAGACTGGGATCGCTCATCGTACCGCTGACCTTGAGTGGCGCACTAATGATCGATGCTGTTTTTCTTAGGGCAACGGTGATTTCACCTGACAAGCCATTTTGTGGGTTGATATGGACATCGCCATTGGCATTGATGGAATTTGAATTGATATCAATATCACTGATCACAATATGGTTGTCCTCGAATACTACTTTACCGGTTAAATGCTGAAAGGGAGTAACGCCACCGTGAGAACCTTCCTTTGTTAGCGTGATACTCGCCTTTTCTAGGTCGGCTTTGTAAATTTTTCCGTCTATGATTTTGAAATCTCCTGCGAGGTAGGGGCTGTCAAATAACTTTTGATCTTCATTTTCGATAAGATTAAATTCAGCTGTGGCATAGAATGTACCGCTGGTGACTTTATCTTCAATGAAGCCTGATAGGAATGTTTCAGCATCGATGTCACTTGCGACAACCCACCCTTTAATATTCCAGTTATTTTCCCAGAAGAGGTGAGTGATGCCCTGAATAGCACCGCCTGCTGTTTTCAGTACGCTATTCTCGTTAATGAGTGATGTTGCTGTCAGCTGGCCATCAGCAGCGAATTCATTAAAGCTAAGCAGCGTTTTACCATCGTCTTCTAAGACGGCACCATTTGTGATGTGGTAGGTTCCTTTAGCCTTTGGTGCTACAAAGAGCTGGCTTAGGTTATCCCCTTCGAGTGCTATCTTTAGGTTGCTATGAAAACGACCATCATAGGTGCTAATGTCAAAATGTTTTAGCATCGGTGCTATCTGAACATTGGCGCTGGTAAGGCTACCGTTGTATTGCCAGTGGTTGCCCCAGCTAAGCGTACCGGTGGTTTTTAATAAACCTTCGTAACCAGTAATGATGACGCTGCTAAGTTCTGCTTTGTCTTTATGTAAAACTGCCTGCACGTTTAGTTTGTCGAATTTGAATGATGGTGAGACGGGTACTATCCAGTTAGTGCCTGTTGCACGTAGTTGGTAGCCATCATCTTGATTGGGTGTGATGATTGCCTGCAGCGTATTATCCATTCGGGATAGCGAGATGCCTTTAAAATCGAAACGATCGCCCAGCTGCATGCTGAAACGGTAAGGGCCAAGGCTAACCTCGCTATCAGCTCGAATCATAATGTTTTCACCACTGATCTGGTGAACCCTCAACGAACCTATTTCTGAAGGTTCGTCCTGGCTACCTTTGCGGGGTGTCATTAATGCATTAATAAATTCAAGATTGCTGCCTGCACCTTTAAGGTGAATGCTACTGATGATGACATTGCCGCTTAGCAGTGCGAGTGGATCGAGCGTAGCCTGCATCTGTTCAACGAACAGTTCACCTGGTTGGTCTGGGGTGCCGAGCACTGAAATATTGGTGGCTGAGAGCGCTGGTAACGGTGTCGCTTGTGGTGATAGCGTACCGATCATCACTTTGCGGCCAATGCTTTGGGATAGGTGCTCTTCGAGGATCGGTTGGTAGTGATCAAGTGGGATGATGAACGGGATTGAAACAATAACGGCAGCGATGACGGATAAAAAAATAAACAGGCGTTTTAATAAGCGCATAAACATAATGTTTTATTGAGCCGCTTCCCTGATGGAATGAGGTGATTTTCTGGGGCTTCTTATTGAGATAGCGCCGTACTGAAGGGGTATCGGCAGCAAATGATGAAGTGAGTAGCGATTCAGTGGGGAGGTGTGAGGGATGTCACAAATTTGAGCAGTGATGTTAGCCATCAACGAGCGCGTAATGCACTGGGAATTTTCCGTTGTAATCACTGGTTAACCACTCTTTTGCTTCTGTTAAATTACCCAGGTTTTTCAGGCTGTTGATGGCCGCACGATCAAGTACCCGGTAGCCCGAGCTCTGTATCACTCGAATATTAGAAAGTTCACCGTTAATTGCGATGTTAAGCCCTATTTCGACCGTTCCTTGCCAGCCTCGTTTACGTGCAAGACGGGGGTAATGAAAGTGCGATGCAAGGGCCTCAGTTAAACTCTGCTGCAGACGAGAGCCGGCTGTGTTCGGAGGGAGAGACCCCGACTCTGTGCTGTGGTTATTGGCTTGTTTTGGCTTATTAGCCACTGTAGCGATGATGGTTGGTTTCTCTGGCTTATCGGTGCTAAAGAGCTCGGCTGGTGGCGATTCTGGTGCTACCAGGGCGACTGGCGCTGGTGACTGAGCAGGTGCCTTTAGAGCCGATGTTTGGGTGAGAGAAAGCATTGGGGATAGCTGAGCTTGCGGTTTGCTGGGCATTGCCGGGCTGCTCGGTGTGTTGTGGCTGGTTGGAGCAGCTGTTAGCGCGATTGAGAGTGTATTGCTATTTTGAGCGAGTGCAGGCTGAGTTGAGTCCGCAGCATGTTGAGCTCCCCACAGGGCGAGCAAAACGCCGTGTGCGAGCACCGATAACAAAACAAAATAGCGCATAAGTGGACCGTATATTTCAAATAAAGGGCGGCGCTAAGAAGGGAGTGGTACCTTCGTTGCCCGCCGCAACATTGGGTTAAACATGATTGTGCTCGATCTGCATCGAGGTCAGGCCGGTCTCCGGACTCACGAGTGGGTAAAACCCAGAGGCGGCACCTTCCCAAGCAGATGCTCAGTGGTATATCGCAGCCATGACTCGTTTACCGTTGCGGGGGCAGTGTTGGGGTTGCCAGATTTGATCTAAATTTGAGCTAAATTTAATCTGGCGCACCAACTTTCCGTTTCATCCCTTGAGCGAAAGCTCGCGGGACACCTGAACGTCGCTGGACTGTAAGTGCTGGGCGTAAGCCTGTCAAGGCTGATTGCTGACGAGGGGCACACCCTATTGATTTTAAATGTTTATTTCGGATTCCTCAGGTGTGCTATCAGCGCTCGCGATTGTTTTGCTAGTTGCCGGTAGATCGAAATTGAAAGTGCTGCCTTTGCCTTTGTGGCGATTCAAAACTGATAGTGCCGTCCATAGTTAAGATTGAAGGCGGCGGTTTTTAATTTTCTCCTGAGGTTAAGCTGTTGAGCGATATTTTTAACTGGAGAAACCAGAGTGGTACCATTTTTGGTTCGACCCTTGGTACATAGCTGGCATTGATCGAAACTTTGTCTGTGCCAAATGAAAAGGCGGGGAGCGCACCAAGAAAGGGTTTTCGATTATGGTAGTCTTTGCGTGTCATTACAAAGCCGATAAAACCGGCATCAAAATGCCAGCCCTTTTTTATTTTTGCTAATGAAAATCGCCTTAACATCCCACCGCCTGCATAGAATGAATTTCGTTTGTATGAGTCTTGAAAACCAGAAAGTGTTAAATATGGTCGCCACTTTTCCTTGTGGGGCGCTAGCTCATATTGAACGCCAATGCCCCAGTTATTTTCATTAAAGCGTTTTTTATTTGGTTGTTCTTTATGAAAAGATTTTCCATTTATTAGCAGGCTTATACCTTCTGCATGAGCTTTGTCTTCAAAACAGATGGCAAACAGTAGCAGTGTGATATTAAAAATCGAAATAGATGCAGATCTTAAGCGTGAAGAGTGACCGTCTGGCACGCATAGCATTAATATAACTCAGCTCTATGTGGGCTTCTCAATGTAGAGCAGTCACTAAAAGATATGGCTTTCCGGTGGTGGTTATGTGATTGATTTGATAGACCGGTGTTGGAGTGCGATGTGCAGTGATTCGACTTGTCTTGTCTATTCTTCACGATTTTCGTCCCTGAACTAATAGCAAGTATGCTTCATTCTATTGAAGGTGCTTGAGTGCTGATGTTAGTTTATATCGGGCGTTTTTCTATTGACTTGATGAAGTAAGAGAAGATTTATATATGTCATACCAACTGCTAATACTCCTTTGCTAGCGAGATATTATGCAGTCGGCCCCTGATTGTATGAAAGAGTCTCAGCCATAAGAATCTGCGGACGAAGATAATACCAAGCCCTTATGAAAGGGCATTAGCGATATTAATTTTTGCTGCTTTGTATGATGCAAGTAGTGAGGCGCTGGCCACGATTGTAATGAGTGTCAGGCTTGTTAGCAGGTAATGAGACCATGAAATGTAGATGAAGATGGGGTAGCCCTCTGTTTTTCCGGGAGGTGCTGGCATCATCAACCCACTGAAATTAATGGCATGTGATGCTGTGAAGGCGACCAGCATGCCCACTAGGCATGCCGCTGTTCCTATTAGGCAGGCTTCTAAAATAAAGTTAGCGTAGATGCTGGTTGGCTTTGTGCCGAGTGCACTCAGCGTTGCGATTTCCTCTCTGCGTTGATAAATCGCCAGCGAGATTGTATTTGTGATGGCAAGGAATACGACAGTTAAAATAATGATGCCCATGGCACCAAAGATGCGATCATAGAGCGACTTTACTTTATTATAGAGCTCTGCGCGTTGTTGCCATGTTTGGACAGTCGCATTGTCAAACCTGTTCTGTAGTTCGGCCTGCATGGCCGTACTGTTCTGGTGTTGGTTGAGGTAGATGGAGAGTTGGCTGATGTTATCTGTTTCTAAAAGCTTTGCGGCTGTATCGAGGCTGACCATCAATGTATGGTTGTCGATCTCGGGTGTGCCATTTTGATAAATGCCAGCTAGACGTAAGCTGGCATGGTTGATTTTTCCAACGCTATTCGACGTCTGAATGTGTAGTAGATCGCCTGTTTTAGCATTCAGAGTCCGTGCTAGTTCTACACCGAGCATAACATCGGCGATGTCAGTTTTGGTTAGCCAGGGATCGAGTGTGCCTGTGGTGCGAAGGAAAGGTCCATGCACGCGGAACTCTTCCTGAGGATCAACCCCGCTGCCGAAAAACACTGCGCTATGGTTACCGTTGGAAATTATTCCTTCAAAGTGGGCTCTTGGTAAAACACGTAATACGCGCTCATCACTCAATAGTGATGCTTGAACAGGTTGCCAGTTACTGAGTGTTAATTGCTGGTGTGTGCCGCCGAGCAGTGGCCTGGGGTTATCATCGATAATAATCACATGCCCCTCTGTGCGCATGCCGATCTCTTGTAGTGAATCATAGGTGGAGAGCATAAAGCCACTGCCCAGTAACAGAGCAGTTAAGCCCACTGCAATAATCAGCACTGTGCTAATGACGCGTGTGCCATCACGTAAAATATTGCGCAGTGCGATCAACGGCCAGTTCAACTTGACTCTCCGATACGACCATCTAGCAATGTTAGTTTACGATCGCAGAAGTCGATCACAAATGGATCGTGGCTGGCGATAAGAAAGCTTGCTTCGAATGTTTGATTGAGTTCGCGCATAAGTTGTAAGCCGGCAAGTGCATGATGGTGGTCAAGGCTTGCACTGGGTTCATCAGCAATCACCAGCTGTGGTCGTTTGATCAAGGCGCGAGCAATGCCTACGCGTTGTCGTTCACCACCAGATAGTTGTTTGGGTAGATGTTTGCGTCGGTGTGTTAAGTCTAGCTTAGATAAGAGCTGTTCAACTTCATGCCTGATCTGCTTGGCGGGTACGTGATTGAGCAGTAGCGGGTAGGCGATATTTTCAGATACAGTCATCGCGGGTATCAACTGGTGGCGCTGGAAAATAAAGCCAAGTGCTTTACGTCGCTGCGCGCAACGCTGTTCAGCATTCAATTGTGCTACGGGAGTGCCGTTCAGGTAATAGTCGCCGCTGGATGGCTGATCGATAAGGCCGCAGATGTTAAGCAGTGTGCTTTTGCCACTACCAGATGGCCCCTGGATAGCCAGAAACTCCCCATCATTCAGGGTTAATGTGATCTCTGCGAGCGCCGTGACCGGGCTGTCACCTGAGCCATAAGATTTACCAATGGCATTTAATATGAGGCGCGTACTCATTTTACTCGGCAAGGGCCGTTAGTTGTGCCCGCGCTTGTTTACCGTTTTTTCCATCTGGATCTGTCTTAAGTGTTAATTCTAAATAATGCTTATGTTGTATTGCGTTGTTAGATTTTTCTGCGGCAATTGATGCCGCAAAGTAGATGGCCGCCTGTAGTCCCTGTGGCATTTCAGCAAAATGGGGGTGTTCGAGTAGTTGTTTGACTAAGTGGCGGCCTTCACGCAGGCGATGAAAGACTGAGTCTGGCAGGTTAACAAAAACATAGGTGGCGACTAATTGGGCTTCAACTATTTCAAGGTAGTGGCCATCATGTCCGTGCAGGGTGCGTAAGGCTCGATCGATGATATGCAGCCCTTCTTCAGTTTCACGCATCCGATCTAGTGGGCGCTTGCCGATCTCTTTTCCGCGCAATGCCAGTGCTCCGCCTTTATAGGCAAGAACCAGAGGATTAGCGGGATATCGACTTTCTAATTGGCGGATTTTTTTAGTGGCTCTGCGGATGTCACGCTGATTGCCATCTGTGGCGATTAAATAGACTTCACGAACAGCCTCTATCTCTTCTTCAAATTGCGTGCTGGCGAATGAGGGGCCCAGACAGATTAGTGCTGAAAGTAGTATAAGTAGGCGCCAGAGAGGTTGCATGAAAATGCCCGCGAGCTCGTTTAAAGTGAATGATTATCTTATCGAGGGCTGCAACCTTTGTCTATCTCACCATTGTATGCATTAAGGGTTGAATTCAATAGCATCGCAGGTGCCGACAAAGGGAATGCCAGCAGAGCCTTGAGCATAGGTAATTAACCCGATGTAGACATTGCTTCCATAGGCGGGGGAGGTGCCACGTAAGTTACCAGTGCCTCTGTACAGGATCCAGTTGTCGTTGTTGGCATTGCCGGTAAGGTTGGGGAGTTGCCAGGAGACGGTGAGGGTGCGGTCAGCGTTACCTACTATACGGATGTCTGCCCGTCCATCGGGAGCGATGTTTGCACCCGCATCATCGACTTCCGATACGCCGTTAACTGTATTTTTTCCTTCAACAGTATAGGGTGCCCCACTACCACGGTGCCCTACAACTACATGGGATGAGTTGCGTGAGTTAAGGTCTGTGACATGAACCTGAATGCCAGCGAAGGTATAGCGCGATCCACTTCCGGCGGGTGGTACTTGTGAATCTGCTTGCGAACCTATACCAATGTTACGTGCAATATAGGTAAATGGAAAGGTAACGAGTTTTGCGTCGAGTCTACCTTGCTGGTTATGGAAATGCAGTGTTTTATCGCCGCTGTTATTGAATAGATCGGCACGATAACGGCCGCTGGTTCTGGTAACATCTAGCAGCACGCTGGGGTTGTTTGTGGTGTAGCCAATGAGCGAACCGCTACCAGCAAAATCATCGGTAATAGTGCCCGTTGATGTGGCGGTGATGGTAACGCTATCGGCTGGGCTGTCTAGCCGGTTGTCATCCACGATGAGTGATAATGCATAGCTGCCATCAAGATCGGGTACAAAAGTGGGGTTCTCAACTGATGTGCTACTAAGAGTAGCGCTACTACTGCTTGGGCGTGATGTAAAAGACCAGCTAAAGTTTAGCGGGTCATTGTTGGCGTCGTCACTAAGTGAGCCATCTAACTGTACCTGTTGCGTTGTGGTGACTGTCTGGTCAACGCCTGCATTGGCGGTAGGGACAATGTTTGCAGTAGTACTTGTGATTGTGATGCTGTCAGCTGAACTGTCCGTGATGCCATCGTTGACGATGAGTTCGACAACATAGTCACCATCAAGATCTGCGGTAAAGCTGCTGTTAACGGTTATTATGTCGTTGAGGGTTGCGCTGCTACCAACTGGCGCTGTGATTAATTGCCAGCGAAAAAAGAGTGTTTGGCCATCAGGATCAAGGCTTTGGTTGCCATTGAGTGTGACGTTGCTTCCGGTGGCAATGATCTGGTCATTACCTGCATTTGCAGTGGGTACCTGATTGTTAGCTGGCGGCGAATTATTATTATTGTTGTTTACGTTGCCACTGCCGCCTCCACAGCCGCTTAAGGTTAGTAATAGTAGTACAATTAATGGATTATAGTTAGACGTGATTGAAAGAGGCATGATCTTTTAAATCCAGTGTGAGCGATATGTTAAGTTAGTATATATGCACTCAAAGTGACGTGATCCTTTTCGCAAATTCGTGCTATAGATAACAAGGCATCTGAATTAGTTACGACTAGTTCACACTCTCATAGTGTTTGGGAGTTACCACATTAGATCATCCGGAATTTGGTAGTCGGCGTAAGGGTCTTCTTCATTCGACGCTGGAGTGGTGCCGTGATCATTGGTGATAATGCATTGCTTGTCGCGTTGCTTGATTTTATCCGCGACTGGAGTGGGTACTAGCGCGTAATCACCGTCCAATTTAGCAATGGCAAGGCGACCAGCAGTAAGGTGCCTGCGAATCTTTTCTGATACATAGATACGTTTAACGACGTTTCCATCGGTGAAATTATAAGCAATATCGCCGTCATACTCTTTAACACTATTGGTTTCGATCAACTGTTTGATCTGCGCGGTAATAGCCTTGCGCTCACTCTCTTCTTTCTGTTGTTGGTTAAGCTGTCGATCACGAGCGACTTTCTCAGCGTGATTTTTGTTGGCCAATATCGTTGCTTCATCTAATGAAGCTGTACCTTTTTTACTCTTTTTTTTCTGGTTTTTATATTGGCTATGTTTGCTTTTTTGAGCTTTGGATTTATCCACCAGTCCACTTTTCTTTAACTGGTCGAGCAGTGAGTTACCCATATCTACTCCAAACTAATGCGGCTATTTTGTATATGAGTTTATAGGGTACTGATTTTTAGATCAATGTCACGTATCTGCTCTGTTATCGATGAAAATAATTGTCGTTAGTGACCTCTGTGATGAGGCTATCTGCATTGAAGTGTTTACCATTGAATGCCGCGTATCTTATTGTTACGTTTCTTTGATATCCTTTGCGCTAACAGCTCGGCATTGGCATGATCCTGTGGAAGTGCTCCGCTATCTTTATAAGCTTCAGCCAGTTTTTGTTTTCCTTTTTGATGTCCCTGGTCAGCGGCGCGTTTGAACCATTTGGCAGCTTGTATGCGGTCTTTTTCGATGCCTTTTCCGTGCCAGTAAAGATTGCCGAGAGCGACCTGGGCATCTGCTGACCCTAGCGTTGCCCCTTTCTGGAACCACGAGGCCGCAGTTGCACTGTTTTTTCGCACGCCCACACCCATGTTGTAATGATTGCCTATTGCATAATGCGCGTCGGCGACACCTAATTCTACCGCTTTATGATACAGCTCTAATGCTAATGATTCGTTAAGCTCAACGCTATTGCCCTGGGCGAAAAATTTAGCTAAATGATGGGTGGCTAATGGGTGGTTGGCATCAGCGGCTTTCATATACCACTGAATGGTTTTTGTGTAGTCATCATTTGCACTGAGCTGCTGTTCGTAGAGATGGCCGAGGTTAAACATGGCATCTGGTGAATTTTGTTTAATCGCCACTTCAAACCACTCAATGGCCTTGTCCCGATTTTTGGCTACACCAACGCCATTGGCATAGATCAGGCCTAGTTTATTTTGTGCAGTTATGGAACCTTGCTTGGCCGCCCTGTGATACCACCTGGCCGCTGCTCGCTTATTCGCTGGGACATTCAGTTCGTAGGCGGATGCTAGATTGAGTTGAGCAACGATATCACCGAATTCAGCGAGAGAATTCAGCAGGTCAATCGCTTTACTGTAGTTCTTATTCTCCATCTCCATCAGCGCCATTTTTAGCACTTCATCATGAAAGGGGGTGTTATGAGAGGCCAAGCTCGCGTGCTTTTTATTGAGCAACTGTGATGTGGTTGGGTTGGTGCTGCAACCTGCAATGTAGAGGGCGCAGGATGCGACGAGAATATAGCGGCTGATTTTTGCAAGTTTTGTAAACATAACGTCTCGAATGCTCTATGTGTTTGTTTATGCGATATCGTATTCCGCGCGGACACAAATTAATGTGAACTAACGCTAGATTAATGTTGAATTTCAAATGAAGACTCAATGAAGCAGTCACTCTCAAAACAGCTTCCATGCAGTAAATATGGCGGCAGCTGGATTTAATATCAGAGTAAAGATGTGGGGAAAATATGGTAAAGATGTTGATTATGTGACGCTGTTCACTATTTTGTTAAAATCTGCCCGTCAGAGCTGATTTTAACATCCCTTGGCGTTGAAATAGCAGATAAAGCAGTGCACTAGCCGTTCTGTTATTTGAGGGAGGGTTGAGTGGTTGTAGTGAGAATGAGTCTCAATTGGTATGTGTTGGCGGGTATTTTAATTGTAATGGGGCTTTGTGGTTTTTGCGTGCTCATTATTTTCCTGACCGTTGGTTTTATACTTCGATCGTCGCTTCCATGTATTTGACTGCCTTGCCGGCGATCACAACTCGATCGCCTTCAACTGAACAGGCGACTTCACCACCACGCTGTGAAACCTGTTTGGCGCGTAACTGCTGTTTGCCGAGTACTTCTGCCCAGTAGGGCGCGAGTTGTGTATAAGCTGACCCGGTGACCGGATCTTCATTGATGCCGTATTTCGGTGCAAAAAAACGCACAACAAAATCGTATTGGTTTGATGCTGCAGTGATGGCAACGCCGCGCAGATCGAGTTGTGCAAGTTGAGCCATATCAGGCGTGGCGTTGATCGCATCAGCTTCGCTATCAAAGATCAAAATATAGTCTTCTCGACGTGCGCACTGGCCTGGTTGTACTGCAAATGCTTTGTTGATGGCCGTTGGTGTTTCACAAAATTCTATGGGTTGCGCAGGGAAGTTCATTACCAGCAGATCGTTATCCTTCTTTACGCTGAGTACGCCGCTCTTTGAGTCGAAGCGAATTTCATTGCATTGTTCATTTAAAATATCAAAGATCACAAAGGCGCTCGCCAGTGTGGCATGGCCGCACAGATCAACTTCGCTTGTCGGTGTAAACCAGCGGATCTCATAACCCGCTTTGTTTTTAATAAAGAACGCAGTTTCAGAAAGATTATTCTCTGATGCAATCGCCTGCATCAAATCGTCAGGCAGCCATTCGTTAAGTGGACAGATCGCAGCCGGATTGCCTTCAAAGACATTGCTGGCAAAGGCGTCGATTTGATAGAGGCTTAGTTTCATAATGCGAGTTTGACTGCTTAGTTAGTGTTGGCAGCTTTTTTTGAGTGGGTCAGCGTTGGTAGTTGCTTAACGATTAGTAGTCCATAAAACCAGATAGCGGTCAGCAGTGCGGTAATGACTCTTGCCGGTAGTGATGTGATTAACGGCCGGATGCATTGATCGTAGAATTTGAGTGTGTGCTGTTTGCCATCGCCAGGTGTGTGGCCTGCGGCTCTGTTACGTTGGCAGTCTTTTTGAAACGCTAGTTGCCATGCATTTTCTGCTACGTAGCTGCCGGTATCAAGCCAGTAACGAAAGCCCTGCCTTAGCCCCTCGGAAAAACTAAGGCGATGGATGATGATTAAAAACGGTCCGAGATTTAATGTCTCCGCCTGGCCTTGTTGGCGATAGGCTGCTTTAGCGGCATCAAAAAAACTATGTAGGCCGATGCGTTCAAAATTACATAACAATGCATTGAGTGTCTGGCGTTGCTTTAACCCCTCGCTTTCAAAACGCCGAGCAGAGGTACCGACCTTGCCGGGTAGTGTGACCCAGCGGCCGCTATCAAATACTTTATTCGCTAAGCGCGCATCTTCCATATAGTCGAGTGATTCATCAAAGCCGCCGAGTTGTTGCAAATACGCTTTTGACAGCCAGAAGCCCTGATCGCCGTTGATGCAGTCGCGGCGGTTAAGCGTGGTCTTTGCTTCGTAGAAATAATAACCGCCGTCGTGATCATCATTGCTGCGCACAAAGCGAAGTGGGAAGTGGCCTGCAATCTGGTCATCGTGGGTTGTGCGGCGAATCTGTTGAATGCTATCTCGTGCATTGGCGAGTAGCTGGGGGTCATCGATGGTGGTATCCGCATGTAAAAAAAGGAGGTCATCTGCGTGTGCATGATGACTGCCTGCATTCATCTGTTTGGCGCGACCGGCGGGTGCATTGATTCCCTGTAACGGAATCCCCACTGCCTCGGCTGCTGCATGACAAAGCGTGAGCGTATTGTCGCTGCTGCCACCATCCGTAATGATGATTTCAAAGCGGATATTTTGTTGCTGCCCTAGTGTGCTGATCAGCTTTGGCAGGCTTTCGGCTTCATTGATGGCGGGGATGATGATGGAAAGTTCAATGTTAGATGGGCTACTCATGAGGCGCTAGTCTCTCGACAGGGCCGAGTAATCTTTCGGCCTCATGCAGGTCTTCCGGTCGATCGATATCCTGAAATGTTTTAAGTTCAGTCAGTGGCCACTGTAGTGTGGCAATTCTTTTGCGTGTGGTGGCGAGTACTTCGCCTGTTCCCCACTGGATATTTGAAAACAGTTTTTCTGAAAAGCGTGTTAGCCCAAGCAATACATAGCCGCCATCATGGGCTGGTGCCAGTACGATATCGTTGCCGTGCTGTAGATAGGTGAACGCCTGTTCAAAGTCTACCGCACTAAGGGCGGGGCAGTCGGTGCCGATGATGACGCTGTTAAATCCTTGTTGAAGGTTATGGTTCATGGCGTATGCCATGCGTTCACCGAGGTCACTACCTTGCTGTTGATGCAGTGTCACAGGAAACTTATTTTTACAGTCATCGAAAAATGGATGTGTGGTATCGGGTGCGCACCACAGTTGTACTGGGCAGAGGGCAGCGTCGGTGACGGTGGTTAACGTATGTGTGACGAGCCTTGAATGCAGCGCTGCGGCACCCGCCGCACCGAGTGCGGGGGTCAGGCGGGTCTTTGCCCTGCCTGCTTCAGGTGCCTTGGCAAAGACGATGAGGCGTGCGTCAGGAAATTTCATTTCACTCACTTTTCTTTTCGTCACTCCGGCGTAGGCCGGAGCCCAGTGAGGTTAGATGGTTTCTGGATTCCGGCCAGCGCGGGAATGACGTGATATGTTTTTGTTGTTTGATTAATCCAGCGCACCACCACAGCTACTGCCTTGTCCGGCGGTGCAGCCGTAGCAGTGGTCTTTGACGATAATGGCTTTCCCTTCGACATCAATCGCATGGAGTTCGCTGATGTGTGCGCGCTGTTTTTTATCGAGTGGTGCAGGTAGATCTAACATTTGATTGAAGTCACAATCATAGAGATAGCCTTGCCAGTCAACACTGAGGGTGGTGCGGCACATCACATCACCAAGGGTATCGGGGTTGTACGAGTCGCGCAGTAGCGCCATGTACGATTCAAATTGTCCTTTTGATATCAACATGCTGCCAAAGCGTTTGATCGGCATGTTGGTGATGGTAAAAAGCTGGTTGAATTCTATTTCATAATGCTCTTTGAGGTGTGTTTTGTAAGAGGCCTGCAGGGCTTCCTGCGGTGGTGGCAACGCCGGTCCCTGCGGGTTGAATACAAGATTCAGGGTAAGTCCGCTATCTGCTTTACCGTAACCGAGCTGGTTGAGCTTTTTGAGCCCTTCGATGCTGTCGTGGAAAACCCCTTTGCCACGTTGTGCGTTGACGTTGTCTTCCAGGTAGCAGGGCAGTGATGCCACGACCTCCACCTGTTGCTCGGCAAGAAATTCGGCTAGGCCATCGTAGCCATCTTCACTGAGAATGGTAAGGTTACAGCGATCGATCACCTTGATTCCAAGCGTACGTGCGCCGCTGACCAGGTCGCGAAAGTGCGGATTCATCTCTGGTGCGCCGCCGGTCAGGTCGAGTGTCTTGACGTTACTTTGTGCGAGGTAACTTAGAATGTCGTCGATGGTTTCGCGTGTCATGATCTCTTTGCGTGTCGGCCCTGCATTCACATGGCAGTGCAGGCAGCTCTGATTGCAGAGATAGCCGAGGTTAACCTGTAAGGTCTCTAACGGCGCGCGGCGTAGCGCTGGAAAATCGGTGGCTTCAAGTAGCGGAAGCGTGGCGTGCATGGTGATTCCTTCTTTCTGTTTTGTCGTTTGGGTGGCTGTCTGTTTCAGCAGACCATTTAATGTTGTAACAGCATCCGTTTAAGGGTGAAAGCATACCATGCAAACTAGAATGCGTTGGCGCTAAGTATTTGATTGGCGTTCTAGTTGATGTTCGCTCTCTTGAAGGGTAGTCGTATGAGTAGCTTGAACCTTTCAGTAGATGCTGACGTTTGGTTTTGTTTACATTTTTATGCGGATGTGTGGCTGGTTCTACTGGTTAAGTTTTTGTATGAAATGGCGATACAGGTGCATATGGGTTTTAAGTCATGCTAGCCAGCTGTAGGGAAAGGCATTAGTTGGCGGGTCTGACAAGGATGCGCAGGAGATCGAGTGATGAGCCAGGGAATGGAAGGATTTGAGCAAGAGCTACAGGCCTTAAAAGATTCGTATGCGGATCAGGTACCACAAAAACTCGCGGAAATTGATGAGTTGTGGCGCACGTTGGTTGATGATGGATGGGATGAAGAGACCTTCAAAACGCTTCATCGCATGGTGCATAGCATGGCCGGTTCTGCGCAGGTCTTTGGCTTTACCGCGATGGGTAACAGTGCGCGTGAGCTTGAGGTGTTGTTAAAGGCGGTCTCTAATAGTGGTGAGCCGTTAAGTGCGGCGAAATATGCAGAGCTGCCAGTGCTGGTTAAGGCGATAAAGGCGTCTGCCCAGTTTCCTGATGGCTGATTAGCGTTCTCTATCGCTATTCTTTTTTATTTTCTGCTTTATCCAGTTGCTGTTTAATGGTGTCGGTGATGCGTGTGCTGGCTTTGTCTGAGAGCGGCGGTATTCCCTGATTGTCTTTGTCTGGTTGCATCAAGCGGCGTGCAGAACGCGCGACAAACTGCAGTTGTTTGTCATAGCAGCTGCATGTTTTGCAGATGATAAGATGAAACCTGACTCTGAGGCGATCGGTGAACGATAGCTTTCGGTCTAGCCCCTGGGATAGTAATTCTCCTATTTCTTTGCAGGACAGCATTAGCGTTCCCCCCGGTTCTGTTTGTTGCTATCGCGATTAAACCAGCGTGCATCCAGGCAGCCGCGAAGGCGCATCCGTGCACGTGATAGCATCACCCACATATTATTGGTCGTGGAGATATCGAGTAGCTTACAGACATCTTCGCTCGATAGCCCTTTGATCTCGCGCAGGATGAAGAGGTCGGCGAGATGCTCTGGCAGGTGGGCGATGCAGGCAGAAAAGACCTTCCAGAACTCTTTGTCTTCGTGTGCCTGTTCAGGCTCCTGCCAGGTGCGCATCGGAATGGACCAGTGACCGGTGCGATCGAACTGCTGGTCGAGCTGTTCGGTGAGTGACTCGATATCGTCGCTGCTCTGTTCGCGTTTGTGTTTGCGAAAGTGGTCAATTATTTTGTGCTTAAGAATGCCGATTAGCCAGGTCTTTTCCGATGAATTACCCGAAAAGTTTTCACGTGCCTTGAGGGCGGCGAGGAAGGTCTCCTGCACCATGTCTTCGGCCTGTGATTCGTCTCGCATCTTCATCAGCGCATAGCGAAATAGCGCATCGCCGTGCTGTGCTACCCAGGTGGATGGATCAGAAACCGCACTCATACTAAAAGCCTGTTTTGAAAGGTTAGCTCGCCCAGGGGAAGATCGCCTCGGCAGGGAATACCGGGCCGTCGACGCAGACCCGCTTCATTGCGGTGGTGCCGTCGTCGTTGTGTACCTTGACCACGCAACCAGCACAGCCGCCAATTGCACAGGCCATGAACTCTTCCAGTGAGACCTGGCAAGGCAGGTCGAATTCCTGTGCAACTTTGGCCACCGCTTCGAGCATCGGATGTGGACCGCAGGCAAACAGTTCAACTTCACTGCGCTGTGTTTCATCAAGCGACTTGAGCCATGCGCGCGCCAGATCCGTAATGTAGCCTTGATAAACGCCGGGAAAATCCTGCTGGCTGGCAAGACGACTCGGGATGCCCCAGTCTTCCATTAACGGCATCGCGGCGATGGTGTCACCCGGTAGGCCGGGTACCATGATCTGCGATGGGCGTGTCTTGAACGGAAAGGGTGTTTCAGAGCCCATGAATATCATCGGGCTGTAGCTCTCTTTTAGCTTGCGTGCCTCATCAGCGATGAAGACCATCGGCGGAATACCAACGCCGCCGCCAAGCAGCAGAGGGCGTGGACGCTCTGGGTTGAGTACAAATGGTTTGCCGATTGGCCCCATCAAATTCACGTGGCTACCGACTGCATTTTGCGACAGTAGTTCAGTGCCTTCGCCAAAGACGCGATAGAGGATTTCAACCCACCCTTTCTGTTTGTCGACGCGCATAATCGAGAGTGGGCGGCGCATCGGTAGCTGTTTATTACAGCGAATGTGCACGAAACTACCGGGCAGAGCATGTTTGGCGGTCTTGGGTGCCTGCACTTTCATGATGAACTGGCGGCCGTCATACCCTTTATGTTCCAGCACCTCCGCTTCTTCGACAAAAACCGTATCACGATGTCGGTGTGGTCTGTTATTCGCATTCATAAACGGTTTTGCCTCCCAGCAATGTACGTGTCACCTCGCCCTTCATCTCCCAGTTGAGGAAGGGGGTGTTGTGGCCGCGGCTTAACATCGAGTAGCTGTCGAGTGTCCAGTAACGCTCGGGGTCGAAGATGCAGATGTCGGCGCGTTGTCCAATAGAGAGTGTGCCTGCTTCGATGCCGAGGATTGCGGCCGGTTGGTGTGTCAGGCTGCTGATCATCTGTGGCATTGTCAGTACGCGGTCATCAACGACGCGCAGTGCGAGTGGCAGCAGTGTTTCGAGTGCCGAGATACCGGGTTCGGTGGCACCAAAGGGAGCCAGCTTGGCATCGGCTTCGTGGGGTTGGTGATCGGAGCAGATGGCAGCAACGACACCATCGGCGATCCCTTTGCGCAGCCCTTCCATGTCGCGTTGAGTGCGTAGTGGTGGGCGTACGTGGCACTGGCTATTAAAGCCCAGCAAGTCGATCTCGGTGAGGTGCAGGTGGTGTGCACTCACGTCGCAACTGACTGGCAGGCCATCAAATTTGGCGCGTGCGATTTTTTGTAGCGCGCGTTTGCTCGAGATCATTGAAAAATGCACTCGTGAACCAGTCTCTTCGACCAGTGCAAGTGTTGCGGCAACGGCCACCGTTTCGGCTGCGGTCGGAATACCGGGCAGGCCAAGGCGTGAACCGACCGCCCCTTCGTGCACACAGCCGTTGTCGCTGAGGGCGCTATCTTCGGCATGGATGAAAACGGTTAGGCCGTGTGTCGCGGCGTACTCCATTGCGCGGCGCAGAATCAGCGTATTGCCAATCGGCTTCATCGCGTTACTAACACCGACGCAACCAGCCTTTTTAAGTGCGTGCATTTCGGTGATGGCGTCGCCTTCGAGTTTCTGCGTCAGCGCGCCGAGTGGTAACACGTGTGCGAAGCCTGCGGTCTCGGCGTGGCGTTGAATCAGCTCCGCCACTGCGGGGGTATCAATAATCGGGTGGGTGTTGGGCGGACAGCAGAGGGTGGTGATGCCACCGCGCGCGGCGGCGCGTGTCTCACTGGCGATCGTTCCCTTATGCTCTTCGCCGGGTTCGCGAAGATGGGCGCGTAGATCAACCAGCCCAGGGCAGACGATCTGACCGTTGGCATCGATGATCTCATCGGCACTAAAATCGGCAGGTGCCGTACCGATGGCAGCGATTTTACCGTCTGTAATAAACAGGCTTTGGCTGCTGTCGATCTCGTTGGCGGGATCGATGATGCGACCATTTTTGATCTCAATCCGCATTAGCGCGCGCCCCCTGCAGCGTCAGGCAGGTGGCTCTGCATCGCCATCGACATCACTGCCATGCGTACCGCGATGCCGTGACTGACCTGTTGCAGGATGACCGAGCGCGGGCCGTCGGCGACTTCGGAATCGATCTCGACGCCGCGATTGATCGGGCCGGGGTGCATCACGGTGACATCGGGCTTGGCCAACGCCAGCTTCTCTTCGGTGAGGCCGTAGAGTTGAAAATATTCATGTTCGCTCGGTAGCGAGCCGCCGCTCATGCGCTCTTTTTGCAGACGCAGCATGATCACCACATCGACATCGCGTAGTCCTTCGCGTAGGTCGTGGTAGACATGTACACCAAAGGCATCCGGTTCGGTTGGCACTAAAGTCTTGGGTGCGATGATGCGGATATCTTCCACACCAAGCATGCTGAGTGCGTGGATCTGCGAGCGCGCGACACGTGAGTGGCGGATGTCACCGACGATCGCAACGTTGAGCTTGTGGAATTCGCCTTTTTCGCGGCGGATGGTAAACATATCGAGCATCGCCTGTGTCGGGTGGGCGTGCTGGCCATCACCGGCGTTGATCACGCTGATGTGCGGTGCGGCGTGCTGCGCAATGAAATGCGCTGCACCGCTATCGGCGTGGCGGACCACAAACATGTCGCAATGCATCGCCTCAAGGTTGCGCAGCATATCGAGCAGCGTCTCACCCTTGGCGGTCGCCGAGGCCTGAATGTTGATGTTGAGCACGTCGGCCGAGAGACGTTTGGCCGCCAGTTCAAAGGTGGTGCGGGTACGGGTGCTGGCCTCGAAAAAGAGATTCACAATGGTTTTGCCGCGCAGCAGCGGTACCTTTTTGATGTTCTGTTCGGTGACACTGGTAAATGACTCGGCGGTGTCGAGGATGTCGATCAGCATTTGGCGATTGAGCCCCTCAATCGTCAGAAAATGTTTGAGCTTACCGTTGTCGTCGAGTTGCAGGCGGTTTTTCTTTTTCATACGCGGGTGATGCTCAGCGTTAATGGTTCGGGGCCCTGAAGTTTGATCTGCTCGCCCTCTTTCAATGCGATATGCTGGCCGACGGCATCGGCCTGAATCGGCAGTTCGCGATCATCGCGTTCCACCAGTACTGCCAGAATGATCGATGCCGGGCGGCCGTAGTCGAAGAGTTCATTCATTGCCGCGCGGATGGTGCGGCCGGTGTAGAGCACATCATCAACCAGAATGATGTGGCGATCATCAACACTGAGTGGCAGTGCGGAGGGTTTTACCTGTGGATTGATGCCGACGCGGGTGAAATCATCGCGATAAAAAGAGATGTCGAGTGTGCCGAGCGGTTCGCTTAACCCCAGTTGCTGGTGCAGCGCCTGTGCGACCCAGACCCCGCCAGTGTGGATGCCGATCATAATCGGGTCCTGGATATTGCGCGCTTCAAGCGTCGTGCAGAGTGTTTTTGCGACGTTGTCGAAGGCCTGGGCGATGTCTAATTCTTGTTCGTTCACAGGCAGTAATGATACCGGTTATTGTTTTGTTTTGCTCGTCTTTGATCTATTTGGGAGATCTATTTGACGGCGCGGTTATGTTTAGGTTGGTTGGCTAAAAAAGGTTTCAAGGATGATCTGCGCGGCGACCGAGTCGACTTCCATATGGCCTTTACGTTTTTGGCCGCGTTTATTATGCGGGTCGTAGCAGTCGCGTGCCGCTTCGCGCGTGGTGAGGCGTTCGTCGGCGGGGTAGACGGTCAGGTTGTAACGTCCGGCAAGGCGATTGGAGAAGCGTTTTGCCTTGAGTGTCATCTCGTTTTCGCTGCCATCCATATTGAGTGGAATGCCGACGACGAGCGCATCGGGTTGCCAGGTCTCCATTAGCTGGGTGATCCCTTCCCAGTCGGGGCGTTCGTCTCGCGAGCGTAGAACGGGCAGTGCGGAGGTGCTTTGCGTCAGTTCCTGTCCGACCGCCACGCCGATTTTTTTGGTGCCGAAATCGAAGGCGAGCAGGGTGCGCTGGCCGGTTCGATCGCGGGTTCGATCAGCGGGTTTATCAGGCGTGGCCAATGTCGTTGGAGAGGCGGCTAAGATCGATGCCGGCGTGTGCGGCAGCGGCTTCCCAGCACTCGTTATACGGCGTGTTGAAGATGATGTCGCCAGAGGCGGGAACGCTAATCCAGGCATTTTCTGCGATCTCGTGTTCCAGTTGCCCATCGCTCCAGCCGGCATAACCGAGGGCGACCAGGCAATCTTCGGGTGCCTTGCCTTCGGCGATCGCTTCCAGAATATCTTTGGATGAGGTGACGCAAATTTCATCGCTGACCAGTAATGTGGCATCCCATTCACCATGCGGGCGGTGGATCACAAAGCCGCGTTCGTTCTGGACTGGGCCGCCGAGAAAGATCGGGGTGTCATTGATCGACTCAACTTCGCAGAGGATCTCGGTCTGGCGCAAAATCTCGCCTAGCGTGATGTCGAGCGGGCGATTTATCGTGATTCCCATCGCCCCTTCTTCATTATGTTCACATATATAGGTGACGCTGTGAAAGAAATTGGGGTCATGCAGCGCTGGCATGGCGATCAGAAAATGGTTGGTAAGGCTAAGTTGTTCGGACATGTGGTTAGTATCGGTTACAACTGGGTGAGATGACAAGTAAAATGAAAAAAAATCCTTTAAATCATGGTCTTGCTTTGTTTTTTTCTGTTTGCTCTACGGTGCTTATGACGGTTTCATAGATGGGCGGTAGTGAGGCGTTGACGGCGTTCTGGAGGTGGCGAAAATGCGAGTTTAATCTATTTTTACGAAAATTCTCTAAATAACACCTTAAAATGGTCATATCTTGCTATAATGCGCCCCCTCAAAGGCCGTCATTGGGGTATTCTCGTGGTTGTTCGGCCCCACAATTCAGGAGCAATAAGTGGATCAAGCAGAGTTTGAACTTCAATTAAAGGTCTGGAAAGATCTTGCCATTAGTAACCAGGTTTTAATTAAAACAGCAACAGATGCATTGGGCCTAGATCCTGATTGCAGTCGTGATGTTCTTAAGCGTGAGCTTGAGATTGGCGTTAAGAAAATCATCGATGCAGAAGCGAGTGTCGGCAGTGCGCAAGCCCATGCTGGGCAGGCGATTGCGGTGATGGAAAAGAAGATGGCCGAGGGTGAGAAGGCTAGAAATATTGCTGAAGCTCAGGCGGCGGCGATGTTGAGCGCTAAGCAGGAGTCTGAAAAGGCGATGGCGATTGAGCGTGATGCGCATTTCAAGGCGATGAAAAACATCAATGCTCAAATCACTGAAAAAGAGCGCACGGTTAAAGCGATTAACAAAGCACTGGCGGATACGCCAGAGAACGTTGTTAAAAAGTTGAAAACGTTAAAGAAGCAAAAGCTGGATGAAACCTCTGCTCGTAAAGTAGTGGAAGGTGAAGCAGCGACGTTACGTAAAGAAAAACGTAATCAGGAACAGCGTATTAGTGAGTTTCAGGCAGCACTGGAAGAGAGTGCCAAGTTAGTGAAGCAGCATCGTGAACTGCATGAGTTATGCACAACGTTGCATGGCAAATTAGAGCCGCTAATCGAAGATAAGGCGGATCTGCCAGCGCTCACCAAGCTGGATGATAAAGGCCTTGAAGGGATTGAAGAGGCGGCAAAAAAAGCTGATAAAACGGATAAGGCAGCCAAAAAGAAGAAATAGATAGCTTCTTTGAAGAGTGCTGAGCGGCGGTTGTTTGCTGCGCTGGTAATCACTAGCGCAGCAGACGCCGCCGTTTTTTTTTAGATAGAAAAACCGTTGGTTAGCCCTGCCTCTTTCTGCATCCGTTTTTCAACCCATTGAAATAGCATCTCCGCTTCACCGTGCATCATTGGTCGGCCGATTGAGCTGACACGTTGTTGGTAGTCTGCCACTTCAAGGTAGCGTCGTCCGCAGTCGCTGATTTGTGCGGCTCTTTTTTCTGTTGCTGCCTTGAATGCTGGGATTGCAGTATCGAGTATCTTTCGTGGCCTTTCGATGACTTTGGTGTGTAGATTGTTGCTGACTAAAAAAATAAGAAAGGTGAGGTAAGGGGTGCAGTAAGCGACGGTTGCAACGAAATCGGGTAGTGCGGCAGGGTCTGCCAGTATGGGTATCGTGACGGTTAGCATGAACGTTGCGTACGCCGCGACGACCAATAGTACATAGATCAGAAAACGGATGTTTTTTTTGCGTAGCAGGGCGCGGTCATGGATGGCCTTTTCGAGTGCGGCATTGATATCGCTCAGTGGTGGCGGGGCACCGTTAATCTCAAACTCAAGGACCATGCTTTTCTCCGGTTGTTTTGCTTGTGAGTAAGCAAGCGCTTGTTAACCGTTATTGATAGCATAGTTTTTGAGTCTGTTAAACCTTGCTTATTAATGAGTCGTAGCTACCAAATAACACAGTGTTTGTCGGGAGATTCGCGCAGATGAGTTTTTTCCTGCATGACGATTAATTTTTTTGTGAGCGCTTTTGAGTCTGCCGCGGTGATGAGGCAGAACTGAATCTGCTTGTCGGTCTCTTTGACGGTGTAGTGGTAATCCTGGTTATTAAAGTTGATGATCTTATTTTCGCCGGGTGGAATGCGAATATCGTCGAATAGCGTGCGCGGATGGCTCTGGTTGGGTTGACTAATCAGGGAGACATGCAGCGGTTGATTGGTGGAGACGCGAAAGCTGATCTGCTCGCCACTTTCAGGTGTGTGATCCAGTTTTATCCATTGATCGAATGCATTTTTTTGAACCATCTCTATGGTGACGTTGGCCGTAACCTGTGAATTGGCGATATCCTGCTGCTTCTCCAGCGGTCCTGGCGTTATTTTGTAGATGAATACGCCGGAGAGTAAAAAAAGTGCAACACCGATCAGGGATAATACGGTGCTTGAGCGAGTCACTTTGCGGTTTTGTTGGCGCGCGGCTTCACGGTCAAAGTTGTCGTCAGTCATTCTCTCTCTCCAAAATATGTTTGGGCGCTTAGCTGATGTAGGGCCTATTGTTGGTAAAATCGATGTGAATGGCAATTTTTTATTGTGAGTTGGATCGGCTAATATAATATCTGTTGGTAAATGTGGAAAATTGAAGATTTACATCGCCTTATATGGAAAATGAATTAAATAGCGTAGAATGCCGAATTTCGTGTAGATGGCTCAGACGTGGTTCTGTGTGGGCTTTGGGTGATTGAGTCCCGTGATGGGTATGAGAGAGTGGGTGATATGAGTGACGTACTCAACCAAATAGCTGATATATTAGAGCAACGAAAGGGCATGGCGCCCGATAGCTCCTATGTGGCGTCGCTGTATGCCAAAGGGCTCGATAGCATTCTGAAAAAGGTGGGCGAAGAGGCCACCGAGACGGTGATCGCCGCTAAAGATGGGGATGCGAAACAGATTGTTTATGAAACTGCCGATTTGTGGTTTCACACGTTAGTCATGCTGGCGCATCAAGGGTTGAAGCCTGATGATGTGTTGCAGGAGCTAGCACGACGTTTTGGTAAGTCTGGTCTGCAAGAGAAAGCGGAACGGACAGAGAAGACTTGATATAGCTAAACGCAAAGTTTTATACGAGGAGTAATCATGGGCGGTATTAGTATTTGGCAGTTGTTGATCGTATTGGTGATCGTGTTGTTACTGTTTGGCACCAAGAAACTGCGTGGTATGGGAAATGATCTTGGCGGTGCGGTAAAGGGTTTTCGTGAGTCTGTCAGTGACGGCAAAGATAAAGACAGTGATAAAGATGATCTGAAAGCTGATCCACTTCCTGAAGAGCTGGCGCATAAAGATGCCAACCGAGTGATCGATGGTGAAGCCGCTAAGACTGAAGCAAAAGAGAAAGATAAGGTCTAAGTCAGGTTTCTGGCTTTGACCGTTCATCACTCACTTCATTGAATGAACCCCGTGTCATTGCGGGGATGAGACGTCATGTTTGATATCGGTTTTTGGGAACTCACAGTGATCGCCATCGTGGCTCTTCTGGTTGTTGGACCAGAAGAGCTGCCGACGCTCGCGCGCACCACGGGTCGCTGGATCAATAAAGCACGCAATTTCATGGGTGAGATGAAAGACGAGCTTGAGAGCGAAGTTGATCGAGGTAAAGAACTCAAAGAGCGAATCGCGGAAGAGACTAAAATTGCCGACGCACACCGTACGTTGAGTGAGACGACACGCGCGGTATCGGCGATGAAGCGAGACCTCAATGATGTTATCTCTGGTGATGCGCTGAAACCGATACCAAAAGAAGAACGTGATCGCATCGAGCCTGAAACCGAGGTGCAGTCGACGTCCGAGCCCTCTGATAAAGATGCGGCTAGTGACGCAGTGGACAAAAAATAATTTCCCATGGCCAAACCTCGTAAATACCCGCCCGACCCTAAAACACCGTTAGTCACGCATCTGATTGAACTGCGAGACCGGATGTTGCGTATGCTGGCGGGGATTATGGTGGTTTTTCTCTGCCTATTTCCATTTGCCAACGACCTCTACTCTACGTTGGCGCAGCCGCTGATTGATCAGCTACCGGTGGGTAGTACCATGATCGCGACTGAAGTCGCTTCGCCATTTTTAACGCCGTTTAAATTCACCATCGTCGGTGCATTCTTTTTGGCTATTCCATGGGTGCTCTATCAGGTGTGGCGTTTTATCGCGCCGGGACTGTTTGCGAATGAGCGCAAGATGGTGTTGCCGCTGATTATTTCGAGTACGCTACTTTTTTATGCGGGTATGGCCTTCGCCTATTTTGTGGTCTTTCCGTTGATGTTCGCGTTTTTTATCGGCACCACGCCTGAGGGGGTGGCGGTGATGACGGATATCAGCAAATACCTCGATTTTGTACTCAAGCTCTTTTTTGCTTTTGGCCTCGCCTTTGAGATTCCGATCGCCACTATTTTGATGGTGTGGGCGGGGATTACGACGCCTGAAAAGCTGGTCGCCAAGCGCCCGTTTATTATTGTCGGTGTGTTTGTGATCGGCATGCTGCTGACACCGCCAGATATCATTTCTCAGACCTTACTCGCCATTCCGATGTGGGTGCTGTTTGAGTTGGGTGTGATCTTTTCTCGTATTTTGATCTCGAAGCGGCCGGTTGAGGATGATCTGCCGCCCTCTGATCCGCCACCGCCTTCTGCCGCAAGCCAGGAAGATTTTTACGACCGTAAGCCGTAAGATTTTCGGTTTTTATGGGTGAAATTCTTTCTCCTTTAAGTGATATGTTTACATGTGATTAATCTCGTCCATTTGTTAGCCGATACTGATTTTAGTAGTGTCGTAATACAGGGACGTGATGATGGGCAAAATACGTGTAATGATCGTAGACGATCAGAAATCTATTCGTGATCTACTGCGTTCGATTGTCGAAGAGCTTGGGGCTGAGGTTGTCAGTGAGGCTTGTGATGGCATTGAAGCAGTCGATCTATTTAAAAAACATGCTCCAGATGTGACGTTGATGGATATCAACATGCCGCGCATGGACGGTGTGGCAGCCTTACAGCAAATTATCGAGCTTAATTCTGATGCCCTGGTATTGATGTTGACCTCGCAAAATTCAATGGAGGTGGTCAAAAAATGCCTGACATCTGGTGCGAAGAATTTCATTCTTAAAGATAACCCGCCGGATATTCTGGCCGCAGAGATGAAGGCGACCTGGTCTAACTGTCTGGATTTAGCGGAGGGGTAGTCGTGGCGAGCTGCAACCATAAAAACCCACTAGGCTTTGCTTTTTGTGTGACCTGTGGTGAGCAAGTTGCTTCATTGCGTTGCCCTCGTTGTGGCTTTGCTTGTGACCAGCGCTTTATATTTTGTGGTGGTTGTGGTTGTGAATTGCAGGCGGAAAATGGCCGTGCTGCTGAGTCTTCAGCCATGATGCCATCACTGTCGCAGGCACGATATGACTTGAATACGCTGATGACACAATATGCATCGGAGGTTGGTGTTCAGGGAAGCAATGACAAATTAAATCAGGACGATATACGCGCCATGCTTGAAATGATGCAGAAGAAATAAGGATGTTTTCTCGTGTTTTTAGATGAGGCATTGATTGAGTCATTTATCCAGCGTACAGGCTTGTCGCACGACGTTATTGGCAGGGCAAAGCATGAGTCCGGGCAGAGCGCATTTGCCTTTGCTTCTGTACTGATTAAAACGGGCAAGATTTCACGCGATATGGCGGGGATGGTGCTGGGTGATAGTCTCCATAAAGCCTACATGAACCTGGAAAAGACGCTGTTTCAGGAGGATGTGGTTAACCTGATCTCAAAGAGTATGGCGCAGCGCTTACATGTGATCCCAATCTACAAACTGGGTGGTTATGTGACGCTGGCGATGACAGACCCGGAGGACCTTGGTGCGTTGGCTGAGTTGAGCAGGGAGCTGGGTGATATCGATGTGCTCTTAACGCTACCGGATGAGCTGGAAACGGCGATTTCTGTCCACTATCAAAATGATGAGGAGATTGACGCGCTCTTCAGGACGATTGATCTGGATATCCTGCAGAAAATGTCTGAAGAGCGTAAAGGTGATCAGATAGAGGTAGTGAAGTTGGCGGATGCGATCATTTTGTTGGCATTGAAAGAGCGTGCATCAGATATCCATCTTGAACCAAAAGCGAATGTTTATATTGTGCGCTTTCGAGTTGATGGTGTGCTAAACAATCGTCTGGAATTGAATAAAGATGCGTCGTTAGCGTTGGTGTCACGCTATAAAATCATGTCGGAATTGGACATTTCGGAACGTCGAAAGCCGCAGGATGGGCGTACCAAGTTTACGACGTCGATTAAGCAGATCGATATTCGAGTCAGTTCATTTCCCTCTATCCATGGTGAGACGATAGTGATGCGACTGTTGGGGGCGTTGTTTGGTGGCGTAGAGCTTGATCTGGATAAGCAGGACATTTCTCCTCATGTGTTGGAGCCGCTAAAGGGTGCGTTAGCGCGCCCTAATGGCCTGATTTTGGTGACAGGCCCGACTGGCTCTGGGAAGTCGACCACGCTTTACGGCGCATTGAATTTGATCGAGTGCCCAGAGATTAAGGTGATGACGATCGAAGACCCGGTCGAGTACGAGGTTTCGCAATTCACACAATGCCAGGTTAACCCTAAAGCGGGTCGGACATTCCCTGTCGTGATGCGAGCTGCACTTCGGCAAGACCCCGATGTGATTCTGGTTGGGGAAATTCGAGATGAAGAGACGGCTGGCATCGCTTCTGAAGCGGCCCTTACGGGTCATCTGGTGCTAAGTACATTGCATGCGAATAACGCACTCCAGGGGGTGACGAGGTTGCTGGATATGGGGGTCGAGCCCTATGTGATTGGGCCGTCATTGGCTGGAATTCTGGCGCAGCGCCTGGTGAGGCGCCTGTGTGATAAGTGCCGCTACCGCTATCAGCCGGAAGAGCGTGAGTTACAGGCGTATTTTCATTGGCCTCAAGGAATGGCGTTACCTGAGCTTTTTAAAGCAGATGGTTGCACGAGTTGTGGCGGCAGTGGTTTTCGTGGGCGAGTTGGTATCCACGAATTTATGCGAATTAATCAACCGCTGAGAAACTTGATTATCGAACAGGCCGATTTTGCCGAGATCGCGCAACAGGCAGTTGAGAATGGCTATCGGGAGATGCGATACGACGGTTTTGGTAAGGCTTTACAAGGTTTGACGACCCTTGATGAGGTTGTTCGAGTCACTGCAATGGACTGATTGATTAGATAATACTGCTTCTGTTTTCTTATTTAATTATTTATCTACTTGTCCGATAACATTGTTGAGCGCAATTCAATTGTGGTCGTTATTTTATTGGATTAAGGAGGGTGAAAATGGCACGAATTCTTTCTGTAGACGACTCGATGACGATACGTAACATGGTGAAATCGATGTTGGAAAACGAAGGTTTCGAAGTTGTCAGCGCTAACGACGGCGTTGATGCAATGGAAATTGCACGCGAACAAACCTTTGATCTGGTATTGTCGGATATTAATATGCCTAATATGAATGGTATTAGTCTGGTGAGTAAATTGCGTCGTCTTGACGCATACGCCGATACCCCTATTATTATGCTGACCACGGAAGACAGTGATTTTAAAAAAAATAAAGCGAAAAACTTTGGTGCGTCAGGTTGGTTGCAGAAACCGTTTACCGAAGAGCGGCTGGTTGGTGCGGTGAAAAAAATGTTGGCTTAGTTTCATTTATATGTGGAGCGCGCGCATTTATACTTGAACGTATAAGGGGGATAGGATGAACCTGCTTCGTGGCATTTGTATCACGCTTTGTTTGTTGTCCCCGCCGTTATTGGCTGCTGTCAGTAATGATCAGGTGCAGCCTATTTCATCATGTGTTCCTTCCAATAGTTGGTTGCAACCTGATTCGCATGCTGTTGTCGATGAATCATCAGTATTGGCGCGAGCACAATTAAACCGAGTGGTATTGTTGGGCGAGCACCACGATAACCAGTCGCATCATGACTGGCAGTTACGAATGTTACGAGCGCTACACCAACAACAGCCTGTGCTGGTGATTGGTCTTGAAATGCTACCTAAAGTGGTGCAGCCGAAGATTGACCGTTTTCTGCGTGGTGAAACCACTATCGATGTTTTTCTTAAAGAGGTGGAGTGGCAGCGTTACTGGAGTTTTAGCGCTGACTACTACGTCCCATTATTAAAATATGCGCGCGAACAAAAAATTCCAGTGGTTGCGTTGAACGTGACGCGTGAGAAAGTGAATGAAGCGGTTGATCACGGCTGGGAGTTCGCACCCGCTGGTATGACTCCGCCTGCGCAGCCAACACGCCCCTATATTCGTCATCTGGTGAAGAGTTTTCAGCGCCATAAATTCCCCGGTGCTGAGTTAGATATGGCGGTTGAAGGGCCAGCATTTCGTCGTTTTGTTCAGAAACAGTTATTATGGGATCGCGCCATGGCGGAAGGTATTGGTGCGCAATTATCTGCTGTACAGTCGCCGTCGCTGGTGGTTGCCTTTATCGGCAGTGGTCACCTGATGCACGGCTACGGTGTGCCTCATCAGTTGCAGTCGCTCGGGATTGAAAAGGTAATGACGATGATTCCATGGGACCGACACCTGGATTGCAGTGTGCTTAAAGAGGGTTTTGCCGATGTGGTTTACGGTGCTGAGTAGTGAGACCCATTTAAAACGACAGGGCACGAGGGTGTTGTTGATTTGGCAATAGTAGACTTCATTGGCGTTGCCTCCGGGGTTGGCGCACAAGATCATGGCTGCGAAGAGGGGCCGGAGGCGTTGCATACCACCTGCATCCAATCTCATCTTTGTGATCAACAGGTCAAGTGGTTGACCACGCTTTACCCGCCTCGGGCAGCGGATGACCTGCATACCATTCAACTGTTGTGCCGCGGGCTTGCCGATCAGGTACGACGATCGATCGAAGCACCGCACCGTTTTGCCGTCTTTAGTGGTGACCATTCCAGCGCGGTTGGCATCTGGAGTGGCGCGCGTGCGGCGTTGAATAAAGAGGATGTGCTGGGGTTGATCTGGGTTGATGCGCATATGGATAGCCATACGCCGGAGACCTCGCCGAGTGGTGCTTATCACGGTATGCCACTCGCATGCTTATTAGGGTATGGCCCGCAGGAGCTGACTGAGATAGCGTATTCATCGCCAGTGCTATTACCGCAGAATGTGGTGCTGGTCGGGGTACGCAGCTACGAGGCGGCTGAGCATGCGTTGTTATCGCACCTTGGCGTGCATATCCATTATATAGAGGAAGTGCGTGAGCGCGGTCTGGCTGCCGTAATGCAGGAGGCTCATGCGAGAGTGACACGGCACAGTAATCGATTTGGTGTTTCGATTGACCTTGATGCGATAGATCCCGATGAGGCGCCGGGTGTTGGCAGCCCTGAAGCGGGTGGCATTCATGGTGATGAGTTGATTGCGGCGCTGGCGACATTGGTCAGTGATGAGCGACTGCTTGGCATTGAGATTAGTGAATACAATCCCTGCCATGATGTTGAGCAGAAAACGGCACAGCTGGCATTGGCGTTGGCAAATACAATTGTGAGGTGATGTATGAATACATTAGAACAAGAGGCGCACTATTGCGCGCATAATTATCATCCATTGCCGGTTGTGTTGGTGAAAGGTGAAGGTGTTTATGTCTGGGATGATAGTGGCAAACGTTACCTCGATATGATGAGCGCCTATTCGGCCGTGAGTCATGGTCATTGCCACCCGCGGTTAGTAAAGGCGATGAGCGAGCAGGCGCAGCGCCTGACGATTGTTTCGCGTGCCTTTCACACTGATACCCTTGCACCGTTCTTAAAAATGATTTGTGAGATGACTGGACAGCCACGCGCATTGCCAATGAACACAGGCGCCGAAGCGGTCGAGACTGCACTTAAGGCGGCACGTAAATGGGCTTATGCAAAGAAAGGGGTAGAGGCAGATAAGGCTGAAATTATCGTGTGTGATGGCAATTTTCATGGCCGTACTATCAGCATTATCAGCTTCTCTTCTGAGGCGCAATATAAACATCAGTTCGGCCCATTGACGCCTGGTTTTAAGAATATTGCGTATGGCGACGCAGCTGCTTTAGAGGCGGCGATCACTGAAAACACAGCGGCTTTTCTGGTCGAACCAATTCAGGGCGAGGCCGGTATTGTGATACCGCCTGCTGGATATCTTGCTCAGTGCGCTGAGATTTGCAAACGATATAACGTGTTGTTGATTTGCGACGAGGTGCAGAGTGGCCTTGGCCGTACCGGCAAGTTGCTTGCCTGCCAGCACGACAGCGTGCAGCCTGATGGGTTGATATTAGGCAAGGCATTGGGTGGCGGTATGCTGCCTGTGTCGCTGTTTCTGGCGCGCGAGGATGTGATGGCGGTGTTTGCTCCGGGTGACCACGGCAGTACTTTTGGTGGCAATCCACTTGCGTCAGCTGTTGCGCTGGAGGCGATGAAGGTACTGCAGGATGAAGGTTTGGTGGAGCGCTCTGAAAGATTGGGTGCCTATATGTTGCAGCGTCTACAGGCGATTAAATCAGATTTGATCAGCGAGGTGCGTGGTCGAGGGCTTTTTATTGGCATCGAGCTTGATCCACAGCGAGCCAGCGCGCGTGATGTCTGCGAACGTTTGATGGTCAAAGGGGTGTTGAGTAAAGAGACGCATGAAACGGTGGTGAGGATGGCCCCACCGCTCGTCATCACTGAAGAGCAGATCGACGAGACGGTGGCGGCGTTGCAGCAGGTGCTGGGTGATATTGGTTAGAATATCGTTTGGGCGAGCTAGAATTTCTGACTAAGCGCTAATGTTGGTTCAGGTGCGTTAACGTCATACTCAATGGCTGTTTGAATGCTCTTCATACTACGTACCCAGGGCTTAACATTGAAGTCAGCAGCGACTGTTTGTGCCGCTTCGTTGGCTTCAGCGTGGGTGTTGTAGACGCCAACGACCAGCGCGTAATAGTGGATACCATCTCGGGTGAATTCAAAGTAGGTTGCGCCATTTTCTAATTCATTTTGACTGATAAAATCATTCAAATAGGCCTTGGTTTGCACGGCCATTACCTGAACTGCCCACTGGTTGGGTGCCTGCCAGAGTGTCCATTGGTTGCTCTGCATGGTCTCTGCACTGGTGATGTTTAATGGTTGCGCTTTATTGACTTCATCACTAGAGGCTAATTCGACATCAAGCAGGCCATCATTGTTTTCCATCACTAACATTTCATCGTCCGTGGCGGTGAGTTCTGGTGATTCCTCTTCCACCGCCTGAAGTTCCTGCATTGCCTGTAATTTTTTAGCGATGAGATCCATTTCACCGTTAGCATCCACGTTGTTTGGGCTCTCTTCTATTGAGGCTGAGGCGACCTCGGCAATTTCTTTCGGCGCTGTTTCCAGGCTTGTGGCAGGCTCGCTGGTTACGTCTGCAATCGTTTCTTCTACGGCAGGTGCGGGCGTTCGAGCGACGGGTAGTGGCATTGCGTTACCACCTGTGAGCACTGGTGCGATCAGTGCCATAATGTCTTCTTGATAGGTGTATCCGCCGCCTCCGAGTACGGCTACAGCCAGCACCAGTGGTGCGAGGTGTTTTACTTGCGACGGTGAGCTTGTGGGTGCATCGCCTTCAGGTTGTTCCGCGGCGGGTTTTTCAGCACGGGAAAAGAGTCCGCTCATTTTCCCCTTTAGGGTATCCAGTTGATCTGCAAGTGATATTTTTGGCATGGTCTACTCCTTTCCTTAATCCTGATTGAGTCTGCGTCTACAATCTGAGGTGGCTTATATTTTGTTATTTTTCAGGGGTGTTCGATTAAATTTCTGCGTGTTACGGATATAAGGAATATCGACGTTGAAGGCTTAATACATTAGTAATTGAAATAAACAGGTGGTTATTTTGTGCGCTATGACACAAAAAATGGGCGCGCTTTATGCACTCAAATTAGGTGGTGCCCAATCTGTTCGAGGGGGTGAATTACCGTTTGATTTTAGGGGGGGCGCTGAAAGCCTGGGTAGGTTTTGGCTGCTGATTACTGCTGATTACTGCTGATTACTGCTGATTACTGCTGAATAGTATGGCTTTCTGGCAGCGGTCTGTTGCTGGTGTGTGCGGTGATGTTAAATGGCTTGCCCTGGCGAATCCCGCTCATATGGACTTCATTACCGGGGGCTGTTTGGGCAATCAAGTTGAGCGCTTCTGTGCCGTCGAGGATTGCTTGGCCGTTGATTTGTAAGATAATATCGCCAGTCAGCACGCCTGCATGATGCGCCGGGCCCTGAGGCATGACGCCCGCGATGATGATGCCGCGCGCGTCTAGCAGGCCAAATGATTCGGCAAGTGCTGGCGTGATGGTCTGGATTTCAATGCCGAGCCAGCCACGAATCGCTCGTCCAAATTCGAGAATCTGTTTCATGACCATTTTTACCGTGTTGGCTGGGATTGCAAATCCAACGCCTTGTGAGCCTCCCGAGCGGGTGTAGATGGCGGTGTTGATACCGACTAGCTCACCTGCGGCATTAATTAGCGCGCCACCCGAATTTCCGGGGTTGATCGCGGCATCAGTCTGGATGAAATTTTCATAAGTGGATATGCCGAGATGGCTGCGCTCGGTGGCGCTGACAATGCCTTGTGTGACAGTTTGTCCGACGCCAAAAGGGTTGCCGATCGCAAGCACCACATCGCCGACACGCAGCACATCTGATTGACCGAAGGTGATGCTCGGTAAATTATCGAGCGAGATTTTAAGCACGGCAACATCGGTTTCAGGGTCGGTGCCGACCACCTGAGCGTCGGTCTGGCGACCATCGGTGAGGGCGACCTGAATTTCATCGGCGCCCGCAATTACGTGATTGTTGGTGAGTATGTAGCCTTGTTCGCTGATGATGACACCAGATCCCAGGCTGTTATCGCGGCGTTGGTTGGGGCGGCTCTGCTGGTCATCAAAGAAACGGCGAAAGGTCGGGTCGCTAAATAGTGGGTGTTGGCGGCCACTGATGAGTTTTGTGGTGTTAATGTTAACAACGCTCGGCGCCGCAATGGCTACGGCATTGGCATAAGAGGCGGGGCCATCAGTGGAGATGACCGTCGAGTTTTGAGACTCTTTGATCTCAACGACAGCGTTTTGTTTGGTTGCTTTCGGCATTGCAAAGAAATAGAAGATCAGCCCGATGACGAGACCGATCACAATGCCTTGAACAAAATAGGGAAGTAGTTTCCGTACTAACATGATTTAGGTACTCTAGCACAGAGTTAATTATTAGTGATGTAAAAATCGGAGTGATGATATAGCGATGGTAGCGCGACGTGAATTACTGCAATACACAAACAATTTATTAGAGATTGATCGTTTTAGGGACTATGCACCGAACGGTTTGCAGGTTGAGGGGCGGGCTGAGGTTCAGTCGATTGTCTGTGGTGTAACAGCGAGCCTTGAGTTGATCGAGGCTGCGATTGATGTCGGCGCTGATACGCTATTTGTCCATCATGGCTATTTCTGGAAAGGTGAGAACCCATGCATTAGCGGTATGAAAAAACGCCGTCTACAAGCCTTGTTGGCGCATGAAATTAATTTGGTCGGGTACCATCTTCCGCTGGATGCTCATCCGCTTTATGGTAACAATGCGATGCTGGGTAAAGTCCTGGGCATAGAATTTGATAGTGTTTTTGGTAGCTCATCACCGCCCATTATTATGCAAGGGCGACTATTAAAAGCGATGGATGCAAACGATTTTGGCGAGCTAATTTCAACGAAGCTTGGTCGTGCGCCACTACACATCGCTGGCAGTGAAAAACAAATTCGTACTGTTGCCTGGTGTAGTGGAGGCGCGCAAGGTTACATTGAAGAAGCTGCCGAGGCCGGTTTTGATGCGTACATCAGTGGTGAGGTTTCGGAAAAAACGACTCACGTAGCGCGTGAAATGGGGATTCATTATTATGCCGCAGGCCATCATGCAACCGAGCGTTACGGTATAGAGGCTCTTTCAGCGCATCTTTCTGAGAAGTTTGATTTACATTATCAATTTATTGATATTGATAACCCAGTGTGATTTTATATGAGGCACGTTTCGTATGCTCACGAAGTTTTAGAACAAACTACGCATTAACACAGCTCGATTATCTTGACTAAAATGGTAAGAAAATTTTCGTTGACAGTGTTACTGAAGTTGTTCTAGGATTCGTAACTTCGTGGTGCTGATTTGGCAGCGCGATTTTATAATAATAAAAATACTAGAAACATTGTGGTTTTGATTTACGTTCCACACTAACCGCACTTCGCGGCTTAGCGTTTTGCTTTGCTGCATAAGTAGTAGAAGTTTTGGAGTGGGCCAATTGGGGGTCTATTTGTTGTGAGTGCCATTGAATGGGGTCATTGATCCCAGTCCTGATCGCTTGCGAGCAAATTACGCAGTTTTATCCCCAGGCTCTTTGAATTAATAACGAACAACTATGTTGTCGAGAGGGGTAATGTCGGTTTTACAACAT
>Ga0316204_10000798_pt1 | contig 102090 bp, 100 predicted proteins | sample 6monrhotite_MG_2_FD_205661 | JGI IMG/M metagenome (GOLD analysis project Ga0316204, IMG submission 205661) | Microbial mat bacterial communities from mineral coupon in-situ incubated in ocean water Damariscotta River, Maine, United States -... | ecosystem: Environmental > Aquatic > Marine >... | reverse complement strand
AACGCGTGCGACATTCAATAACGAGTAGCGCAGCCAATGATAATGCTACCTTTTCTCTTAACCTTTTGGCAGCGTAACAACCCACAGATTGCAACTCTATGTAGTGAAAGAAGTCAGAATGTGCTAAACCAACAGTGAAATATTTAAAGAGGCGTTATGGTTGATAAAATGACAGAAGAAAGAACAACAGAATCCCCGCAGAAAGAGGATGTATATTTTCCAAAGTCCGTGAAAGAAGCGGTGGCATACCTGCGTGAACGTGGTGAGTTGGATGAAGCGGCGTATAAGAGGTATAAGAGTAGGATTAATAAGATTTTGCTTATCAGCATGTTGCTGGGAGGGCCATTTATTATTATAGCGGTTTTGGTAGATTATTCGATATATACCGCTACTTTTGGTGTGGCCATAATGCTTGCTTCTTTCTTATGTATGAAAATGAATTTTACTCATTTTGTTCTGCTAACATCGTTTGGAACACCTATTGCTGCAAAGGTAACTAGTAGCTGTATGTATTATAATTTATATCGTATTGAATATAAATTTCATCTTAACGGGGCTTTTTATCAAGAACAAAAAACACTCACTCCAACTATTTTTAATAAAAAATTTCCCAATAAAGGAGATGAGATAATTATTTATTACAACCCCAATGAGATTGGTAAAAACTTTCCTAATCTTCCTATACCTAAGGAATATTGTTTATCAACTACAACCAAAGGAGAGTCCAAATGACTCATAGTGAGAATTGTTCTGCGATTAATTTTAATGTGACAGACATAGCTGCATTTGGTATTTCATTTTATGAAACGTTAAAAACAGAAATTGCAGGAAGTGTATTTAAAGGAGAGGTAGGTATTCTACATTTTCTTGGAAAGCATAATGCGTTATCCACTCTGGCTTCTGTGGGTATTGAAATTGCAATGAATGGGGATGGAAACATTAGCATCGCAGGTGCGGCAGCAATTGGTTTGACTACTGCTGGACTGTCTATTGCCATTCCGCCTTTATTGGCGGCGGCGGGTATTAACCTTGGCGTTGCCGGACTTATCGTAACAGATTTAGTTGCTACGGCTGTTATCACCTCTGCGGTTAATTGGTATGAGGAGTGTGGTCGGGAGCATATATTGGATTTATTTACAGCACCTGCATTAACCGCACGTGCTGTTCTGGCTGATGGTTCTGTAGTTGAGCAGGTGTTTGGTGGTGGTCTGGTTGATTTTTCTGATGCTGTTGGATTAGGAGGCCTGATTCACCATAGTCCTGATAATTTTTCTGGGGCTACAATCGCCTTCTTTGACGCAGGTGGCGATCAGGTGCGAGGTACCTACAAGGTGCATGATGGTGTGGTGGTAGAGCAAATTTCCGCCCGCCTTGGAATGACTGTAAATGATTACCTTGCATTAGGCGAAACAGCAGAAACAAAAAACATTGCGCCTTATACCACCAATGCAGATGACGCGCCGTTCTTGTATTTTGATACAACGCAACTGGCATGGCAGAATATTCTTGTTAACGGCGAATTGGTAACTGTAAATGATATTTATTACGGCTCTGTTGATGAGGCGAATATTGTCATGGGAACCCATGATCTTATTGTTGATGACCCGAATCTGGTTCTGGCTGAAACCAATGCTGCATCAGTGCTCATCGGAAGTGATTCTGCGGTTGGCGGGCGTGATATTCTACTTGGTGGCTCGGGTGGAGACACGCTGCAAGGCCTAGGAGGACATGACACGCTAGACGGAAATGCCGGAAATGACCATCTTTATGGCGGTGCGGGTAATGATCAACTAATCGGCGGTCGCGGGGATGATGTTCTCACCGGTGGTGCGGGTGACGATCTGTTTGTATTTTCTGCTGTGGCAGGTGATAAAGATAAAATTACGGACTTCACTTTATATGAAGATAAGCTGGATTTGGGCGGCGCACACTTCATCAGCACAGAATCAACCACTAACGGGTCTGGAACGTTACTCAGGATTGGGGATTTTGTGATAGAACTTGCAGATGTGCTTGTGAATGATTTCAATAATGTGTGGAATAATGATCCTGCTGCTATATTCGCCGATGAGCCAGAAAATAAAGGCGCACCAGGTGGTGAGATGATCTTTGGCACTATCTATGGCGACTATCTGCCGGGCACAGACGGTAATGACACCATCAATGGTTTGCAGGGATATGATAATTTCCGTGGCGGTCTAGGGAATGATATTTATGTGCATGTGAGGGGGCATGGCAGTGATAGTATCCTCGATACTGGCGGAAAGGATGCGATTGATATGCAAGATCGCAGCAAGGATGATATCTATATAAACACCACCAGCACTGACTTGATTATTACCGATGGCCCCACGGGAGAAACGATCACTGTGAAGAATCATTTTGCCTCTAATGATCAACAGGTTGAGACGTTGCTTCTTATGGATGGCTCTATTGATCTTACCAACAACCTAATGGTGCGAGGATTTGGGCCGGATAGTAGTGATGGCGTTTTTGGTACGCAATATAATGATACATTAGAGGGTGGGTTAGGAAACGATGCGCTGCGTGGTGGTGATGGCAACGATACCTATGTTATTGCACGTGGAGATGGTACAGATAATATTATTGATACTGATGGCAATGATGTCATCTCTCTAACCGATATATCAAAAGAAGACCTTTATTTATCCCCCGGAACCACTAGCTTATGGGGGTATGTAGACGGAAGCATACTTTTTGAAATCAAATACCAATATGAAACAAGTTATAGTGCTGCAAAGCCAATTGAGAGTATTGAAACTGCAAATGGCACTATCGGTATAACAGGTGGACTGCATTTGCGAGGCAAAGACCCTGATTTAGGTGAGCATATCAGTGGAACAAGTGGTAATGACACATTAGAAGGCGGATTAGGCAATGATTATATGGTTGGAGGAGGTGGGCATGATACCTATATTTATGCAATCGGAGACGGTAACGATATCATTAATGATTTTGGCGGAACGTTGATTATACCAAGCTTTTCCGATGATGAAAAGATTAGGGTCAATGATGATCGCATCATAACGTGGGATGCAAGTAATAGCCTCACCATCCTGAATTACTATAGTGACGCCGCAACATGGGGATGAGGAAATAATTAACGATATATTAAACATTGATTGCTATGCTAAGATAAATAATTAGCTATCTGCATGGGGCTGTATGTCTTTTATATTTGATGAAGAACTGGCAAATCAAGAAAGGACAGAAAAAGATGTTTCTGGTCAGCAGCTTCTTAATGAGTATCGTGATGATGATGGAAAGCTGGAAGGGTTTCAGTTATTTGTTATTGATGACCGAAAAATATCAGATATTTTAGTAGACTGGCAGGTAGAGGTCGGCGTAAGCGTAGGTGATTTTATTAAGCATCTGGAGCTTGAGGGAAGGCTAAGCGCAAAAGAATATACAGAAATTGTTACAGGTCAGGCTGCCGTTGGTGAAGGATTGGCAGAGCACTTGGCAGAACAAGCAGATAAAACTGTGGCTAGTAGGACCATTATTAAGAATCGGGCAAAGCAGTCTCGGCGTGATCGCCCTCATCATGTGGTGGATATTGATCCGTTAGAAAAAGCAGAAGTAGGTGCGGCCGCAGATGCAGAGTTAATAAAGTATGCTCCTTACGTCACGCAAAGTGATAGTCGCACAGTTCGTAGCCCGTTCTATATTAAGCTGGTGGCTCAGTTAGGAAAAATTCTGCCCGATAATGAAAAGGGAGATTTGGATGATCATCATAAAAATGCTGAGAAATTAGCAGATTACCTTGATATTGATGTATGGGAATTGCAGGGTTTTGCTCCTCTCTCAGAAAAAAGGTCTGCGCAAGAGGTCGCTGATAAACTGATAGAAGCGCTGTATGATGATCCGTTATCTGACAAAGCGCAAGCTATGAATGGTGAGGCGGTGTATCATTTTGATATGGTGGCAGGTATTGATGTGGCTGGAGCCATTGAAAAAGGTGCTCCAAAACCTTGGGGGGAAGTGCTTGCAAAATTGCGAATAAATAATGGGTGGAGTCAACCTGAATTTGGGAAGCAAGTTGCCAGCGAGATGCAGCAGGGGTCTTCTTATTTGCAGTCAACAGTCTCGTCTTGGGAGAATGTGCCATTTATTCCCAATATGGGAAAAGACAAAAGCATCCCTTATAATAGAATTATGCAGAAAACAGATGCTGTTGCTGATGTGCTAGGTTTAACAGATAAAAATAAAGAAGCGTTTGTGCGGCATAAATGGCAAAAACATGATGAGTTATGTCAAAAAGCGGAAGCCGAAGCAGAAAGTTTTGGAGATTTATTGCAGGCGTTGCGGATGCAGCAATATCTATCTCAAAAGGAATTTGCTGATAAAATACCTAGAATTTCAGGGAAGAAACCAACGGATGTACGCATCCACGAAGATACAGTGCATCGTTGGGAAATTAATGCAAAATTGCCTACAGAAGCTAACTTCCAGTCTATAACCAAAGTTCTTCTACTAACGCCTGCACAAAAAGAAAAAATGACAGCATTATATTGGAAGGCGCATGATAAAGAATGGGAACAAAAATTGGATCAATCAGAAGGGGCTGGTCAGATGTTGCAGGCATGTGTAGCCCTAAAACGTCAAAGCTATAAAGATTTTGGCGAGGGGCTAGCACGGCATATTGGGAGAGATAAGGCGTTTACACGTAATACTATAGCAAAATATATCAATGAAGAGTCTTTACCTGATAAAAAAACTGTTGAAGGAATATCTTCTTATGTGGGTCTAAGTGCAGCTCAGCATAATGATCTAATGGATAAGCATTATAATCAGCATGATGAAGTGTGGAAGGAGAAGCTATCTCAGGCCAAAACTCCAGGCCCAGTATTGCGGGCATGTCGGGAACTAACGCATTTGAATCGTGATGAAGCTGCTGAATTAGTAAGTAAAAACATTGCAATGACACCTATACGCCTATGCCGTCTTGAAGAGGGGAAGGCTATACCGAACCCTGAGGAAGTTAATGCACTTATAGAAACATTTTCAATGGGGGAAGAGCGCTCTATATTGCTGTCAGGGAAATTGCAGGAAAAGCGAGATCAGGTGCGCACCCAAGGGACTGTGCGTAAGCGTGAAGAGCGTACAAAAATGACGGATAATATTAAGCCGCGTGGCACATCGGCTGTTTCAGCGTTGGATCAAGAAAAAGAAAAGTCTCAAATGCGTGGAAGAGGATAGATTCTTTACAAAATCCGTAAGCCAGTGAATTAATATATTTCATTTATAGCAAAGTAACATATGCAGTCATTAAAAATGGCCGCCCCATAAATGTGATACATTTCTGCCGAAATTTGTTAGTGATATTTAATGTAACTTATTCGTTGAATTAAGTGCGTACCCTATTATCTCTTATATTTCTTATGCAAATAATAATAGGAATATATCCGCGGGCTTTACATTTAACCAAAACGTTGTATCATGCCTACGTTTTTAATAATCAAGTAAATATATGGAGCTATAATCGTGGAAGCTATTGCTGTAGCAGCGCAGACTGACATAGAAAAAATGATGAATCAGTTAGGGCAAGATGCGCGTTCTGCTTCAGTGCGTTTGGCGGTGGCAACAACGCAAGAAAAAAATACGGCCCTACAGCAGTCCGCAATTGCATTAAGAGAGCATTCTGCGGCAATAAAAGATGCCAATGCAAAAGATATGGCGGCCGCAAAAGATCGTGGCCTAGCTGGAGCAATGTTGGATAGGTTAGAGCTTAACGATAGTCGTATAGAAGCTATGGCGGAAGGATTGGAGGCTATAGCAGAGCTTGAAGACCCAGTAGGAAAAGAACTTGATAGATGGGATCGCCCTAGTGGGTTAGATATTGCTCGGGTTGCTGTTCCTTTGGGAGTGCTCGGTATTATTTATGAATCTCGACCTAATGTTACAGCAGATGCAGGGGCGTTAGCTCTAAAAAGTGGAAATGCTGCTATTTTACGTGGTGGTTCAGAAAGCTTTCATTCTTCAGCTGCAATTATGGAATGTTTGCAGCAAGGGCTGCGTGCTGCTGGCCTTCCTGAAAAATCAATTCAAACAATTCCTACACGAGATAGGGAAGCTGTGGGGGCGATGCTACGCTTACAGCAATATATTAATGTAGTAATACCACGCGGTGGAAAAGGGTTAACTAGTCGCGTACAAGAAGAAAGTAGAATACCTACATTACTGCACTTAGATGGAAATTGTCATAGCTATATTCATGCTAATGCGGACCCTAAAAAGGCCGTAGATATTGTGCTTAATGCAAAGTTACGTCGCACAGGAATTTGCGGGGCAACAGAAACCGTTGTTATTGATAAGGCTGTTGTAAATAAAATTTTGCCAAGCCTAGCATCTGCATTAATAGATGCTGGATGTGAAGTGCGTGGTGATTCCGATGCTCAAGAAGTAGATGGCAGAATTATTGCTGCAACAAAAGAGGATTGGGACACGGAATATCTTGATGCTATTGTCGCGGTAAAGGTGGTTAATAATGTAGAAGATGCTATTGCATTTATTAATCAGCATAGCTCACAACATACAGAAGCTATTATTACAGAGGATAATCAAGCTGCTGAAACATTTTTGGCGCAAGTGGATAGTGCTATCGTAATGCATAACGCATCAACACAATTTGCCGATGGAGGTGAGTTTGGTATGGGAGCAGAGATTGGCATAGCAACAGGTCGTTTGCATGCAAGAGGTCCTGTTGGAGCAGCGCAGCTGACAACGTTTAAATATGTAGTGAGAGGAACAGGGCAAGTAAGGCCAAAATAATATTAAGACTAAATAATATGAGTTATAAGGTTAATTCATATTATTTATAATATTAGGGTTTTTTATATAGAGAGAGAATAATTAACTAAACTATTTATAATAAATAATAAAATAACTTCAGGAGAGATGTTATGCCTAAATATAATTCAAAAGAGTTGGATGCTGTATATCATGCGTTAGCAAATAGTACGCGCCGTAAAATACTGACTCGCCTTTGTAAAGAGCGTTGCTCTATCTCTGCATTGGCTGAGCCATTTGATATGTCACTAGCTGCGGTATCAAAGCATATTAAGGTACTAGAAAAGGCTAAATTGATTAAGAAGCAACGTGATGGTGCAACATTCTACTGCACGGTTGATCTCGCGCCGGTGGAAGGTGCCGCAGCGTTGATCCATTATTTCGAACAGTTTCATAAAATTTCTATGGCGCGTGCATCTGACGAACAGAGTGAGTCTCAGGTGGCATAATTAGCCGGTTGATGTGGCTTGCTCCTGAAGGTTGGTGCTTGCAGTAAAATAGTAGCTAGTAATGTGATCAATCTTTGTTTTTGGACAAAGATATTTGTGCTACATGCCGCATGCGGCCTTGGGGGGTAATATGAGTACGCTGCTTCTTCTTACTGGTGGTACAATAGATGCGGAGCCTTATGAGCATCTTGATCAGCCTGATGCAACGGTTATAACAAGCTATATTCCTCAATTGTTAGAGGATAATGGTCTATGTAATCAGGTGGAGATACATTATTGGAAAGAGCGTAAGGATAGTAAACTTTTTCTAGAAGATGAAATACGTGAGATTGCTACCTATATTATGTCATCTAAATATAACCAGGTGGTTGTTACCCATGGTACAGATCGTATGGCAGAGCATAGTCGTATAGTGAGACAAGAATTGTTAGCGAATAAATCAAAGGCGCATTTAAAAACGGTAATATTTACAGGGGCTATGATTCCGCTTTCGCATGGCAAAGAAAGTGATGGGGAGAGTAATTTGCAGCATGCCATTGAAATGGCCGCTACGCAGGCGCCGGGAGTATATGTTGCAATGCATGGGCAATTATTTGATGCATTAACTGTTACCAAAAATTTTGACCAAAAGAAATTTATCCAGAATTAATCCCTTCATACATTAAGGCTATTACCTAGGCATAAATTTTCTGCCGCCATATTACATATTTGGATAATTGGGTCCCCCACCGCCTTCTGGTGTCTTCCATATGATGTTTTGAGTTGGATCTTTAATATCACAAGTTTTGCAATGCAGGCAGTTCTGAGCATTGATTTGTAGCTTGTTGTTGCCGTCAGCGTCTTTTGTAATTTCATATACCCCAGCAGGGCAGTAGCGTATTTCTGGTGCATTATATTGCGCTAAGTTAATATCAATGGGCGTTGCATTATTCTTTAGGGTTAAGTGGCAGGGTTGATCTTCTGTATGGTTGGTACTAGACAGGTAAACTGATGATAAGAGGTCGAAAGTTAATTTTCCATCAGGCTTTGGGTAGGTTATGGGTTTAGATTTTGCTGCTAGTGTAAGAGATGTATGATCAGCCTGGTGCTTAAAGGTCCATGGTGCTTTTCCGCGTAATAAGTATGTATCTAGTGCAGAATATGCAAGCCCCCGCAATAGTCCTTTCTTGAATGATGGGCGTATGTTCCGTACCCGGAATAATTCTTTATATATCCAGGAATCTTTTATATTTTTCTCAAATAAGTCTAAGCTCGATGGATCCTTCTTCGTAAAGGCCTCAAAAGCGGCCTCTGCTGCAAGCATGCCGGACTTCATTGCTGTATGCGTACCTTTTACCTTAGGCACATTCATAAAGCCTGCATTGCAGCCAATTAGAGCTCCTCCTGGAAAGGTAAGTTTTGGAATAGATTGGAACCCTCCTTCAGTTAAGGATCGTGCCCCATAGCTAATGCGTTTTCCGCCTTCTAAGAATTGACTGATATGGGGGTGGGTTTTAAAACGTTGAAATTCTTCAAATGGTGATAAATTTGGATTTGTATAATCAAGCCCAACAACAAAGCCAACGGCCACTTGGTTGTTTTCCATATGATAAAGGAAAGCTCCTCCATAGGTGTCACGCTCTAATGGCCACCCTATAGTATGTACAACAGCGCCGGGATAGTGTTTGTTAGGGTCTATTTCCCATAACTCTTTAATGCCAAGTCCGTATGTTTGTGGGCCTGAATTTTCTCTAAGAGAAAATTTTTCTTCAAGCTGGCGTCCTAATGAGCCACGGCATCCTTCTGCGAATAATGTAATGGGTGCTCGCAATTCCATGGCCGGTTGGAATCCTGATTTTTCCTCTCCACTTTCTGATCGGCCAAATTCTCCTGTTAATATCCCTGCTACAGCGCCTTCATCATTATATAAAATATCAGCGGCGGGAAATCCTGGAAAAATTTGGACCCCCAAGCTTTCTGCTTGTGCGCCAAGCCAGCGGGTGAACTCACCAAGGCTGATAACATAGTTGTTATGGTTGCGCATAGGTGGAGGGGTAATTAATTTTAATGCCTTTTCTTTACTAAGCATTAAAAACATGTCGGAGGTTACGGGAGTATTGAGTGGTGCATTTTTTTCTTTCCAGTCAGGAATTAATTCGTTAAGTGCACGTGGCTCTAACACCGCTCCGGCAAGGATATGTCCACCGATCTCAGCCGCTTTATCTACTATGCAAACATTTATTTCTTGAGACTGTTCCTTGGCTAGCTGCATCAAGCGTATTGATGCGCTTAGGCCAGCAGGGCCAGCACCAACGATAACTACATCAAATTCCATAGACTCACGTTCTGTCACGATAACCACCTTTTATACTTTCTTGCGGGATATAAAGCGAATATAGTGCAATTGCAGGGAACGGCAATGAAAAAGGATGGAAATTGTGGGAATTGAATCATTAGAGTTAACATCAGAAATTAGATCTGTTTTAGCATGGCAGTTGGAGATGGGGGCGAGTGAGGCCCTCGCAGATGACCCATTGGATTGGTCTACATTTGGTGCGGCTCGGTCAAAAGTGGTCAAAGTTCTAGAGGATGCTGGAGGGTTGACCACTAAGGAGGTGTTATCGGATGCAGGCAGTGTATCTAATGCAGGCGTTGTTTCTTCACCTAACGTTACAGTATCACCACCCCCTTCGGAGGCTATTTCTTGCGCCAAATCCTTGGCTGATGCTGCCAAGACGTTAGAAGATTTGAAGAGCGCAGTAACCAATTTCAAAGAGTTAGCAATTTGCCAAACTGCAACAAAAACAGTGTTTGGTGATGGTAATTCTCAGGCAGATATAATGCTTATAGGGGAGGCTCCAGGGGCGAGCGAAGATCGTGAAGGTATTCCTTTTTGTGGTGAAAGTGGTCGTCTTCTAGACAAAGCGCTGGCGTGTATTGGTCTGAATAGGGAAGATAATGTTTATATTTCAAATTCATTATTCTGGCGACCTCCCGGTAATCGCAGGCCTACACCAGAAGAACTGCAAGTATGTAAGCCATTTGTAGAGAAGCATATAAAATTGATAAATCCCAAATTGCTTATTCTTTCTGGAGGTACTGCAGCACAGCAATTATTGGATGCTAAAGTGGGTATAACCAAATTGCGCGGAAAAGAGCAGCAATATAAAAATCAAGAGTTAGGCATGAATATTCCTGCATTTGCAGTGTATCACCCTTCTTATTTATTGCGTACACCTGCTGCTAAGCGTCAGTTTTGGCAGGATTTATTAACTATTCAAGAAAAAATGAAAGAGTAATCGTAAGGCATTTGTTGCGAATATTAATGCGGAGGAAAATGGATTATAAAAGTTAACAAAATAGATGATTACTTGGTTATGTGATGAGTTTTCTTACTTTTTTATCGACATTTATGCTGTTATGCGTATAAACCTCTATAGCCTTACTATCATTTATGACATTCTTTTGAATTGCGTTAATGTTTCTTACTGTGGGGATGTAGCTCAGTTGGTTAGAGCAGGGCGCTCATAACGCCTTTGTCGGGGGTTCAAGTCCCTCCATCCCTACCATTTTTATTATCATTGTCTGGTAATAAGAAAATATCAAATATATATATAATTTCTGAGAGATGCTCATGAGTAAGGTTTGTTATATCTATTATGTTCTTTCGTTTGTAATTCTTATTGTGCTTGCGCCAAATGCTTATGCTCAAATAAAATTGGGTGTAGAGATAAAGCAGGGTTATGATGCGGTGTATATTGCGGACATTGATCCTAGTGGTTTGGCTGCCGCTTCTGGACTTATGAAGGGGGACAGTATTAAGGAAATTAATGCAGCGCCTCTTTGGTTTATGTACCAGGTTAGTGACATGATAGATAATAGAAAAAGTGATAAGCCATTTTCTATTGTGGTTAAGCGCGGTGAGGGGATGATTAGGATTAAGGTAGATCCATCATTGCCAGCGAAGAGTTGGCCTAAAATAAAAGACAAAGACCCTTTGTTTAATTGTTATTTTTCACCGACGGCAGAATGCATTATTGATTTATCAATGAGAAAAATAAAAACAGCATCTAGCATAGAGAAACGGTTTTCTGCACGCATTTCTGCTATAAACAGGCTAATAATGCTTGATTATTTGGACTTAGCAAGAGCAGAATTTGAGAAAGCTAGGGTCGAATATTACCAACTCCCCGAAATAAGATTTAGTTTTAGTTCTATGATTCGGCTTTCTAAAAGTCTGGGTATAGAAATTGATCAAAAAATGCTTTCATACAGTCAAAAAAAGGTTGGATTCAAAGGAGAAAAAATAGATGTTTGGGCACTTCTAAGTGCTGCTGAAAACCTCGGAGAATATGGTTATGGAGAGAAGGGAATTCCTTTTCTTATGCAGGTAGTAGATGCAGCAAAAATATTTCCGAAATTAATAGAATATGAATCTAGTGCAATGGGAGGAGCACTGGCGGCAACTGAGCAATATGATTTAATGGAATCATATTTAAAATCAGATAATTTTGACTCTAAGTGGGGCAGTAATATGCTTGAAGGGGCATTTTTGTTTCATATGGAAAAGGGGGATATTCGATCTGCAGAAAAAATTATGTTAATAATATTGACATTCCCACGTTCAACAACAAATGAAGATAGCCTTATGGCTATGCGCTTGCTTAATAAGGTGAAACAAAGAGACCTCGCTTATAAGAAACTTACAAAACTCAGAAAGAAAACTGAAGATATGGACCCATTATTTAGGCTATTGCTTGCTCGGAGTCTTGTTAAGGCTTACGGCATACTCGGGTATATTGATTTTGGTCGTAAAACAATAAGTCAGTATTTCAAAACAAATACTCTTGGTCCGATGTTGGACTTAACAATAGAAAGTGCAAACTCAAGAAATTCGGTTGGGTTAGCAGTTCAGCATTATCGCGATATGCCAAAGCTTATAGCTGAAACGCGCGAACTTCTGAAAAAGGCTAGTGCTAAGGATAAAAGGTCAAATAAGATAAGAATTAAAAAATTCTATTTGGTCGTTGCATCTCATTTACAAAGTAACCTTACGATGCAGGAATATGATGCTTATGGTTTTGCGGACTATGATTATGAGAATATGATAGAGGCGTTTATCGAAGTACGAAAATACGACGAGGCCTTGGCATGGACTGTTGCTAAAGAAAAGAAATTTGGAAGTACATGGAAATATTCTGATTTGTTTTCTATGTATGGTCACTTTGCTCCATTAGAAAAAATTAAAGAACTTAAAAGGCACTCAAAGTTTGATAAACATAAAGTGTTTATCAAGCGTGCCTACCTTAAGCGACTTTATTGGAGCGGAGACATTGATGGGGCTATAGATTTATTCAATACACTAAGTATTTCAGAAAAAGAAAATGCTATTCTTGGGCAAATGCCGTTCATCAGCACATGCATGAAGTGTAATATATAGGGTGGTTGCCCAAACTTGACGTAGCTAATATTGGCTAAAATTATCCACTTTATTAGTTAGTCATACCATATGGTTTATGTGGGTCTTAGAATTTTTTGGGTAGGTGGTAGTTTATTATTTAGAAAATAAGGAAGGCCATACGGCATTTTCCTTCAGTTTCACTAAGGTCATAATTGATAGTTCCTGCAGCCTGTTGATAATCGTTAGTGTTACCGGTGGTGCATGTTGGTGTGCTGGCACAATTTGTAGAAGTTGAATAAGCAAGGACATTTCCTAACGAAGCATGACCATTATCTATTTTTTTATCAATAGTAAATGCGCTTAGAGTATCAATTGCGGCGCATAATACACGAGAGTTTGATCCAGGAACTTGCCATTGCGCAATTTGTATATAGTTACGCTGTGTGCCATAACGTGTATCTGTATTATCGCTATATATTCCACGATATTGACCCCATCATCGCAGTGTTCTTCATTATTTCAGGTGTAACGACGCCATATTCAAAAGAAAAATTGGTACTGTCTGGTCGTACAAAATCTTTATATATGCCAGATAGGCTTAAATGATGCCATAAATAACCGCCTTCGTTGTTCTTCGGTTCGTCACTGCCTTGGTAGTAAAAATCTCCATTGCCGTTGGATGTAATATTTCCCCAATATGATGTTGCATTGGGCAAATCACCAGGAAGGGCGCTATATCTATCTTGGAAAAGATTGGTTGCTGTTTTGATGTTTTTTAATTGAGCAATCGCGTTGTTAATATTCGCAGTGTGGATTAAGCTTTTTCCTGTAACAATTCCAGCAACAATTAATCCTATAATCACAAGGATAATTGATATTTCTACTAAGGTGAATCCATGATTATATGTTCTGTGCTGCATAATCATATCCTTTCTAGGGGAGGATCTTAGCTGCGATAATCAACATTGATGCGGATATATTCGTAAGAAAGATCAATGGTCCATACCGTTGCTTTTCCGTTTCCTGCTCCTAAATCAGCACTCAATGTAACTTCTTTTTGCCGCATATGTTCTACGGCATCTTCTTCCTTGTAGTCGTCTCGTAACGCGCCTTTCTCAAACACTGCTATATTACCAATGGAAACGCTAATTGTTTCAGGGGATGTTTGCGCGCCAGATTTACCCACAGCCATTGTAATCCTACCCCAATTAGGGTCTTCACCGGCAACAGCACATTTCACTAATGGCGAATTGGCAACGCTCAATGCGGCTTTATGTGCCTGTGCATCGTTTTTAGCCCCTGTTATATTAACGGTAATGAATTTGGTAATGCCTTCACCATCTTTTACAACGAGCTTTGCTAGCTCTTGATGTATTTCATAGAATTTTTCTACAAAATCTGCAAAATGTGGATCAGTTGCGGCATTTATTTCCCAGTGATCGGCTTTGCCTGTTGCAAAGACCTCAATTGTATCGCTTGTGGAGGTGTCGGAATCCACAGTAATCGCATTATAGCTGACATCCTTGACCTGATTAAGTAGTTGCTGCAAAATTTCTGCTGGAATTTTAGCATCAGTAAACACATATCCCAGCATTGTAGCCATGTCGGGTGCAATCATGCCAGACCCTTTAATAAAGCCATTAAGGGTGACAATTGTATTACCTATTGTTGCTGTGCGGGTAACGCCTTTGGCGAAGGTATCGGTGGTCATAATTGCTTTCGCGCTAACTTCCCAACTTATATCCGAAAGATTATTTTGCATTGTGGGTAATATGTTTACAATTGCTGATGCATCTAAGTGTTCACCTATAACGCCAGTGGATGCAATATGGACATCTTCTTTATCGCAGCCAACAATATTAGCCACAGCTTCTGTTGTTTCTATAGTGGCTTGCCACCCCGATGGTCCTGTGGACACATTGGCTACTCCAGCATTAACAATAAGTGCGCGTGCTATGCCGCGGGATAAGATGCTTCTGTTCCATGTTACAGGGTGGCCGGGGATGGTGTTTTTTGTATAAATTCCTGCGCAGCTAGTGCCTTCATCAAAAACAGCAAGCATTACATCATCTCTATTTTTATAGCGCATCCCTGTGTGAGCTACGGCTAATTTTACCCCATTAATGGCCGGCATTTCAGGGAAGTTTTGTGCAAATGGTGAGATGTAGTCGCTCATAGTAATACCTTTATTTTATATCAGCGCAAATATTAGGCTGTATAATATCTTATATATCAGCCAATCTTTGGGGCTGCAAGCATGGCAGGGGGGTGCCTAAGGGGTAATATGATTTATAGGAATATAGGAACGATACGGCAACTATACTAAGTTACCTTTTAGCGATGTTGAGTCACTTTTGTAGGGTCATTAGTGGATTTACATTTGGCTATTCATTGTTTACCCTGTATAGCCCATAACATGGCTCTAAATTTTGTAACGTGAGTAAAAGGAATTATTATGACACAATCCAAGCACCTTTCAGTTGGTAACGTTACATTTGGTAATGATTTACCATTTGTATCTATTGCTGGTCCGTGTCAGATGGAATCACGTGATCACGCATTGATGATTGCAGAGCGGATGATGGAGATAACTAGTCGGTTAAATGTCCCTTTTATTTTTAAGGCCTCCTATGATAAAGCTAATCGTACGAGTTTGAGTGGCAAGAGAGGGGTTGGCCTTGATAAAGCGTTAGAGGTGTTTGCAGAAATTAAAGAAACATTTGGTTGTCCTGTATTGACCGATGTGCACACAGAAGAACAGTGTGCCATTGCAACGCAGGTGGTAGATATGATTCAAATTCCAGCTTTTTTATGCCGGCAGACGGATTTGTTAATTGCTGCTGCTAAAACAGGTGCAGCAATCAATATTAAGAAGGGGCAGTTCTTAGCACCATGGGATATGACAAATGTTGCAGGAAAAGTATCAGAAAGCGGCAATGATAGAATTGCTTTAACAGATCGCGGTACTAGTTTTGGTTATAATACTTTGGTATCAGATATGCGTGGTTTGCCGATTATGGCGCAGACAGGATATCCAGTGATTATGGATGCTACACACTCAATTCAGCAGCCCGGAGGGCAAGGGGGGTCATCGGGTGGTCAGCGTGAGTTTGTCTCTACGATTGCGCGTGCCGCGGTTGCTGTTGGTGTGGCTGGAGTATTTACTGAAACGCACCAAGACCCAGATACTGCTCCTTCGGATGGACCTTGCATGATGCGATTGGATGCAATGGAAGAGTTTCTTGCTCAATTGCAAGAATATGATGCAATTACGAAGCGCCGCTAAGCTGCTTAGAGTATGATATTACAAAGTTTGGGATGGGTTTCTTTATCTTTGTGGGCTATTACTATCTGTTTCTCGTTCGTTTGACTGCCTTTCTTTAAGGGGTGTCTTTCCGCTATCAATTATAGATTTGACAGTGGCAGATGCTTGTTTTGATGGTTCAAATGATTTTGCGTCATTGCTTTTATCGTGATTTGTTGCTCGTTGTTTTGCTAATGCATTAATAATAACGTTGGCCGCATTTTCGGCGCCATTCATTGCAATATTATGAGACGGTACTTTATGTGCATAAGACTGGTTTATCTTTTTTGCTAATCGCTCTGGTGTAGATAGTTCTGTCTGATCAATCACTTCAAATAACCCTTTATCAGAAAGGGACCTAGCGCGATCATCTTCACAAAAATCAGGGGTATTTCCAATGCCTATAACGGCAGGGACTCGTGACTGCATTACTTCTACGACGGTATTATATCCTCGTTGAGAGATAGAAAATGCTGCATTGGCAAGGAGCTTTTGAAAGTCCGGTCTGTTAGGTTCAACAGTGATTGAATTGCCGCCATGCTTCTTTGCTAAGTCTTGGAGAGACTTAAGTTGCTCTGGTGGGCAGTTTTGACTAACTAAATGCCTCCAATTATTGTCCTTTAATGTGGTATGTTCGCGTGCTTTGATAGCAGTTGCATGTAAATTATAATCTTCTTGCCGCCAGCCTCCGCCAGATGAAACAAGAACCTCGCGAGGTGTTTTCAGTTCCTTATTTCGTTCTGGAAAATCTGGAGAACCAAAGTAACCTACAAACTTAAGAAGGTGTTTGATTTCATTAGTAAAAGATGCTTGATTATTGGCGTTTACTTCTTCGCTGCCACGGACGATTACTCCATCATAATGATCCTTAAGGAAATCTACTTTATTAAAGCTACTACCACCAATTCCTTTTTCAAGCATAGTATTTTTTAGCTTAGTCGCATTTTGATTGCCAATTAACTTTTTAACAACGCTAAAAACTTGTCGACGTAATGTGTCTAGCCCACCGCGCATTGGCTTTACTTCAAGTGCTGTTTTTGTTGCGGCGAACATGTCATCGCGTGCAATAGAAAACAAGACAGGTTTTTTTTCAAGAGATTGTTCTTTCTGGGAGATAATTGCCTGCAATTCATCAATATGTCCGCCGCGGGAGAATGGGAATTGTTCTGTAATGATAATATCAGGGCGTGTTTCTTTATATATTTCTAGCAAGGCATTTTTTCGTTCTTGTTGCCATGCTTTGTCTGTTGTGGGTAATTTGCCATTAGGCGTTAGTGATTGGCCCATTTTATCAAATACTTCTCCGGGCAATGGCGCGCATTTTGCTCCTCCCATATCAACGGATTTACTATGATCATTAGTAAACGCGCCAGATGCTATAGTAACACCTACTCCTTTGGATATTAGTGCCTTTGATAGCAATGAGGCTATGCGGATATGCCCAAGTGCATTTCCAGATTCTACCCATATTAGTGCTTTTGGATTCTTATCCATTTAAGTTGGCCTATTTTATTGTTTTGGATAGTATTTGATTAGATTATACCTAATAAAGGTTAGTATATGGTTAAGGGATTCCCTTTTTTATAGCTCTTTGTAACAGGTGTTGTGTTAACAAAGAGACAGTTTCGTTTCTTTTTCCAACCCTAGAATTATATTTCTTATTTGGCTTCTTCTTAAAGATGTGGTTGCTTGTAAGCTATTTGCAGGCTGCACGCCGTGCGGGAACAAATATGTATTTTATTCCACAAGAACAGTTGCTTTTTATTTTGATACAGTGCATATTATGTTCTGATATGAAACACTTTTGGATATAAAGAATAGCTATGGCACATCCCGTTGATATTCATGTTGGTAAACAGCTACGTTCTCGTCGTAAAAGGCTCGGTATGAGTCAAGAAGAACTTGGTAAGTCTGTTGGCGTAACTTTTCAACAAATCCAGAAATATGAACGTGGTACAAATCGTGTCGGTTCAAGTCGATTATATCAATTTTCAAAAGTTCTAGGTACATCTATTAGCTACTTCTTTGATGAATTTTCGCCTGATGAAACTGCAATAGGTCTTGCAGAAGACACAGCAACTATAGAAAAATCACGTTTATTAGATAGTCGTGAAACTCTGAACTTAGTGCAGGCATATTATAAAATTACGGACCCAGCTGTACGTAATAAAATACTAAGTCTTGTAAAGTCTCTAGGTTCTGAAGATAGTGTAACTTAGAAATTCTTCATCTTTAAGTTCTAAGTGTCGTTTACTGACATGATTGTGCTCTGAATTAGGGGTGATAATATCTATCAGGCATGTTGTTGATCAAAGGATGTGTCTTAAGATAATCCTAATCAAGTGCTGTCTGCATAATATGAATTATATCGATCAGAGCAAAGGGCTTTATGTTCTGTTATCACCATTTGTTGGAGGGAGTTCAGGAGAGTCGGGGGTGATAATGTCGTATTCAGCATCTACTACTCGGCCCTTGTTTTGTCTTGCTTGATGCTTTTGCTTCATATCATGTGTTTTTGATTGGAAGAAGCTGACATGCTTATTAAAGCCTTCCCTCTTTCCTATTAATCTGTAGTAAAGGTAAAGTATAGCCAGTACAATTAATATTGCAGATGCCAATACAAGCGCAAGAATCATAATGATTGCAAAAGCTATAAATCCAATAATGGCTTGCCCTGTGCGAATAAAAAATGTCATATTTTTCCTCTTATCCTCTCTTCTGGAGGAATATATAGGTCTTAAAACAAAATAGCCATAGTTTGCCTAAAAAATTCTAAATACCATGTCATGGCTGCGCTTAGTGATAGCATCAGTAATAAGAAGCCAACATATAGCTGCAGTGGGACTAAAACAAAAAATACCTGCATACTAGGCATTAGTCGTCCCATAATCCCTGCTGCTAAATAAATTAATAGCCCGACTACGATTAAGGGGGACGCTATACGGAATGCTATTTTAAAGCCGCCAGAGAGTACTTGGGTGCCATAATGTGCTGCGTCACCAAAGGGGAGTCCTTGGGCAACAGGGAAGACTTGATAACTTTGTGCAGCTCCTTGCAATAGCATATGGTGAAGTTCGGTGGTGAATAATAGTGTTACGCCAACTACGGTCATAAAATTACCCACGACAGAACCCTGACTTCCTTGGTTGGCATCAAATAATAGGGCCGATGCTAAACTTGATTGGAAGGCAATAATCATACCTGCAACATGTAAAACTGCCTGAATCATCCGGGTTAGCATCCCGATGTAAAGTCCTATAACAATTTCAGATAGGATAATAAGAGTCGTGTTTACGATTCCATTGCCTGGTGCTGGTAAGTTTGCTTGTAGGATGGGGGTAAGTATTATCGTAACAAAGAATGCGAGCGTTAACCTAACTCTTGGCGATACATAAATTTCACCTATGCCTGGAAATAGCATAACGGCAGCTCCAACTCGGCAAAACACTAGTCCGTAATGGAATAGCATTAATGTTGTGATGGGCTCCAGCATAATGTCCTAGTATATGTGATTGGAACGTGTTGTTGTAGTGTTTTATCCAATGTTTACAATGCGTTGTGCTAGTTCTTGATATAGATTTTGCATCTTTTCTAACATAAAGGGCATGAATATAATCATGGCCACAAAGATGGCAATGATTTTTGGCACAAAGGATAATGTCATTTCTTGGATTTGTGTTAATGCTTGGAATAAAGATATCATTAAACCCACCACCAATGCCACTACCATGATTGGTAAGGATATTTGTAATAATACAAAAATACCTTGCTTGCTTATTTCAAGTACCTCTACAGCATCCATGATGATCCACTAGCCCCTTGTGGTATGTTCTTTAGCGTTTCTACTCTCTCTCTATATAATTAAGATTCTTGAGAGGTATCATTTTTTGTACATAATAACTAGTGTTTTTGCACTTCGTAAGCCTGTAATTAGGCATAAATATGCCGCTTTTGTTTAATCCGATAATCTTAGTATTAAATAGGCATTTTAATAATATCTTGGTAGGCAGATATTACTTTGTCTCGGACAGCCACTGCGGTACGTAAGGTGCTTTCAGCGCTTGAAACTGCAATTGAAAGTTCGTCCAGTGTAACTTCATCCATGATTGCGCCTATTGATGCGCGCTCTCCGGCGCGTAACGTCTGCATAGATGTATCGATGGCCTTCTCTACCATTGATGAGAAGCCAGGAGTTTCTATCTCGGTTTTTCCAATGCCAGCCTGTTGTCCAAGCTTAATGCTATTGTTATATGCCGTTAATGCGTTGTTGATTGAAAAATCTGACACGCGTTTTCTCCTCACGTATGAAGTCAGACATCCTGTCCTTTGTTATATGCAGTCACCTACCTGTGTCTGCCTGTTCATTTTTTGCCCTAATTTGGTGAGGGCTATAATAGTTATTATCTTAATAAGTCTAATGTGCGGCTAACCATAGATTTTGTTACCTCAATTGCGCTTAAATTGGCTTCATATGTGCGTTGCGCTTCTCGCATGTCTAATCCTTCAATCATGGTGTTAACGTTTGGGTGTTGTACGTAACCAGCTTCATTTGCAGCAGGGTGGCCAGGGTCGTGCTTAATAGGAAAGGCGCTGTCATCTACGCCATAACGTGCTACTCTAATTGTGTTTGCTCCAAGCGCCTTATCAAATTCATTTTTGAAGTGAATGGTTTTGCGTTGGTAAGGCGATCCGCCTGGTGTTGAGGCTAAAGAGTCCGCATTGGCAATATTTTCTGCGATTACCTTCATGCGTTGGCTTTGTACGCGTAATCCTGCTGCGGAAATGCTAATGCTTGTTTTTAAATCGGCCATAATATGCTCACTGTCTGTTTTTGTGGTCCGTATAAATTATATTTGCTTAAATATACAAGCACAATTCATGCCACTAATGCGTTATGCCTAGTTATTTCCACCTAATGCAGTTCTCACCATATCATTCATTTTACGGTACATGCTTGTAGTTGTTTGGTAATCCATAGCGGTTTGATTCATTTTTAGCATCTCTTCTTCTAACACAACGGCGTTGCCGCCAGGCTGAACATCAAAGCTGTTTTGTGTAGTGCTAACAGAGTAGCGTTGCTTACCTGTCATGCTTAGTTGCATATGGTTAGCATGTGTTGTTGCAATAGATACGGTGCTTTTATTTTGCATTTGTTGCTTGAAATTAAGGGGCTCTAAATCTTTAGGGATGTAACCGGGTGTGTCAGCATTGGCAACATTTTGCGATAGCACGGCTTGCCGTTCAGACAAATATCCCATGCGAGCATGCATCATACGGTATAATGCTGTTTTTGACAGCTCCATTATAGTCCCCCTTCGTCATGCAATAATCAGGTAATTATGTACCAATATTGCGTTGACCCTTACAGCGAAATTCTTATTTCAAGAATGCATATTTCAGGTCACTCTTCAGTTTTGGCAAGTAATTCTAGTTAAAACTGTGCTAACTAGCTTGCCACAGATGCCCTCTTCCTGCATCTATTTTATTATGGATTATTTTGCTTCGGCTGTCACGCTCTTTTGTGCGATTTTCCCCTTGGCTCTTAAAATAGATGCGCCATGAATTTTGCCGCTCTTACGATCTTGTATTACTACAGCAAACTGTAATTGGTTAGGGTTCTTAGCTTTTATTGGCAGTGAAAAGCGTTGAGCGCCTTGTTGCCATTGTCCAATAAATGATAATTCTTGGACAATATTAACGCCTATATAGCCGCGTCCGCCATAGCGACGGCCTGAGGCTTGTATTTCTTTATTGGGAGCAAGTGCAAATAACCAAACATCCAGTGGGTTACTTTCTTTCATGCCATCTTTTCCGGCAACTATCTGTATTCCGATTTTGTCACGAGTAATTATTATCGGTATAGAGTCGTGGGCTGACCGTTTGGCTTTACGAATAAATTTCTCAACAGATGAGGTTCGGCTGCCAACGGTTTGGTATTCGCCATCAATAATCATTTGCGGTGTATAGACACGGCTACCAATAGTCTTTTGGTACTGCAATTGGCGGGCCGTATGATATTTGCTTCCATAAGGATCCTTACGATTTTTATCCCAATAATCCACATGCAGCGCTAATGCGATAACGTCTTTATGTTCAGCTAACTGTCCTAAATAAATTTCTGCTGGAGGGCAAGCTGGACAACCCAGTGCAGTAAATAGTTCAACAACTACAGGCCGGTCAGGTGGTACATCTTCTCCAAACCAGAGGGCCATTGATTGTTGGCCAGCTAGTAGCAAGAAGGACACCACCACCAGTGCGCCTAAAGAAAAGCTGCGTTTGTTTTTTTGTATGATCTGTGAGAGTAATATTTTCATTTTGTCGTTATAGCGTGTTTTTGGTAGGGATGGCAACTATTGCCCAAGTGGTAGGAGGTATTTGTGCCTAGGGAAAGATAATTAAGTTTAGTTGCTTTATTTATATATTGCGCGTTAACAAAGGGCGATTTGTACCATGATGACTATGCCGGTCGTATGGATTTATGGCTATGAGCTGATGATAAGTATAGGCAAACTACTTGACAACAGTACCATTTTTACAGAGACTATATGTGATTTCAATCGGTTATGTTAAGGGGCCATTATGCCATCGGTAAAAGATATTCTGGATAATATTCCGCCAGGGGCCGTAGGGGATGGTGATGATTTGGATGTTATAAGTGATCCAGATTATTTATTGCACTCAGCCCCAGTTATTGCGGATGCATTACAGCGTGGGTTTGATGTTCTTCAATTGGCTAATGGTGATATTGTTACTACTGGAACCAAGGTGGTAATAACTCAGTTTCAATGGGATGGTGAAAAGGGGGAGATGGTTAAGCTATCTGAGCGTGAGCGAAAGCGTAGGAATAGCAAGGAAGAGCACCCTAAAGTCAAAAAATAAAGCCGGTATTTTTATTGCAGAAGAATGTTGACATAGTTCTATTCTGTGAATTACCTTGCATATTAGCAAAAACTGTGTATAACAGTGGTAGAGTTTAGTGCTGATGTACAGTCTGAAAAGTTTTCTTTTTATGAAGATTTTTTATGCATAACCTGCTTTACGCAGGCGTTGTTCTTACGATTTTCTAAGTGTTTCTATAGAGTCTTAAAGCCAATGCGATCATGGTATCCGAACTCCTAGCCTTTTCGGAATAGTCCGAAAAGTGTATAAAACGCTTAAATCAATAAGGATGCGTCAATGCAACATTTTAATGAGGCGGGCTTGCCCCAGCCACTTTTTCATCGTCTTGAACAAATAGGATTTACAACACCTACACCTATTCAGGCTCAAGCTATACCGCCTGCTCTTGAAGGTAGAGATATCCTAGGAACTGCACAAACAGGAACCGGTAAAACGGCAGCCTATGGCATTCCATTAGTAACTCAGCTATTAAATAGTCCACGTGGTACAGCATTAGTTTTATTGCCAACGCGTGAGCTTGCTGTGCAAGTTATGCAGGCTCTTAAGCAATTTGTGGGCAGTAGTAAAATTAAGACGGCTTTGTTAATTGGTGGCGAGGGCATGCCTCAGCAATTTCGTCAATTACAAAATAACCCGCGTTTGATTGTGGGTACTCCTGGTCGAATTAATGATCACCTTACCCGTGGTAAATTGAAGCTTCATGATACTAATTTTCTTGTATTGGATGAAGTTGATAGAATGCTGGATATGGGTTTTGGAGTGCAGCTTGATGCAATTGGCCGTTTCTTAACAGCTAAGCGACAAACATTAATGTTCTCAGCAACGTTACCAGACAATATTAAGAAGCTATCAGGCAAATATTTGAGTGATCCTGTTCGTATTTCTGTGGGATCAACTCGTGCAACAGCAACTAACGTAACGCAAGAAAACATTAAGCTTGCTGATTCAGAAAAATATCCACGCTTATTAGATGAATTAAATGAGCGTACGGGGTCTATTATCATCTTTGTAAAAACAAAGCATGGTGCAGACAATATGGCAAAGAAGCTTTCAAAATTAGGGCATCAAGCTGATGCACTGCATGGTGATTTACGACAAAGCGCACGTAATCGTGTGGTGTCTGATTTCCGTAAGCAGAAATATCGCATCTTGGTAGCAACTGATGTTGCCGCACGGGGTCTAGATATTTCTCATATTGAACATGTTGTTAACTATGACTTGCCACAGAATCCTGAAGATTATATTCACCGGATTGGGCGTACTGCACGAGCTGGTGCAGAGGGGGCCGCTGTTAATTTTCTATGTTCTGCGGATAACGTCAAGTGGAAAGCTATACAGCTTTTGTTAGACCCAAGTAAGAAGCCAGAAGATATTGGTGAACGCAATCGTGGTGGCGGAAATGGAAATAGCCGCAATCGTAATCGCAAGCCTTACGGTCAGCGTCGTAGTGGCGGTGGCGGCTCTCGTCAGGAAGGAAATCGTAGCGAAGGCGGTCAGCGTCGCAGTGGCGGTGGTTCTCGTCAGGAAGGGAATCGTAGCGAAGGTGGTCAGCGTCGTAGTGGCGGTGGCTCTCGTCAGGAAGGGAATCGTAGCGAAGGTGGTCAGCGTCGTAGCGGCGGTGGCTCTCGTCAGGGTGGCAACCGTAGTGAAGGTGGTCAGCGTCGCAGTGGCGGTGGTTCTCGTCAGGGTGGCGGCCGTAGTGAAGGTGGTCAGCGTAAGGCAGCATAAATGCTTTAGCATATTGATGTAGTAAAAAGGGCCGCTATGCGGCCCTTTTTTGTGGTTTTTAAAGATTAATGTTTGTTGATTTCATAGAATAGTTTGGTGAACTGGGCTGTGATACATATTATTGAAATTTTTTAAATTGTTAATAAATAAGGCCGTTTATATAGAATTGAAATGAAACTGAAACGAAGGGAATCTATAGTCGATTAGAGGCGGAGGGTATTTATAGGTGTGGCCTAAGCGAGTAATTGTATCTAGTAAAAGATGTGTTATATATATATACATAACTTATTGGGGAGTAGTTCCTGATTAGTCGCTGGGTCTGATAAAATAATATACTGGTTTTACCTATTTTTCAGGGGGTGTAAATGGAAGAGCGGCATATTAAGTTGGTGCAAGAGAGTTTTGAGAAGGTTACACCTAATGGTGAGCAATACTTAGCCGACGTGTTCTATTCTATCTTATTTAAGTTAGATCCATCCCTGCGTCCATTATTCCCTAGCGATATGTCAAAGCAACGTATGAAGCTCATTACTGTGCTTACTATGGCTGTTCGTGGATTAGAAGATATGGATGATATTCTCCCCACTATTCGCCGCATTGGTGTGCAGCATTTAGACTATAACGTAAAAGAAGAATATTACACAACATTGGGCAAGGCGCTAATTATGTCTATACGTTGGATATTGGGTGATGAATTTACGCCTGAGATTCAAGAGGCTTGGGCTCATGTTTATAACATGCTTGCTAGTACGATGATTGAGGCCGGAAGAGAGGCACAAAGAATAAGCAGCCAAAGTTAATGGCAATATTTCTAGCAGAAAGAGTGACTCTAAATGATGGTAACTTTACTATGCTAAGCGGTATAAAATATGATAACTACTAGGTTAGCTAGAAGTTTGCTCAATAATACCTTTAATGAGATATGTGGACATAACAGTCATAAACGCAATGCCTAGGCCTAATGCTAACCCAACGGTGCCTGAAACAAGAGCGCCAATTGCAACGCAAATGACTGTAAATATGGTTAGAACAGAGATTAAAATCATAATGTACTCCAGAGATTTATTTTCTTTCTTGTAGTTAAGTATAACATTTAATCAATGCATTATCTCTTTCAAGCTTAGGGAGAAAATTGTAGCATTTCAAGTATTTTCTTTGTTGCAAATGCAAAGAAGTATTTTGGCTATTGTCGTTTTTATAAGAATTCTTTTTTGATCTTTCTTTGTACATCCTTTGGTGGGTGTTTGCCCCATCCCTTATAAAGGATTTTGCCGTAGCGGCCTAGGGTAATATCCCCAGCCTCTAGTGCTCTTTCATATAAAACAAGTTTTGGCTTATCAACCAATACGTAATACCAAGCATCTCTGCCGTCATTTTTTCCCTTCACCAAAAATAAATAACGCCCACGGGTGGTGTTAATTATTTGTACAAAAGTTTTTCCGGAACTATGGCGATACATAGCGTTTTGTCACTACCTGTTTTTAGCTGTTAATTATGTAAGCAATAGCAGCTTTTACCATTGCCATACTACTAAAAAAATATATCTGGGGTAATTTTATGCTGATGTAATGTAGTATATGCTGTTAAGGCTTGTTAGGCGATATAGCAACATGATACGAGCAACACCCTGTATAATTGCAATAAAATAGCAATGGAGGTCAATTATCCTGTAAATAATGCTGCGACATAAAGGGGTATTAAAAATGCTGGAGCAAGCCAAGCCCTTTGTTCTGCATCTTGTTTTCTAGTAAGGGCATAACATATAGGAATAAGAAGGATAACACCTCCAAGATAATACGCTACGCCAATATAGTTAAGCCATATACCTGCAGCCACCATTATTTTTATATAACGATAGCTGGCAAGTGGTGACCCAGTCTTTTTTTCATATAGCGCACTAAACATCAGACCTAACAGAACCATCAAAACAAAAGTTTGTACCATGTCATAAATTTGACCATCATGTAGGCTGCGCCATAGAAAGCCAGTCATAACAATAACGACCAAAACTTGATCGGGAACAACGCGATAGCTAAAATCCGTTGCGGAGGCAATAACCAGAGCGGTTGCAAGGATGAGAATGAGGATATAATATTGTTCAAAACTGAAGGCTAAATATGCCAGTACAGAAAGTAACGTAACGCTTGATTCAATAAAGAAATATACGGGATTAATTTTTATTCCGCATCCGTAACATTTCCCTCTGGTTCCTATCCAATTAAGAATTGGTATTAGGTCACGAGTTCGTAATTGTATGCCGCATTTTGTGCAATGTGACTTTTTACCTACCCATTTTCCTGCGCATGCCTCGCCATTAGGCAGGCGATAATAAGGCATTGTCGCATAGCTTCCACAGCCCATGCCTACGCCAAAAGCTAGCAGAAAGCCGATAATTTCACCAATGAGCGCCCAATCCATAATATCTCCAGGTAAGTTAAAGCTAGTGTATAATCTACAACAGGTTTGTTGCAGAATTATGATTATTATAGGGCAAAGACCAGAGAAAACATGGATTAAGTAGCTGTAAACGACGTATATAGGCTTGGAATGTGGCAGAAGAGTATATTCAAGGTGTTTTTATCGCATTGTTTGAGGTAAAGAGGTATGATTTATATAAGTAAGTATTTAATAAGAAAAATCAAATTAAGCTATAGTAGCTAAATGCACTAAAGGTTCTGGCAATAATTATGATTATTAACTTATTGGTTAATTAGAATGCGGGAGTAAATTATGTCTCAATTAGTGAAGATACCAAGCCAAATGCCGGAAATATTAAATTATGTAGCGGCAACGGATGAGTTGGCTATTGCTGGGGTATTAAGTGCAGGGCAAATGCGCCTATTAAAAGAAAATGGGTTTGCTAGTATAATTGATGTAAGAACACCGCCAGAAGGTGTTGCTTTAGAGCAAGAGGAAGCTGAGGGTATGGGGATGTCTTATGCTAATATTCCACTTACTCCACAGGGAGTATCAGATGGGCAATTAGCACATTTTGAAGAGGTGTTTTCTGATCTACCAAAGCCTATTTTCTTACATTGTGCCATTGGCGCGCGTGCAGCAATGATATGGGTGTTTCATCTCGTATATAATGGCATGGATATAGAAGAGGCAATCGCAAAAGGGCAGCCGCTTGGGTTAAATCCGATGCTAGAACGTGTTGTTAGATCTTCATTATCGTAGATTTTACAGTTACTTAACAAATAAGGTTAATTATCTGTGCTTTTCTGCGCAGGGTTTTGCCCTGCCTAGTCGTGTAATAAATATGGCAGGAAGAGAGATATGCCTATTATTTAAATAAGGATAGTGAAGGAGAACTGAGATGGAAAATACAAAAGAAAAAAATCAAGACCAAACTAATGATAATTACGAGAATGAAATAGATAACAATGACTCTTTAGATGCAAGTGGAGATTTAGAAAATCTAGAAAATAATCTAGATGAGGTTAGTGATGAGTATGGCGATGATGATGTTGAGTTAACAGAATCATTTGAAGAAGAGGGCGCAGAGGATAATGAAGAAGAAGATACTAATTTCTCAATAGATGATTATCGTATCGTTGGCACTATAGAAGGGGATTTTCTTAGGGGGACAATGAAAGATGATATAATCATTGGCCTTGCCGGAGACGATACGGTGGTTGCTCATGCCGGAAATGATACTGTTCTTGGTGGCAAAGGAGATGACTTATTATTAGCAAGACATGGAGATGACTTTGTAAGAGGAGGAGAGGGAAATGATTTGATCGGAGGAGCTTCAGGTGATGATACGCTACTTGGTGGTGATGGTAAGGATATGGTCCGTGGCGGTCGTGGGGATGATAAGCTTCATGGTGGTAGCGGAAATGACTTCCTGAACGGTAACATTGGCAATGATATAGTGTTAGGCGGTAGTGGAGATGATATCGTTGTTGGCGGCTTTGGACGTGACCTTCTTCATGGAGGCTCCGGTGATGATCGGATCATTGGAGGAAAAGGGATGGACCGCTTAGTTGGCGGCGAAGGAGATGATGCTTTGCGCGGTGGTCATGGAAGTGATCGTCTTTATGGTGGAAAAGGTGACGATTTTCTAAATGGAAATTCAGGAAATGATGTATTACGTGGCGGAAAGGGAGATGACAAAATTATAGGAGGAAGGGGGGATGACCTTCTATTCGGTGGTGAAGGTGCTGATACTTTTGTTTTTCTATTTAGTGCAAATGATGGTGCGTCAAAAGGAAATGATCTGATAATGGATTTTGAGGTTGGTGTTGATCGAATCTATTTTGTCGGTAGTGAAGGTGCCGAAATATCTATTGATAATACCGATGAAGGAGTAATGTTGGCGGGTATCGTTGAACTGCAAGGCGTTACGAATTTGAATATTGAAGATATTATGATGATGGGATAATGAATTAAGGATATAAGGCAAGGGCTGAAGGTGATCCTTTGGCCTTTGCTGTTTAATTAGAAAAAAACACTGCCGTCGGATCTTTTAAAAAAGGTATGTTCTGGCTTTGCATCCCAGACGGTGGAGAGGGTGGTAACTGGGGTTACAATAACATGCAAATGTCCGCGCTTATTTAGTTGTGCATCTACCTTGAAATTTATTTTATGATCCATAATGGTGGTGCTAGGCTCATCTAATATAGTGCCAGAGATGCGTTGAAGGTCTGCAAATTCCATGTTCTCAAAAAAAGGGGCATAGTCATGACAACACTCTTCTATGGCGTCATAATTTATTTTGCCAGTAGAAAAATAGTGCTTAAATCGTGCAAATGGGCCGCGCTTTGTTGAATCAGCCATAGATTAATTATTCCAAAGGTAATATAGCAATTCCCGTTATAGCATAATATAATCTTATGCATAGCGCATTATTTATCACGCTTTGCTATTATATAGTTCGTTTTAAATTATGGTTCTATTAAACTTAGTTTCTGCTATCAATAGGGTAATAGGATATGAAACCCACGGCCATATTATTGGGATGCGTAAGAACTTATGCTGTCAAGAGAAGCGGCTTGTGCAGAAGGTAGGTGCCTAAACTAATATAGCATATTAAACTAATTCTTAGTTGCGTTTGATAGTCGTGCAACAAGTGGCTGCTACGTGTCTTTTGGCGTATGTTAGCTCTGCTAAGCGTGTGTACTAGCGACTTGTACTAGCGACGTTTTGTCGTTGAGAAGAAAATTCTTGCTGCTGAAGCTGTGCTGCTGTACGTAGTGCTTGCTCACCGGCAACAACGTTATGTTCAGAATTTTGTACTTTTATTTCCATTGTCATATCTCTCGTTAGCGACATCCCTGTAGGGGGAGAAACGTACACCATAATTATGTATTTTCCTAGAGGAAATATTACAGAATTATGACTGACTTACTAAGTTGCTGATATTAATGTGATATATTGCCTCTGTTGCGTGCAAATATTCTAATATGCTAGACGTTTATTGATCTTCACTGCATCTTTCCATAAATAAAATGCATTACTTCTTGCGGCATGAGTAATTCGACTATAGCGACGTGTGCTAATTATACGTTCGCGGTTAGGAAGTGATGGTTGGCAATAAATTGTTTGTGCATCACTGTTAATCATTTCTTCATAGTTATTGGAGCAATAAATAGTTGCTAAAGGGTCTCGTGTTGCTTGAGATGACGCTGAAGGGTAGCCAATATAAGCCCAATCACTAGCCATGAATCCAGTTGGGTGTGGTTTATCGCGTGTTAAAAGGCGATAACTGTTGGATAGATCAAATTGCTGTAATTGTGAGCAGGCATTCCTAATTGCCTGTACTGATGCAATAGCAGTAGGGTCATGTAGAACATCGCGGCTGTCATCTCCTGTAGCAATAGTGCTGCCATCAGGAGCTATAACTGCTGCTCCATGGTCCGCAAGCGCAGCCAGTAGCTGAGTTTGTTCTTCGGATGGAAGAGCGCTTAATGAAGTAAACGGAAGCTTATTTGGAGCATTGCGGCATAAGGCATATTGACGGGCATCTGAAAAACCTGCTTCATCAGCATCCTCTGTTGTGCAGGAATAAAAAATACTCCCGATACCAGAGCCAATAATAGCGGTAAGGCACATTGGACAGCATTCGCATGAGCTATACAAGATGGTGTTAGTGAAATCATAGTCAGGATAACGTCGAGCAGCATCCCTTAGTGCCATAATTTCGGCATGTGCAGTGGGATCATGAAGAGGGACTACATGATTAACTCCTACGCCAAGGATACGCGGCTGAATATCATTGCTTGTTAATATAGCGCCAAAGGGACCGCCACTATTGCTACGTACGTTCAGTTCAGCTAGTGCGATAGCATGTTGTAAGAAAAATTCTTCAGTATGAATTCCCATCCCAAGTGAAGCTTCGTATTCAGCTTGGATGTGACGAATGATTGCATCTGTATCGTAGGTCGAAAGAAAGCGCATAATGCCTATAGGTAATGTTTATCAGAAAGTATTAGTATCTCACAATTTGCCTAAATATGCTAGGTGTGATTATAGAAGTTGTAGTTCTTACTTTATATTGCCGGGAAATTGATATTTTGATAAATGGCATATTAATAGAAATACAACGGTAAACGGGCGCAGATAATATCTGCGCCCGTTTGTTACTATTAGGATTTTACTCGTAGTATTTATTAAGATGAGCGGATTTCTGCAAGGAACCCTCGGATTTCTTTATCAAGTTCTTCAGATTGTTGTGAAAGCTCATCGGCTGCCTCACTAACCTGTGATGCAGATTCCTGTGCATGTGATGCGCTGGTTGAGACCTCCTGCAGGTTTCCTGAAATTGTATTGGTTCCCTCTGCAGCAGTCTGCATGTTATGGGATATTTCATTAGTAGTTGCGGATTGCTCTTCAACAGCAGATGAAATAGTTCCTGAAATTTCTGATACAAGATTGATAGAATCTTTTACTTTCGTTAGTACATCAATCATGTTTCCAGATGCTCCGCCCATTTCTTCAAGCGTTTGCTGAATCTCATGTACAGAACTATCGGTTTGCCCAGCCAAGTTTTTAACCTCATTAGCAACAACCGCAAAACCCTTTCCTGCTTCTCCTGCACGGGCTGACTCAATGGTTGCATTAAGAGCGAGTAGGTTAATCTGACCTGCTATATCAGAGATAAGGCTGATTACATTACGGACCTTTTCAGTAGCAATCATAAGTTCTTCAGCACACTTATCTCCTTGTTCTGTAATGTGCACGGAATCATTTACTGTTGTACGTGACCGGTCTGTCTGTGTTGAGATCTCCTGAATTGATGCGGACATCTCTTCTACGGCAGCGGCAACGGACTGTACATTTGCACTTGTTTCACTTGCCGCATCTGAGGCGCTTTCAGCCATTGAGTGGGATTGGTTAACTGTTGCGCTCATGCTTTGTGCGGTGTGTGTTAACTCAGTAGCTGCAGCAGCAACCGCAGATACAATGCTTTGTACACGCTCCTCAAACGAATCAGCAAGGTCAAGCATCATTTGTTTGCGGTCTGCTTCAGCGCGAACTTTTGCTTCCTCTTGTTCCCTCTCTAGCTCTGCATTTTTCTTAATATTATCGCGGAAAATAAGCAGCGCTTTGTTGATTGCGCCAATTTCATCATCGAAATCAGTGCCGGTTACTTCAACATTACTGTTTCCATCGGCCAAAGTTTGAGTAACTCTAGTTGTTTCGCCCATTCTATTAGACATGCTACGGCCAAATAATGCGGCAATAGAAAAGCCAAGGAAGATAACAATACCTGTAATAATTTCTGTAGTAAGAATATTATCTTCAATAGATGCTGCAATGCGAGGGCCAACAGTGTGTTGGTGTTTTACAATATCATTCAGAATATTTTCAATATCATGAACAATTTGTGGGCCCATTTTGTCCATTTCATCAATTAAAAGGACATTGCGTGCTTCTATTGCACCTGCTGCTCCAAGAAATGCTGCTTTATATTTTTTGATATTTGCGATAATATTATCAGCAAGGTCAATATCAGTAGAGCTTCCTAAACTATCAGCAAGATTTTCTAATTTTGCTACAGTGGTTTTAAGTTCTTTTAGTGCTCGCGCTTTACTTTCGGGCTTATTGTTGATAAGAAATCTTGTTGCATAAACGCGCACTAGTAGGAAAGATTGTTGGGCAGTACCTGCATGGTATGTGGCGGCTGTGTTTGCTCTTTTGAAAGCTGACTCCATTATTGATGTAATGTCTTTGCGTGTTTTGGGCGCAATTGCATCAATTGTTTTTACAAATTCATTACGTGTTTTGTTATGTTCAATAGCTTTCTCAAAAGTTTTTGCATATTCAACCATATGCTTTTTTGCAACTTTTAAATCAGCTTTTTGTTTTTCGTCTTTGATAAGTTTAGCGACCTTCTCACGGCTTGCATTTACTGAATCCATACTTTTATTAAAGCGATCTACATATTTTTCATCTTTTGTGATTCGGAAGCGCATCACGCTCATTTGCCCAGTAAGGGTGTGTTCTAGTATAGAACCAAGCAGAACACTCTCATCGGAGTAAGTTCGGTAATCAAAGAAATTATCTCCCGTCTTATAGAGGGTCATCACAGAAAAAAGCGCATACCCTGAAATAAGTGTAAGAACAAGCCCAAAGCTGGCATATAATTTGGTGGAAATTTTAAGCTTTTTTGTGATTGCAAACATATCTGATTCCTTTTTCGCATAATACATGGCATATAGCGTGCCGGTGTGTTTCCTAAAAACTGCCTGTGATGCATTTTGTAGGAATGCATTTTTCTGACATTATTTGCTCTAAATTAGTATAGCAATATTTATGGAAGTATGGCGATGAAATAAACCTGTTTTTTAGAAAACAGAGTACGGATATAAAAATATTGTGTTGCAACAGACACATAACCCTAAATTACAGATAGATAAGGGTGATATGACTTTAAGTGGGCGCTGTTATAGTGGTAAGTTATCGTGCTTTTTCCATGGAGTTTGTACTTCTTTGTTCTGTAGTAGCGTAAGGGCTCTACAAATACGCCATCTGGTATTTTGTGGGCGAATAACATCATCAATAAAACCACGTGATGCTGCAACAAAAGGGTTGGAGAATTTATCTTGGTATTCATTTTGTCGTTTTGTAATGTCATCACTATCTTCGCCACGGAATAAGATTTTTGCAGCTCCTTCTGCACCCATTACTGCAATCTCTGCATCCGCCCATGCATAATTTATATCACCTTTTAGATGGCGTGAATTCATTACAATGTAAGCTCCACCATATGCTTTGCGGGTAATAACTGAAATTTTTGGTACAGTTGCTTCAGCATAAGCATAGAGTAGCTTTGCGCCATGTTTAATAATGCCGTGATGTTCTTGGCTCATTCCAGGTAGGAAGCCTGGTACATCAATAAAGGTTACTAGTGGAATATTGAACGCGTCACAAAAGCGGATGAATCGTGCTGCTTTACACGATGCATTAATATCAAGACAGCCGGCTAGGACCATTGGTTGATTAGCAACAAAGCCAACAGTGGTTCCATTCATGCGGCCAAACCCAACAATTATGTTTTGTGCATAATCGGGCTGAATTTCATAGAAATCACCCTCATCAACTACGCGTGAAAGTAATTCCATCATGTCATAAGGCTTGTTGGGATTTTCAGGAATTAGCGTATTGAGGGAGAGGTCAACTCTATCTGCCGGGTCTTCTGTTTCACGAGAAGGAGGCATTTCTCTGTTTGATAGAGGGAGAAAGTTAAACAGCCTCCGCGTTTGTATTAGGGCGTCAATATCGCTGTCAAAGCATAAGTCGGCAACACCTGTTTTGGTGGTATGAACCGTGGCTCCTCCCAGTTCTTCTTGGGTAACTTCTTCATGAGTAACCGTCTTTACAACATCTGGCCCTGTTACAAACATGTAGGATGTTCCTTTTACCATCATGGTAAAGTCAGTTAAGGCAGGTGAGTAAACCGCACCGCCAGCGCAAGGGCCCATAATTAGAGAAATTTGAGGAACTACACCAGAGGCCGTGACATTGCGTTGAAAAATATCTCCATAGCCACCTAAGCTATCAACGCCTTCTTGGATGCGTGCTCCGCCAGAGTCATTTAGTCCAATGATAGGGGCGTTTAGTTTCATTGCCATATCCATGATATGGCATATTTTCTTTGCATGAGCCTCGCCCATTGAGCCGCCAAGCACCGTGAAATCTTGGCTATAAACAAAAACCAGTCTTCCATTAATTGTGCCTTGGCCAACCACTACTCCATCGCCAGGAATACGATTTTTTTCCATGCCAAAGTCGCTATTGCGATGCTCAATAAACATGCCATATTCTTCAAAGGAGTCGGGGTCTAACAGCACTTCAAGTCTTTCGCGGGCGGTTAGTTTGCCACGTTCATGCTGTTGGTCGATACGTTTTTGTCCACCACCCATTCTGGCTGCGCGACGTTTCTCTTCTAGCTGGCGTACGATATCTGCTTTCATAACCACTCCTTATACTATGCAATAGGCAAAACATTAGGGGCTATGTATATAGCTGCTTCCCTAGTTTGTTTATATTTCCAGCGCAAACTATCAGGACTTATATAGATGCGCAAGAAACATCGGTAGGATTTTATTGATAGTGAAAACATACAGTATGTAAGGTTGCCACTAATCATTACGAAGGTGGGCAGCAGCCTTTGCTTGTAAAACACGCCAATTTAGAAGTGTGCCAGCAAGTTGAATCACTATCAAGCTAGATAATAGAAGTATGGCAATGAAGCTAAAGGGTATATGGAATGTTTCGGATCCGAAATATCTTAATACTAACCAAGCAGCTAGTGACCCCATAACTGCAGAAAATGAGGATGCAAATAAAGCAATAGCACTCCATTCGGCAAGTAATGAGCGAATAATTACTGCTCTCCCTGCTCCTAATACTTTTAAAATTACGGTGTCGTATAGGCGCTTTTCCTGTACGGCAATGAGTGCAGCGCTTAATACAACGACTCCAGTAATAAGAACCAAGCCAATTATCCAGCGTAGTGCAAGAGAGATTTGGTCTATAACAGTCTGCACAAGAGCAATAGAATCCCTTACACGAATAACTGATATATTAGGAAATGTATTATTGATATCGCGAATGATTGCGATTTCATCATCTGGGTTTATAATTCTTGTTGTTGCAATATGGGTATGAGCTAACTGACTTATTGATCCTGGAGAGAAAACAGTAGCAAAATTTATTTGCATAGAAGAGTAATTCATTTTTCTGCTGCTTGCAATCGTTGCAGTAATAGCTTTTCCGGCGATTGTAAAACTAATGCTATCCCCAGGTTTTAAACCTGTTCCGCGCATTACTCTATCATCTAGCGACACTAGTGGCGGTCCTTCGTAATTCTCTGGCCACCACTTTCCTCTAACCAGTGTCATATTGGCCGGCGGTATAGCGCTTTCGGAAAAACCACGCTCTCGGCTAACCGCCCAGCGTGCTTTAGGGTGTACTTCAGCGCTTGCAACGGGAATATTATTAAGGTGCGTTATGCGGCCTCTTGTCATTAAGGCGGTTTGAAAATTTTCTATAGTTTTATGGGATTCTAATAATGTAGTAAAATCTTGCAGCTGATTAGGTTGGATATCTAAAATAAAGAGGGATGGTGCTTGTTTTGGAATAGTATTTTCAATACGGTAGCGTAAATTAATCTCAATAAGTGATAACGCTACTAGAACGGTTAATCCGCTGCCAAGCGCCACCATAATGGAGGTTGTCACATTGCCCGGGCGGTGCAAATTGCTGATAGCAAGACGCAGCCATGGACGTTTGCTATGGCTATAAAGGCGTCGGGTTATTGTTTGTAACAGGAGGCTTATGCTTGCAAGCAATAGAAAGCTAGCAATGGTAACTGCAATAAAACCACGAGTTATGGTTTGGTCAGAGCTGGTAAGAAACAGCATGCTGCTCACCAATGCTGTTGCGCAGATAATAAAAAGTGCATAATAGCGATAAGGTAAAATATTTTTACTTAGGTTATCTTTCCCTCCGCGTAAGAGGAGAGCAGGGGGAACGGCAACGCCATGGGCAAGTGGCAGTAAGCTGAATGTTAACATGGTTAGTAATCCAAACCAGGCTGATAATGCAAGTGCCTTGCCGTATATTAAGGCACTTCCGGTGACGGGTATCATTTCACGTAAGAATGGGGCGGCAATAGCCGTTGCACCAAGCCCCGCAGCAAGTGCTAAAGCTAATGCAATAAATGTCACTAAAAGCAAGGTGTATAGGTAAATGCAGAAGACTTGCCCCGAGGTTGTTCCAAGTGAGCGCAAAGTGGCAATTGCCGTTACACGACGAGAAAGGTAAGCGCGGGTGCTAATAGCTATGCCGATGCCGCCAATAAGTAAGGAGGATAATCCGGCTAAAGTTAAAAATAAGTTAAGTCGCTCTAAATTACGTTCAATAGAAGGGTTTTCTTGACGATAATCTGTTATTTTCCAATCAGCGTTTGTAGAAAATAATGTCTCTGCATTGGTGCGAAATTGTTCGGAAGTTATATTTTTAGGTAACAAAAGGCGGTGATGGGTGCGCTGTAACGTTAGAGGTCCGGTTAGTCCTGTTCGTTCAAGTCCTGCTTTAGACATTAAGATGCGTGGCCCGAAGCTGAAAGTGCTTACAATGCGGTCTGGCTCCTTTGTTGTTATATCGGCTACAATGTAGTTTGCATAGCCAAGTTGTATAGTGTCACCTACATCAATATTGAGTTGTTGTAATAGCGTTTTTTCTACAGATACAGTTTCTGGTGTTAACACAGAGCTTATAGTTTTTCCGCTTTGAAAGAGTGCTGTTCCAATAAGAGGCCATGATTCATCGACAGCTTTTAATTCAACTAAAACCAATTTCTCACCGGCACTGACCATACTACGCATTTCCGTAACGGTTGATAATGTGCCGCTTTTTTGTAGAAATGTTAATTCATCAATGTTTGTTGGGCGATTGCTAATAGTAACGGATAAGTCGCCGCCAAGTAGTTCTTTGGCGCTGCTTGCAATGCCTTCACGAGTCATTTGGCTTAAGGTATTAACGGCAGCAATCGTTCCAACGCCGAGTATAAGGCTGATAATAAAGATTATAAACTGCTTGATGCCTCCACGTAGTTCTCTTAGGCTGTATATAAGTGGTAGTTGCAGGAGGGAAAGTGTATGGCGCATAGGCTTTATGCCTTAATTTAAGTTGTTATTATACTTGCCGGTTAATATTGTTCAGAGCACCGGTGAAAAAATACGTTACTGCAATGTGCCATTTTGTAATGTGAGCGTGCGTTGGCAAGATTTAGCTAATTTTTTATCGTGAGTAATAAGTAGTAATGTCGTATCATAATCTTGGTGTAGTTGATGCATGAGTTCAATGACATGGTTGCCATTTTCTTGATCTAGATTTCCTGTTGGTTCATCAGCTAGCAATAGGCCTGGTCGGGGAGCAAAAGAGCGCGCTAGGGCCACCCGCTGTTGTTCTCCACCAGAAAGTTGGCCTGGATAGTGATCCATCCGGTGTGATAGGCCAACTTGATCTAGGGCTTCTTTGGCAAGGTTGCGTGCATTTGCAGTGCCAGATAATTCAAGGGGAACCGCAACATTTTCTAATGCCGTCATAGCTGGAAGTAGGTGGAATCCTTGAAATACTATACCAATAGAATCACGCCTTAATGTGGTAAGTTTTTCTTCACTCCAGTGAGTAATATCTTGGTTAAATAGTGTAACCTTTCCTTGGGTGGCTTGTTGTAAGCCCGCTATTATCATAATAAGAGATGTTTTGCCAGATCCGGAGGGGCCAACAAGGCTTACAGCCTCCCCTTTTGCGAGGGAGAGGTTGATATTACGTAGTATGTTGATTTCTCCAGCTTGACTGCGTAAGGTAAGGCTGACATCTTGGAGTTCAACAGCAGGGTGTTTATTTATACTATGTTGTTTATTTAAGAGCTGAGATTTCATGCTAGTCCGTATATCTATCTTTATTATTGTCTTATCTATCTGGTGTAACAGTCTGTGGCTTCCAATACAAGCAAATGCCGAAGAAGAGCGAGCGGTTTTTGGAGGAAGGTGCCAGATTGCTATAATTGGGGATAGTCTTGTGGCGGGGTATGGCTTGAAGGAAGAGCAATCATTTCCAGCAGTATTAGAGAGAATTTTAAGGAAAGAAGATCAAGGGAGACTATCCGCATGTGATGTAATAAATATGGGAGTTTCTGGTGACACATCTGCAGGTGTCTATGCGCGGGTTAATCACGTTGTTGAGAGTGATGCAGATGTAGTTGTGATAGTGGTGGGTGGCAATGATGTTTTAAGAGGGATTATGCCTGCAGTAAGTAGGTCAAATGTTAACTATATAGTTAAATCACTTTCTGAGGCTAATAAAAAAGTTGTTCTTGCAGGAATGATTGCGCCTAAAAGTTATGGTCCAGCCTATGGAAAACAATTTAACTCACTATATCCTGATATTGCAAAAGAACATGAGGCAATGCTATATCCGTTTTTCTTACAGGCCGCATTAGAAGGTCCACAACGTTTAATACAGGTTGACGGTCTTCACCCTAACAAGGAAGGTGTTGAGGCGATAGCAAAAGATATATTGCCTTACCTCTTGCAGGTGTTAGAAGTATCTCCCATATCTTTGGTGAAACCAGGTGAGTAATATGTCCTACTACATCAATGTAGTGAAAGGAGAAGGCCAATAATGAGCGATATAATAGCAGGTGATGTATGCATGGACTTACCAGACGCTTGGATTTTGCATCCTGATGTAAGAGACAAGGGTAATCAGAAGGTTGCATGTAGAGATCAGCAAGCACGATTAGACGAGGCTATTGGATTGGCTAATGCAATTCATCTTAATATTGCTGGTGCAGATATCGTGCCTGTGCGACAAGTTCAGGCTGGTACATTCCTTGGTAAGGGTAAGGTAGAGGAATATGTCACGCAGTTTAGTGAATGCAATATCAAATTAGTTATTATTGACGCTAGCCTATCACCTATTCAGCAGAGAAATTTAGAAGAGGCTTGGAAGTGTAAGGTAATAGATCGAACGGCACTAATTCTAGAGATTTTTGGAGAGCGTGCTCAAACCGGAGAGGGGGTTTTGCAAGTTGAATTGGCTGCATTGGAATACCAGAAGTCTCGACTAGTTCGTAGTTGGACTCATTTAGAGCGTCAACGTGGTGGTCATGGTTCTATGGGAGGTCCCGGTGAGAAGCAAATTGAGTCTGACCGTCGTGCAATTAATGACCGTATTACTAAAATACGCAGGCAGCTGCAAACGGTAATGCGTACTCGAGCGTTGCACCGTAAATCACGTAAGAAAGTGCCGTATCCAATTGTAGCATTGGTCGGATATACCAATGCAGGGAAGTCAACATTATTTAATCGGTTAACGGGTGCTGATGTAGTGGCAGAAGATGCATTATTTGCAACGTTGGATCCGACAATGAGAATGGTAACTTTACCTTCTGGGCGGAAGGTTATTTTTTCTGATACAGTGGGTTTTATCTCTGACTTACCAACGGAGTTAATTGCTGCTTTTCGGGCAACGCTTGAAGAAGTGGTGGAGGCGGATCTCATTTTGCATGTTCGAGACATTGCTTCAGCAGAAAGTAGAGAGCAGAAAGAGGATGTGTTATTGGTATTAGAAGATCTTGAAGTAAGTGATAAGCTTGACGATTCTGGAATAGAAGTACTTAATAAAATTGACCTTCTGGATGTTGCTCCAGGAGAAGGGGCAGAAGAAAAAACAGGTATTTCGGCACTAACGGGAATGGGGTGTGATGCATTATTGCAGAGAATAGATGCATTTTTTGCTAAATCTCAACATCCAATAGATGTTCTCCTGCAGCCAGATCAAGGTCAGTTATTGGCTTGGTTGCACAATTATGGGGAAGAGGTGTCTGTTGTGCCGGAAGGTGAAAATGGGGCATTGCGTGTTGCCGCCTTATTATCCGATAAATATTACGCACAGTTTCAGAAAAAATTAGCATAAAGTTTCTTCTAGAAGGGATGGTTAATTATCGTGCTGAAAAATATAAAATACAGATAGGGCCAATGTTATCTAAGCGATAATCACCGGAATTAGTATGGCATAATTCAGCATCAGTCCAATTGCGATGGTGTGTTCCTGTAAGGCTTGCAGTAATTTTTCCGCTATTGGCTTGGCCATCATCATATTTTTTATCTATACGCATTGCATCTTTTGAAGGAATAACTGATTTAGAATAATAACTTCCATAAGTGGAGCTATCATCTGCGAATCGAATGACGTGCTGACCTAGGTCAGGGCTGTAATGTATGGTGCCTCCAGCATTCTGGCCAAAGCTGGATATGTGCAATGCACCGCCGCCATTGCTGGTCCATGTTTTTAATTTTCTATGGAATATGCTAGCTAAAGCCATATGTTGGAACTGGCGAGTATCTTCGTACCCCACGCCGTCTTCAATTGTATTGCTGCCGTCGCCGTTACAAGGGTTTGTGCCTCCACCGCCATTGGGGCAAGCTGCTGCACCAAAAATGGCTTGGGCATTTATATGATCGCCAGGTAAGGCATCATATTTTAATTCATAGGTATTTAGTGCTAACCGAATATCATTTATTTCTTGGATAAGATTTTGTAATTTAGCAGTTTCTATCAGTGATTTTCCAGCGATAACTCCGCCGACAATAAGGCCAATAATAACTAGAACAATTGACATCTCAACTAATGTAAATCCGGATTTGTTATATAAAGAAATCATTATTTTCCTTAAACCTTAAAGAGGATAACCCTTGTTGCAGCCATAATCTAAGGGGCATTTGTCGAGTGTGCTAATGGGATATAGGTAATAGGGCATTATACCAGAAGTACAAAAAGAGTTCAAATATATCATAATGGTTCCTCTATTAACGTTCCTTTAAGTTTTTTGCGATACAGTAGCTACTCTGCAATGGTGCATAGTGTCAATTGCAGAGGCGCAATAGGAATATATAATATATGACAATTCATTCTTCAAAATTGGTGCCAGAAGAGACGGTAATGCGTTTGTTTTCTAATCGTATGTTTGATTATAAAACAGGAGGCTCATTAGATAGTGAGACGCAAGCCGCCATAGTGCGAGGTTTGCAAGGAGCAGGACCAGGTACATTAAAACATGTGCATAATGGTAAATATTTAATTGCAGCTACCAATCTAAAAGACTTTAACCCAGAAGAACGGGTGATGCAAATTAAAGAAACCTCGCAGGCTATACCTTCTTCTCGGCCTGTACAGAGTCTTTCACTTGCTTATCGGGGGATGGCGATTTCAGGAATAATGGATAAGAAAATGCTGATTGCAACGGCAGCTCCAGATAAATTATTGGAAAAATCAAACATTCGTGATCCGGCAGATATATTGTCATTTATTGTAGCGCATGAAGCAACGCATATTGGAGTGAATAAGAAGAGCACTATGTTAAATATGTTTTCTGGGCGTTTTCCTATTGTAGAAAAGGTCTATGAAGAAATTGACCGAAAGCGGGGCGAGGGGAGTGAGGTGGCTTCCTATGTAGAGCCGCTTCTGGATTTAGAGTTATATAAGGAAAAAGGTTATAAGCCAGAACAAGCGCTAGATGAAATTATATGTAACACTGCAGGTTTACGAAGCATAAAGCCGGAGGCAGAACTTTGGCAACAAGTGCCTCATTTAATGCATGTGGTCGATCTTTTAGATCAAGTCGGAACGCCTGAATTATTATCGGCATTGCGCCCCAAAAATTTGGAAATTCCGCCACCACACAAGCGTGGTTTTATTGTGGCGACATTAGATGAAAATGAGCGGCCAAAACAAGTGCTTTCACAAATAGGAAAACATACACGTGATGCAATTGAATCGCGGGGACAAGATGAATATCTGCATCGTTAATAATGGCTGGTATTCTGCAGAGTATGTGGTGGGTCTAGGCGGAGGTGATAGGCTTGCAATTGGTTTGAGGTATATCGTAGATAATGCAAATCAAGTATCGTTTAAGTTAAGAGGGTGTATAAATAGATGGCAGAAATAGACAAGGATATATTAGAGGCTCGGCCACAAATTGATCTTAATGTTCCCGGTGCTAATGAAAAAGTACTGATGCATAGTTGCTGCGCACCCTGTTCAGGGGAGGTGATTGAGGCAATGGTGAAAGAGGGAATTGATCTAACTATTTTCTTTTATAATCCGAATATTCACCCGGTAAAAGAGTATAGAATACGCAAAGAAGAAAATATCCGTTACGCAGAGAAGTTGGGTATTGATTTTATTGATGCTGATTATGATGTTCAGAATTGGTTTTCGCGTGCCAAGGGGATGGAGTATGAGCCAGAAAAGGGTAAGCGGTGTACTATGTGTTTTGACATGCGGTTTGAACGCACAGCACTTTATGCGCATGAAAACGATTTCAAGGTGATTACTTCAAGCTTAGGCATCTCCCGCTGGAAAGATATGGATCAGATAAATGATTGTGGAAAGCGTGCTGCAGAACATTATCCTGATGTTATATACTGGACCTATAACTGGCGCAGAGGTGGCGGCGGTGTGCGAATGTATGATATTGCAAAGCGTGAAGGGTTTTATAAACAAGAATATTGTGGCTGCGTATATTCGTTGCGAGATACTAATGCATGGCGAGAAAAAAATGGCCGAGAGAAAATAGCTATTGGTGAAGAATTTTATCAAGAGAAAGTGGATGAAGCGCCACGCAATTTAGATGAAGATGGTGCTTCGATGGCGCAGCCAAAAGTATGCTTTAATGGCACGCAAGATTGTGCCTAGGCAAGAAAACGTGCCTTTGGTATATGCGTTATTGCCAATGGAAAGCTTGTATATGTTGTTTTGAGGTTGCTTCTAGGTTAATGCAGAATAATAACTTCTTCCGCATCAGCATTGGGAAACTCTTCATCCCACATTTGTTCTATTTTATATATTTCTCGTGTATCGGGGTGGAATATATGCACGATAATGCTGGCGGTATCAACTAAAACCCACTGATTATTGCCAAGGCCTTCAACAGATAGAACTTGAATATCAGCATCTTTAAAGGCAGCCTCAATATGCTTAGCTAGAGTTCCTACATGGGTTGTTGATGTTCCAGAAGCAACTATCATATAATCTGCTATATCAGATTTTCCGTGTAGGTTGATAACGACCGGGTTAACGGCCTTTTTATCATCAAGAGTATGGATGATGGCTTCTAGCAATGTTTGCGCCCTGACGGGTAAGTTGGTTACCTCTATCACGCTCCTCCTATTCATGTACATTCATTGCACATAGTGCGCGGCAATGATCTATACATATGCCATGATTACACGTTGCTATTATAGCAAATTACCTGTTAGAGGTCAAATAAATCGCTATGATGAATGTTTTTAGTTTAGCTCTTCGTGCATTTTAACGATTTCTTAATATCTTTCTGTCAGAATACATGTCGATTATTGATTTTTTCTGTTTAATCTTCTATTAAAAAAGAGTACTCGAAGAATGACGTCACTATCAAAATTAGCACGCTCAACAGTTCTTGCAACTTCTGTTGCGTTGGCGAGTGGTTGTGCCTCTATGGGGCAGCAAAAAGACGGCATTGATGCTCAAGGGATGTTAACAAAAGAAGCCGCAACGCAGGCGGTGCAAAAGCAAATGGGTGATATCTCTGAGGCCTTTAATGAGCTGAGAGGGCCTAAAAATCCACATCAAATTGATAAAATTCAGAAGCAGCTCACTTCACCAGAAACAGTGCAGGGGCTAGTGCAAGAAATGGCACGAGAAACGTCTGGCCATGGCAATAAAGGTCAGGTTTCTGTAAATGCAGCAGAATCTGTGACTAAGCAATTAGTTCAAGGGTTAAGTGAGCAATCGGGGATGAAGCTTACAGGAGACGCTGCAACTATCAAAGATGATATTGCAGAAGTGCGTAATCCTACTAAAGTTCCTTCAGTACAAGTGCCAAAAAATATTCTGCGGTTTAAGGATAATGTTCCTCAGCCATTGAAAGAGGCTGTAAAAGATCAAATTCAGCAAATTGAGTGCACTCCAGAAGGTAAGCAGATGATGGATCGTTTGCGAGAAACACATTCCGATGTTGTTGTTTCTACTGATGGGGGAACAAATATATCAACATCCCAAGGTACCGATGGAAAGCTATTGAGTAGTATGTCTATTGATCCTAATGATTTGTCGCAGGGGCGTTATGCTCCAGAAGGAAAGGGGGAGGCAACAGAGAAAATGTCTTTGGCAGAGGCATTAAAACATGAGTTGTCTCATGCGGCTGATCCTGAAAATATTCGCTTAGGGCAAACAGAGACTAGATTACGTGCTGCAGAGAGTAATTCAGAAGATGTAAGTCAAGAGCGTGCTGCACATGATGCTGAAGAAAAAAGTCTTTATGAGAAGGCTGTTAAACATGGTTATGATGCAAAATCAGAAGCTTATGCTATTTCACAAACTAATGAAGGTTTGCGTAAATATACTGGTGATGCAGCGCGAGACCCTCAAAATTATTCTGAAGCAGATACAGTAGCAAAAAGTGATACAAAAGTAGAGATGCTTGGTGGTGTATGTAATGCGGTTCAAGAAAATGACCCAAGCAAAGCAACCCGCACAGAAATAAGTGTTAAAGAGCTACTAAAAGGCAATAACCCTGCACAGGGGTTAAAAGACTCCGGCGTAACTAGTAAGTCTAATGCGGACCAAGTACCATCATCCCCTCCTGCAATATCAACGAAAGGGCAATCAACTAGTCCTGCACCTTCACGGTAAAATGCATATAATATTTTTGTTCTTGAACAAAAATGAAACCTTGGCCGTACTTCAAAAATCAGGCGTTAGGCAGGATCCAAATTGTAGTAAATTGGCTATACAGATAGCATCAGGCTGTGATAATTATAAACGACAGCTATTCGTTTTATAGACCTAAGAGGGGTTCCATTTTGTATATTTTCCAGTTCTTATTTCTGTTTTTTGTATTGGTAGCGAGCGTAAATCCTTTAAACGCTGCAGAGCCAAATATAGTAATGCCTAAAGTTAAGAAGGTTTTTGCAACAAAAAGTAATGCAACCTATGCTCAGCGCAATGGCTTAAACGTTGGTGCGACATTACAGCAGGCAAAGCAGGGCGACGCCCTTGCTCAATACCATATAGGCAGAATACATGAAGAGAAAATCTATAGGTTGCCAGCGGCTAAAAGAGATATGGCAGAGGCTTTAAAGTGGTACCATATGGCTGCAGCTCAAGGGAATATAGAGTCGCAAGGAAGTATTGGGCGTTTATATGCCAATGGCAACGGTATTGAACAAGATTACCCTCGTGCTATTAAGTGGCTTGTGATGGCTGCAGAACAAGGTGATACATCATCACAGACGTTGTTAGCTGGAATATATAGAAGTGGCAGAACAGGAGTCGAGAAAAACGAAGCAGAGGCTCTAAAATGGTATCGTAAAGCCTCCGCAATATATCGTAAAAATGCAGAGCAAGGTGATATGGCTGCGCAATATACGATGGGCAGAATACATGCATATGGTAATCAAGGTGTTGAGAAAAATATTCAGCTAGCCGCAGAATGGTATCGTAAAGCTGCAACTCAGGGGCATATCACCTCACAACGTAGGCTTGCTAATATGTATCTTGAAGGGCATGGTGTTAGTAAAAATTTGATGCATGCAGCAAGTTGGTATAAAAAAGCTGCCGATCAAGGTGACTCTTCTGCACAAAGAAATTTAGCGGTGCTATATATTAACAATCCAGAGGCACTTGCTTTATATGCAAAAGATTCAATTCTATGGTTTCAATCGGCAGCGGAGCGTGGTGATGTTGCGGCACAGTTTGACCTTGGCAAATTGTATCTTCAGGAAAATGGAGATATTAAGGATTATAAAAAGGCGGCAAAATGGATGAAGCGTGCAGCAGAAGGTGGAGTTGTTCATGCGCAATATATTCTAGGCTTGATGTATCAAACAGGTTCTGGCTTAGAAAAGGATAGGGCAGAAGCGCTAAAATGGTATTCCAAGGCCGCAGAGAAAGGTCATAAGGAAGCAAAAAAGACATTGGACAGCTTGGCTAAGTGATACAAAAAAGTATGCTTTTTTAGCGATATTATATGGTAGTTTGCATTGTTGTGACTCGTTGGTGGAAGTATGTTTTTACTGTAAAACTGTGTATTTCTTGATGATTGAGGGGGAGTATAGGCAGATAGGCTTTGACTCTCCGCCTTTTGACTGCCATAAACATAGTCTTAAAAAGCTGTAACACGCCTTTAAGTGGGGTTTGATGGATTTCAGCTATAAAATAATATAAGAATGATGCCGTACTATGTTTGATAATTTGCGCGATAATTTAGGGAAATCCTTACAAAAACTTAAAGGTAAGGGCTTTCTGAATGAAGCAGATGTAACTTCCGCTATGCGGGAAGTGCGCGTGGCTCTGTTGGAAGCTGATGTTGCACTGCCTGTGGTAAAAGACTTTGTTAACAAAGTAAAAGAAAAAGCTGTTGGTGAAGAGGTTATTAAAAGCGTTTCTCCAGCACAAATGGTTATCAAAATTGTTCAAGATGCATTGGAAGATATGCTGGCCGGTGATGATGCGGCAGCTTCTGAACTGAATTTGCGCACAGCCCCTCCTGCTGTTGTTATGATGGTTGGACTGCAAGGGTCTGGTAAAACAACAAGTTGTGCTAAAATTTCCAATCGTGTTTCTACAAAGCAAAATAAGAAAATATTAATGGCATCGCTTGATGTTTACCGTCCCGCTGCTCAAGAACAGTTAGAGATGTTGGGTAAGCAATGTCAGATTAATACTGTTCCAATTATTGAGGGAGAAAAACCTGCTGCCATAACCAAACGTGCATTAAAAATGGCGAAGCTGGAAGGTTATGATGTGTTAATGCTGGATACTGCTGGTCGATTACATATTGATGATGCATTAATGGCTGAGTTGCAAGACGTAAAGAAAATAGCAAACCCCATAGAAACGTTACTGGTTGTGGATGCGTTAACTGGGCAGGATGCGGTGAATGTTGCGCAGCAATTCCAAGAAAAAATAGGTGTAACAGGTGTCGCTTTAACACGAATTGATGGTGATAGCCGTGGTGGTGCGGCTCTTTCTATGCGTGCTGTTACAGGGTGTCCTATTAAGTTCTTAGGGGTCGGCGAAAAAATATCAGAGCTGGAAACATTTCACCCTGACCGTATTGCTTCACGGATATTGGGTATGGGTGATGTGGTCTCTCTTGTAGAAAAAGCGGCAGAGACAATTGATAAAAGTGATGCTGATAAAATGGCCAAGCGTATGCGCAAAGGGTCGTTTAATCTCAATGATCTTTCTGCACAGCTTGGTAATATCAATAAAATGGGTGGCATGGGAAGCTTGATGGGTATGATACCTGGTTTAGGGAACATGCAGGGAAAGCTAGAAGATGCCGGTATGGATGAGTCCGTCATAAAGCGTCAGCAAGCAATGATTTCATCCATGACAAAAAAAGAGCGGGCAAAGCCAGAGCTTATTAATGCTTCAAGAAAAAAGCGTATCGTTGCTGGATCTGGCGTTACTATTCAAGAATTGAACCAGTTGCTAAAGCAATTTAAGCAAATGCAGACAATGATGAAAAAATTTGGAAAAATGGATAAGAAAAAGCTTATGCGTCAAATGGGTGGAATGAACTTAAAAAATAGACCCCATTAAGAGCTATGGCAACTAAGGCTGGTGCATATTATACTAATAGTGCAATTTGAAAACATGGCTGCATAAAAATGCAAATTAACTTATAGGGAGGTGACAGTGTCACAGAAGCTACAAAAAAATATTACAGCTACAGCAACGATCTGCCTACTTACTCTAGGATTTGTAAATCCATCTTACGCAGAGCAGCGTACATGTATGGATGCTGTGTTGGATGATAATAATAAGGAAATTTTGGAGCTTTGCCCTTCTGTTGTAGAGGATGATGATCGTGATGCTCTTTATGCTTTGGGGCGTATTTATCTTGAAGGTAAAATTACGGCAAAAGATAATGATAAAGCTGATGAATATATGGAAAAAGCTGCCGAAGCAGGCAGTGCGCAAGCTGTGTATTGGTCACGGAAACACCTTAACCGTTCTATTAAGGAAAATAATGCGCTTCAAGCTGTTTACCAACTAGGGATGTTGGATTTGCAGCAAGGGCATGTTAAATCCGGTTTAGGTCATATTACAAAGGCTGCCAATTATGGTCATGTGGCGGCTCAGCAGCTATTGGCTATGAGATTATCTAAGGCATTATACATATATTTCTCTAATGAAAAATATGATGATGCGATGGCGTTGTTGGAGAAGCATCAGGCTCATGATCATAAGCAATTTGGTTTAATAATTGGCAATATATTTCAAAAAAATATGGCTGAGAAGCATGGTGAGTGGCGTAGTGCCATATTAAGCCGTGCAGAGGCAGGTAATGTTTCCGCACAATATATGGCTGCTGTTATTCATGATTTTGGCATTAGTATTGCTAAAGACTCTAAGGTGGCTGCGGATTGGTATCAACGTGCATCGGACCAAGGGTCTGTACCTGCTACAATGGGGCTTGCAACACTTCAATTGCTTGGGCGCGGCGTTGAAAAAAATGAGAAAAAAGCATTGGTGCTTCTACATAATACAGCGATAGCAGGTAGTATGGAGGCAGCTTTTGCTCTGGTGCTTATCTATGATCAAGGCGGAAACACTGAAGAAGCACACCGTTGGTTAAGCACAGCAAGTGATAACGGTTATTTGCCCGCAGTGATGGTGGAAGCACGCCGAGCAGCAACGCCACAGGATGAGGGGGGACTTGGAAATGCAATGGAATCTTTCAAGTGGGTAAGGATGTATTTAGATCGTGTTGCGGCGAGTGAATCAAAAACCGTGCTTGATATGCTTAAGGTACAGAAACAATTAGAGTTACAGATATCTGAGCAAGAGCTTGGCCTTGTGCAGGCAGAGGTAAGTCGGTGGGAGCCATTGAAAATTCCTGGCTATAAGCCAATATAAGTTCAGCTAGGTGCAGGGCATTTTTTGTACAGGCATTTGGTGTGTGTAGGAGAAGCTATAAACAGGTTTATATAGCTTCAACCCAGCAATCAGGAGTATCATAGATGCGGACCTTAATACATTTCGGCTCCGGAATTATGCTGGGAACGATTTCATTTTTGAGGTGTAGTGCAAGATTTTCCGAAGTGGGATCAAAGGGGACATAGTAAATTCTTTGCTTCGTGATGCTATGTATGGCATCACCCAGCGCAGAATCTTTTTCATTCAGAATCGCAGTGTGGTCTAATGTATTGTCTAGCCATGTAGCAAGTGATTTTTTTAGCTCATAAAAATCAGCTACCATATCTGCGCTACTGGTTGTTGTAAATGTGAATTCAACTAGGTGGTAATATCCATGGAGCTGTTGGCATTTGCCTTGGTAGTTCATTAACCGCTTTGCAGCACTAAATCCAAGCTTTACAGTACATTGTAGCATTATTTATTTTTCTCTATAGCGGTTGTATTTTTCTTACTATTATTTTTTTGCCGTTGGATCACTTCCCATGTGATAGTATCACCTTTTTGGCTATTAAACATCGTTTTCTCTACAGCAATTATATCTCCGGCCTTTAAGCTTTTGATTCTTAAATTTTTGGAGAAAAAATTTTGTGACCATGTTCGCTTCAACATTTTATCACGTTTCTTTTCTTTATCTGTACGTATTTGAGGGTAAGTAACCTTTTTAGGAGATGTTAGTCCGCATTGTTTATGTTTTAAATGACCGCCAACCAAAGCTCCTTTTAATAAATGCATAGTAACGGATGACACAACTGTTGCTCCATGCTCTTGCTTAAAGGTAATTGCATCTATTTTTGCTGCATAGCGACACTTGCTCCAAAAAGATGCTTGGGATGAAGATGGTATAGTCAGTATTAGCAGCAGGGTTGTTATGCCTGCCACTAATACTAGTTGTTGGAAAGTAAGGTGCCTTAGTTCCATAATGTTTTCCACCATTTTTCAGTTTTAGGCTTATCAAAACTCTGCCCGTTATTTTTCATCTGTGCTCTAATATCATTGATATCCCAACCGGTTATATTAGCAAGTGATCGGGCTTCTTTTTCAAAACGTGCAGGAAGTCTAGATAAATAATCAGCCGCAGCACTACATTGGCCCGTGCCGCCCTTCCATGGGTGGCGTAGTACATAACGTCCCTGGAAGTTTGATGTATCAGAAGTTTCTCTAAAAATGAGGTCTTCAGGGAAGGTATCCGCATTATAGCGTAAGTGTAGGCGGGTTACATAGACTTGTTGTGCTTGTGGAGGCATAATCCGACGTTGTGGAGGCCATATTTGTGGCTGTGCCATGTCCGGTTTATTTTGCCACCATACACCCAACTCACGTAGTTGCTGGGCAGAGAGGGGGTCGGCAGCGCATGGGTCGCACCAGTTCATGTTCCACGCATATTCAAGAAATACAGCCTTCATTTTTTCTTTCATAACTTGCTGGTTAAACATGGCCTTATAGAAATCGCCAAACTGCTCTTTTACATAGATTGGAAGATCCATACCTGTAGGAAGCTTAACGGTTCGGTAATTCGTAGTTTCGGCGCGGCCCTGAGGTGTTAAAAGAAATACAAAAAGTTCTTGGCTTTCTTTGGCATTTACGGTTCCTAAGCGAATAGGTAGCATAAATTTTGGTGACTCAAATGCAATTTGAATAGGGCGTAAATAGGTTCCGCCTAATTTAGATTTTTCTTCTAGATTAACCTTTGCCACGAAAAATTTTGTACCTTGTTTTATATAGCTTTCTAGTACATCACGTGCTTTTTTTGGAGTTTTATAACCATTACCATCAAGCCATTTTTGTAGTCCATCACTTTCTTTTGCTGAAAGAATAAGAATATCATATTCACCAATTGTATATTCAGCTTCAATAGTAACGCCCATCTCATCAGCGCCTTCAAGCACCATGCTATCTACAGAGGGGGAGCTGCCAGCCATAGTATTTTTCATCATATATTCAATACGAGGGCTACATGGATCTTCGTCAAAATATTCAACTAACCTAGGTGCAGAATATGCATCTAAATGCTCAATGTTAGTATTTTCTGTGACATTAATTTGTTCTCTCTCCAAAAAAGTAGGAACAGGTATCACCATGGCAAATTCTTTAAGGTCACCTTCATAGTCATTTGCCATAGTAATAACGGTACGATCATCTTTTCTGGCAACAACAACCTTAGAAGCATTGTTAAATAGCTGTGTATCGGCTTTTGCAACATAGAATCCACAAAATGCTTTTACAGGTGTTGGCGCAAGCAATACAGCTAGTGTAGCACCAGCTAACACAGCAGTAGCGCATGTTTTTTTGAGGTAGTGATGTATCATGAAGTAGCTCCTAAGTAAGTAGATTTAAGTAATGTTTTTAAGACGTTGTTGTTTGAGGTGAAGAATTATCTGCCCATTGGAAGCGTAACCCATATGATATTCGGTCACAAAGGGGGACCAATGTTGAACAAAGTGCTAATGCATAAAACAAGCCATTTGTGTTATATAGTACAAATTGTAAATATGCTGCAACTGATGCAACTAATGCTGCAAAAAACAAACGTGCTGGCCTACTATTAGGAATTGTTTTAGGGTCTGATATCATCAGAAAAGCAAAAATGAGTAGGCCACCATGCTGTAATTGATGTAGGGGGATGGTTAGTGGATCGCCAAGCCATAGCGCGCGTATCAGTAAGATAGCAGCATATGCAGCAAGAAATGCTAAGGTGATATCACTACTGCGCGAACGGTACAAAACTAGCCCCCCCATGCCGGCAAGCAGAAAAACAAACCAAGGGCCGCTTCCCCATTGCCCTGGAGAGATCCATACCCCAGCATTGTGAGGCAAAATCTGTAGCGTTGTAAGTAATAAGAGTAAGCTGATCGAAGCATTGGTAGGATTAAAAATATGCTTGCCATTGCACCGAATGAGAAATTTTCCTGCTATAGTAATTACTCCAGCAAGGAGAGCAATTTCTATGGCGTTAGTGCGTAGTAGCAAACATAAAGAAAAGCCAGAAATTAACGGGCTTTTCCAGTCAAAACTCGTGCGAAGAAAATAAGAAAAGAAAAATTGAGTTAGTAAACAACTGCCGATATAAGCTGAAATTATGTAGGTGGTTAGTGGGAAATCAAGTGCTATAAGACCGTAGCCAAGGAGAGAAAATAGAATAGCTATTTGATAGTAGCGTGCATCTTTCTGCAAATTATGCTTAATTAGGTGAGTTATGTAAATAGAACTTTTGTTCATTATCTCCCTCATATTGCGCTATAATTTATAATATTTCTTAATAAGAAATGACAATTTATAGCTTTAGACGGTAGGGTAACAAAAAACCCTGGGAGAAAAAATAGAATTATTGCAGATTAACTTTAGGCTTAGCTGTAATAGTAAGTATCACCTATATTTTATGAATGTTTATATGGCTATATTATAGCATTTTTTTTATGTGTTATAAAATGTACGGTACCATTCAACAAATTTTGGCAGGCCTTCTTCAATTGTGGTGGCTGGGCTATACCCTAGGTCTGCGATACTGGCATCAATATTGGCGTATGTTTGGTATACGTCACCAGCCTGCATAGGTTCCATTTTTTTAAGTGCCTTTTTGCCAATGGCTTTTTCAAGAGTTTCAACAAAGTGCCCAAGTGTCTCACAGCGGTTATTGCCTAAGTTGTAGCGTAAGTGAGGAGGTGTGTTTGGGTTAGTTTTAAGTAAATTATAAGCTGGCTTACGGTCAATACAGGCTATTACCCCAGCAATTATATCGTCGATCCAAGTGAAATCACGTTTCATATCCCCATGATTAAATAAGCGAATAGGGTTGTTTGTGGTGATCGCCTTAGTGAATAAGAAATAAGCCATATCAGGCCGACCCCATGGTCCATATACTGTGAAGAAGCGTAGCCCCACAGAAGGGATCTGATATAGGTGGCTATAGGAATGAGTAATTAATTCGCCTGCGCCTTTGGTGGCTGCATAAAGTGACACGGGGCTATCCACTTTATCTTCTATCGAAAAAGGTATGTTTTGGTTTCCGCCATATACGGAACTGGAGCTGGCATATACTAATTGCTCTAGGTTAGGTGTATGGTGTCTACAAAATTCTAGAATATTCAACTGACCAGTAACATTACTATCAAGGTAAGCATAGGGGTTCTCTAGAGAGTATCTTACACCTGCTTGTGCGGCTAAATTTACGATCTGATGAATAGCATTGCCATCAGGTAGAAGTGCATTCTCAAATGCTGCTTTATTGCTAATATCGGTTTGTATAAACCGCCACTGTTTGTTAGCAGCATAAGGCTCTAGTTGCTTGAGGCGTGCGTGTTTTAAAGCAGGGTCATAATAGTCATTTAGGTTATCCACGCCAATTACTTGCTCTCCTCTTTCCAGAAGTGTATTAGCAAGGTGAAAGCCGATAAATCCCGCGGCACCTGTAATTAGAATTGTCATAGGCTTTTCTTACGTGCGTTTAGATGCGCTGTCTAGTGCTAAATCACTCTTGGGGTTATTGAGGAAAGGTCTTGGTTGATGGTGTAGAACTTTTTGTGCGTGGCTATCATCAAATGTAAGATCTTGGTTCATGCGGCGTGCCATTTCGCCATTAAATCCTGTTTTTCCTGTTAACTTGGCTAATATATCTAACCATATGGGCAATAGAGGAATGGTGCGTGCTGCATGTGGCTTCCCTAAATTATTACCGATTTGATTGACCATATCTCTATAAGTTAAAGGAGTGTCTCCGCAGAGGGAGAAAATTTTATTTGCAGCATCTGGAGCAGTAAGGGATGTTAGGGCAGCTTGAGCCAAATCATCTGCATGTACGGGCTGGCGTAGTCCTTTAGAGCGTTTATAGACAGGAAAAAATCCAATCTTTTTAATAATACGGGAGATAGTAGAAATGTTTTTGTCTAGGCCATTGCCATATATTAGCGTTGGACGCAGGATAGTCCATGTAATGCCAAGTATTTTACAGCGTTGCTGAACATCTTCTTCAGCTTGAAGTAGGCGAGAAACAATATGTTGTTCGTGGTTATTGTTTGATTCTAATTTTCCTTCGACAGATGTGGAGCTAAAACACACTATTCTTTTTATGCCTTTAGCCGAAAATTGTTCTAAATTATCAGGCAATAGCCAAATCGGAGCTGTGTGTATAAGTAGTTCAATAGTGCTATTTTTCTTTTTCTCTGCCAGCAAGAAAGGAAGATGTCCTGTTGCAAGATTGCCATGTGACCATTGAAGATTATCATGGTGATAGTGAATAATATCGCGATGACAAAGCGCATGCACATGGTTGTCATGTGCCAGTAACCTACGAACAATATGTAGGCCAATGCTATTGCTAGTGCCAGTAACCAAAACATGTTTTTTATGTGGTGTTAAATGAGCAGAATTACCTTCTGCCGTTGGCTGTTGTAATATGCTTTGCTGTAACTGGCGACGTTTCTGTCTTGCGCTTGCCTGACGTTGTAATTTTCTTTTATGTAATAATAAATATATTAAGCTGCGTAATAAAAAACGACTATAAACAGCGGTAGATAATATGGAAGTGCGTAATGTTCCTAATTCGTTGTAGTGAAGTCGGAAATATCGTAGAAATCCTCGCATTTTTTGACGCTCTATAAAAAATGAGGAGACATCGCTGCTTGAGCGGAAATGGACAGCGCACACTGATGGCATATATAGGATTTTTCCCTTTTTATCAGCAATACGCTGGCACATATCCAAGTCTTCTACATGAAAAAAATACCCCTCATCAAATCCTTCTAATATATCAAAATATTCTCTAGTAAATAGCATAAAGGCCCCAGAAACAGCAGGTACATATTCGGCATTATTATCTGAAGTCTTCTCTATAATATTTAGGGAAGGAAATCGTGATCGGTTTCCTGTTATTTTCCGAAAAACTTGTGCAAAAGCTGTTGAAGGCGATAGTAGGTTGCGTTTATTGCCGCATTGTAATTCACCAGATGGATAAATATGACGACATCCTGATAGCCATGCCTCTGGGTTTTTCTTCATTAAGGATATGGCTGTATTTAATGCATCGGGAAGCAATAAGCAGTCTGGATTTAGAAATAATAAATACTTACCGGTAGCATATGATGCTCCCAAATTACATCCCGCACCAAATCCAATATTTCCTTGATCAGTGTAAATGGATAAATTTGTATATTGTTGGGTTAGTTGCTTTAACTCTTTTGTAATGGCGGGTGGGTTTCCATTATCAATTAAAATTATTTCCTTAATTCCGTCTTGGTCAATTAGTGTCTCTAATGTACGGAACAGCACAGCACCTGTGTGGTAGGAAACAATTATTATGCTAGTTTCCAGAGTGTTTGCCATTTGTTACGATATCCTGTTTGTTTTCTTATGTGCCTATACGGTAATTGTTACGGCACAAAGAGTCATAAGAGTATAGGAAATTCACGTTAATAACATTTATAATTCCTAATTCTGTACGGTATTTTGTGGATTATATCGTAGTCAGTTCTGTATGCAAAACACTTATTTCCGTATCAGTTGTTCAATAAGAAATATAAGAATCTTTCAATAAAAATGTAAGGCAGGACAATATTTCTTAGCCTAGTGCGTTTGTTTAATGATTGGTGGCACTAATACAGGTTCTTGTGGCCTGCTTGCTACGGGAGGTTTTTTGGTTTTGCTAACATTACTGCTAGCAGGCTTAGGTTTTGCTATAGTAGAGGCCGGTGGTGGAGGTGTTTTTGGTGGACTCATATGTGGGAAAGACGGTGTTGGCTTGCTTACAGAAGGAAGGCGGCCCGGAGGAGGTGGGCGCTTTGTAATAGTTGGTGATGTATCTTGTTTTGTTACATGCCTGCCCTTTGGTTGTGCTGTATTTGCCTTTTTGTTAAGCGGTGTAATTGTTTGCTTATGATTGTTTGTATTATTACGGTCTTGGCCAAGCGGTGGAGTTTTGCCCTGCGGTGGAGTAGCGTAAGCCGGCATAGCATGTGGTGCTGTTGCTCGTGGTTGGCGTGGAGCAGATTTATGGCGTGTTTGTGCGTTGTCAGTTGCGCTCGGGCGTGCATTGTTAGGTGTAATTACAGAAGAGCCTAGTCCTGATTTGGGGCGAGGGATACGTTTTATCTTGTTGCGAGGTATTAATTCTACATCCAGAACGACTAAGTTAGAACGTACTTCTTGTACACCCTTCATGGAGCTGGCAATAGCAATTGCTCGTTCAGCTACTTTGGGGCTTGGAACTGTACCATACAACGTCACAAGACCTTTTTCGTAGGTGCTATGAATTGAGAGTAGTTTTGTTAATCCCCCTTCCATATAGCGCGTATTTATATCACCAAGAAAACGCCGCTGTGATGCCATAGCTCGGCCGCGCTCTTCTTCCAGTTTGGTTTCCATCTTGCGTTGATAGCGCTTTTCTACGGCACGTTCTTGCTTGCTCTGAGATTTTTGATATTGGTCTGTGGCCCACCATGTTCCAGCGCCGCCGGCAGCCGCAGCCAACAAGCAGCCACCAAGTGGCAAAGTAAGGCAAGTAATGGTAAGTAACGTAACAATTTTGCGCATTTTAAGAGACCTGTAATAACTGAAATATCTGTGCCTAATAACCTCTATGATACTTGATTGCAGGTAAATAAAGCGTTAAAGAACACTCCCTCATTCAGAATTACCTTAAATGATTTGCCCTGTTTCTGCCCAGTCTTTTGCAAATGCATCTAAGCCCTGATCAGTTAAAGGGTGCTTTACAAGCTGGTGAATAATTTTTGGCGGAATTGTACAGACGTCAGCACCCATCATTCCTGCTTGTGTTACATGGATAGGGTGACGAATAGAGGCTACAAGAACCTCTGTTTCAAAATTTGGATAATTGCTATAGATAGTAACAATATCTTCAATTAGCTGCATACCATCTTGGCTTATATCGTCATGGCGTCCAACAAAAGGAGAGACATATGTAGCACCAGCTTTAGCAGCAAGAATAGCTTGAGAAGCAGAAAAACATAATGTTACATTGGTTTTTATTCCTTCCTTAGAGAAAGCACTACATACTTTCAGCCCATCCATTGTTAGAGGGAGCTTAACCACAACATTATCAGATAGTGCAGCTAGTTTACGGCCCTGAACCAGCATAGTTTCAGTATCTAGTGCGGTGACTTCAGCACTAACGGGTTTTCCCGGCACTAATGCGCAAATTTCCTTAATAACCTCAATAAAGTCACGGCCAGATTTTAAAATAAGTGATGGGTTAGTGGTAACGCCGTCTAGCAGGCCACTATCGGCTAAAGATTGTATTTCATTTACTTCGGCAGTATCAACAAAGAATTTCATGTGCTTGCTCTCTTCATGCAGTGAGGGTATTGATTGAGTATGGAAACTAACCAAGTAGTGATATTTTGCAAGAAGAAATCACAAAATCATAGTTAGTATATAACGATAATATAGAAGGAAAGACGAATTTGGCTGCTACATATGCACAGGTTTTATTGCCTAGACCATTCTATACGCCTTTTGACTATGCGGTTCCTGAGGATTTAGATGTGATGCCTGGTGCTTATGTACGGGTTCCTTTTAGTGGTCGCGAAATGTATGGTGTGGTTTGGGGAGTTTCTAATGAATGTCGTCATTCACCTACTAAAATAAAGAAAATATTAGATGTATCTGTAATGCCGCCAATGCCAGATGTATTGCGTAGCTACATTATGTGGGTGGCTGATTATACGCTGTCAGCTCCGGGGTCAGTTTTGGCAATGGCGATGAGTGTTACAGCAGCTTTAGAGGAGCCAAAAAAGCAGTATGGTTACCAATTGGCAGACAAAGACTCTTTGAAAAATATAAAATTAACATCGCAGCGCCAAGCCATCATAGATTTTTTTACAGCTACTGATAATAGGCCTTTACTGGTAAAGGATTTAGAAAAAGAAGTGAAGATTAGTGCTGCGGTAATTCGTAGTTTTTATAAAATTGGCGGCTTAGAAAAAGTTGTTATGCCGGATGTTGTTGCGTTAGATTTTTCTGCAAGCATGGCCCCATCTCAAACTATTACCTTGTCAGATGAGCAGGCGCTAGCTGCAGAGAATCTTTGTACAAAAATAGGCGATCAATCTTATAGTGTAACCGCAATTGAAGGGGTAACAGGTTCAGGAAAAACGGAGGTTTATCTTGAGGCAGTACATGCTGCTTTAGAGCAAGGCAAACAGGCATTAATATTATTGCCAGAGATAGCTTTAACTACTCAGTTAACAAAAAGGTTTGAAGAGCGTTTAGGCATATCGGTTCATCGTTGGCATAGTGCTTTGACGCAAGCGCAGAGGCGTGATAATTGGCGTGCTATTGTTAGGGGTGAAGCGCGTGTTATTGTGGGTGCACGCTCTGCATTATTTTTGCCATGCTCTAATTTAGGCCTCATTGTGGTAGATGAGGAGCATGAGGGAGCCTGGAAGCAAGAGGATGGTGTCATTTATCATGGACGTGATATGGCTGTTGCTCGTGCTTTCCATGAAAAAATACCTGCAGTGTTGTTATCGGCTTCTCCATCAATTGAAACAGTAGTCAATGTGGAATCTGGAAAATTTGATGGGCTGTATCTGCATAGTAGGCATGGTGAAGCGGTGATGCCCGATATTAATGTGGTGGATATGAGAACAGAAATGCTGGATGCGCAGCATTGGATATCTAACCCATTAAAATCTGCAATTGCAGAGCATATGTCTCGAGGTGAGCAAACGCTTTTATACCTTAATCGTCGCGGGTATGCTCCGTTAACGCTATGTCGTAAATGCGGCCACCGGTTTCAATGTCCAGATTGTACGGCATGGTTGGTTTTGCATAAAAAATCAGAGGACAAATCAGGCAATGATAATGGAGGAAAAAGAATGGGGTGGCTGCAATGCCATCAGTGCGGTCATTCAGTTCCGGAACCGGAACAATGCCCGGAATGTAGTAGTGATAAGATTGCTGTATGTGGCCCCGGGGTGGAGAGATTGGAAGAAGAGGTGAATGAAATTTTTCCAGAAGCACGTGTGGCAGTAGTAACTACGGACCATATTAATGGTGAAGAAGGGGTGAAAAATCTTATTGAGACCATTGAGTGTGGAGGAGTGGATATTATTATTGGTACTCAAATGATTGCAAAAGGTTATCATTTTCCGCATTTGACATTAGTGGGAGTGGTTGATGCAGATATGGGGCTAGAAGGTGGTGATTTAAGAGCGGCAGAGCGTTCATTTCAATTGCTGCAACAAGTATCAGGTCGAGCTGGCCGAGAGGAAAAAAGAGGTCAGGCAATTATTCAGAGCTATATGCCTGAGCATGGTGTAATACATCATCTGGCTCACAGTAGTAGGGCGGATTTTATTCGTAGTGAAATTGCACGTCGTAAGCAGGCGTCGATGCCTCCATTTGGTCGAATGGCTGCGCTTATTATATCTGCAAGCGATGAAGGGTTGGTTAAACAGGCGACAGTTACGCTAGCGCATACAATGCCTAGGTTAGAAAATGTTCGTGTATTAGGTCCTGCACCTGCACCATTATATTTGTTGCGAGGACAGTATCGTCACCGTTTTTTGCTAATTTCGCCGAAGACAGTGCATATGCAAAAATTAATTCGTGCTTGGCTGCGTCAGGCTCGTTTGCCTTCAGGTGTTCGCTGTCGGGTTGATATTGACCCATATAATTTTTTGTAATCTGTATAGTATGTAATCGGATCTAGCTTGGTAATATTCACGTATAATCGGGCGTTCTTTTAAGTTATTCTTAACGTTTGAATGTTATAATGACGTAAATTCTTATGTTAAGAAGATGGAAATGCGATAGGTAGTTTACATGAGTAGAGAGACATATGATGCTGCAAAATCAGCAGGAAGTGATATAAACTGGCGTGAATATTTGGCACGCCCTGTTGGCTTGGTAGAAACGCTGGAGAAAGTGATATCTGGTCTGAATGATGCAGATAATAGGCTCTATATGCCATCTATTCGTTCAGATGAGCCTGATTCTAGAAAATTAGATTTAGTAGTCGATATACCTAGAATTTCGGAGGAGCAATCTTCTGTTTTGCAAGAGATGTTGGGTGTCATGCTGCAATCTCACGGTAGAGAAGATGGTGGGAAAACAAAGGACTTTATAGATAAGCATAGAGATACTGTAGATGGTTATACGTTTGATGGTCTTATAACAGCACAGACAGAGCGTGGTGAAAGTGGAAGTAATGGTTTGGTAACGCGGTTACGTTTACCTGCAGAGTTAGAGGAAAGTTTTCGTGACACACCTATGGCTGAAGCCGTTGCTGGGTATAGAAAGGCTTTAGACCCTTCTGGGTGGCAACCTCATTTTGAGGGTGGAGATGCTGTGGGCTTTACGGGGAAGGTCATGCTACAGATGGCTGATAAGCAAGAGCGCACCTATGTTACCAATTCAACACCTGAGTTAATTGAAGCCGGTATGGCTAATGGAGATGATATTTATGAAGACAAAAATTTACTTCATATGACTCATGCCTTCCATAATAAAGGACAATATTTGCCAAATAGGGCTCTGGATGATGTTCCACTCCAAACTAATGATTCTTCTGAAGCTAACCCACAAAACATTAGAGCAGATAAATTGGTTATATCGTCCTCTGTATTGCAGGCTCTGCAAAAATCTGAGGGACTACGTAGGGATATTACAGGCCCTCATTTGCATTCATAAAGTATAAAATTCTATATATTAGTATAATTTAGTTTTGCACAAAGCGGTTAAGGGCTTGGCGTGCGCGTGGGCTATCAATGTCTTTTAGCGCTTTGATAGCATTCTCTCTAACCCATGTGTCTTTATCACGTAGTAACGCAGAAAGCGGACCTATCGCAGAATTGTTACCAATTCGCCCCAGAGCGCGTGCTGCTGTTGCTCTTAAGTCTGGGTTCTTATTTTTTAGAAAGGGTAAAATCTCAGGCATAGTCTTTTTAGCTTTTTCACCAATTCTGCCGTAAATATAAAGAATATTGCTGCGAAGGCGTTCTTCTTTTAGGTTGCTTGCACTTAATCTTTCGGAAAGTTGAGGTAAAGCTTTCTCTGGATCTAAGCGTGCGGCATATACTGCTTGCTCAAATCGCTCTTCATTATGGCTATCTAAAAAAGTCATGTGATATTCAAGCGTTCCTCGCTTCACATGTGGAGATTTAATTTCATTAGGTGGTGATGCCTTGGGCCAAGGTACGCCATCCCAGAACATAAAAGGTACCATTAATACAAGGATGGAAACAATACCAAAAGCCGCAACACTTATATGTTGGCTGTTCTCAAATTTTTGCCATAATAATTTTGCGTTCATAAACCCCCCATCAAAAGATATAGAGCATTCTTACGTTTGTTGTTATGTTTTGCAATCATACATTGTGAGTCTATTAGCTAGTATATATCACTGCTATTGCAAATAAGTAAGAATTCTATATTTAGTTTATTGAGAGCTAAACTAAGTACAGCATAGTTTCTATCAGACAATTATTTCTTTGTCCCCATGTCTATAGATATAGAAAATATTTATTGTAATTTATGCTCTCTACCCACAAATTTTATTATACTATATTTTATAGCAAAAAGCAGGGAAAAAATGATATAAATCTGGCTAATTATGGGTTTTTTATTGCGTGTTTTTAGTTGAAATTAAGATAGTTCTGTTGTGTCAGGGGCTTAGTAATGGTAGATAAAATATTAGAAAAATAATAGGATAATGTTACTTGAATTAGTAATAAATTAAGGGGGATATATGAAAACAAGAGAAATGACAGAGAGTTGGTTTCATGTGTGGCGTGGAGCTGTGGCACTTGCGTGGGGTGATCATGATTTGACGGCAGATGAAAGTGCATTACTACAGAGTTTTTTTGCAGATCAAAATTTTTCTGCGCAGCAACGTCAGCAACTAGAATATGATATAAAAAATGGAATTACATTAGATGCGGTATTGCCGCATATAACTAATGTACGAGATCGTGCGCATTTGATTAATTTAGCACGAGTTATTTTCTTTGCCGATGGTGGGTTTTGTGAAGATGAAGAAGTGGTGCTAGATGCCATGAAAAGGCATCACACGGGAACCATAGATATAGAGCAAGCATTAGAGGATGCAAAAAGTCAAGCGAAAGAGGTTATGTCTGCAATAGAATTTAAAGAGCAGAAAGAATATAAGAAAATGGGTGTAATAGGGCGTATTTCCCGCTTGCTTGATAATGTGGTGCTTAGTAATGAGTCATTGCGTTAGTGCGCGCTCTGTTCTTGTGTTGTAGAGGTTTAATGGCATGGTTGATATGTCGGCATTGGCAAAGTGGCATAAATCTCTAGCTGAAGAGGTGTCGAAGGACTATATGCAGGACTTGCAGAGATTCTTGGAATCTGAGAGGCAAGAACATATGTTATATCCTCCAGAAGAATATTGTTTTGCCGCGTTGGAATCATGCTCATTTTCTGATGTTCGGGTGGTAATTTTAGGTCAGGACCCTTATCATGGGGAGGGGCAGGCTCATGGATTGAGCTTTTCTGTACCTGGTGGGGTAAAGAATCCTCCATCTTTACGTAATATATTTAAAGAATTAGAGCGTGATATAGGGGGGTCCTGCCTTCAGTCAGGTAATTTGAGTAATTGGTCTAAGCAAGGGGTGTTGTTGCTTAATTCTACACTAACGGTTCGTAAAGGTGCGGCGGGGTCTCATCAAAAAAAGGGGTGGGAAATACTAACAGATAGAATAATAAGTCTGTTGGCAAATCAACGTGAAGGGCTAGTTTTTATGCTATGGGGATCTTATGCGCATAAAAAAGCAGCGAAGGTGGATGCATCACGTCATCTTGTATTAAAGTCTGTACATCCTTCTCCGTTATCTGCCCACAGAGGGTTTTTAGGCTGTGGTCATTTTAGTGCGGCTAATGCTTATATTGAAGCGCAAGGTGGTAAAAATATCAGGTGGTAATATAGTTAGTAATTATGATTTATGCTAACTCAGATGATCTATTATTGGTATCTGCTATTGCGCCAAAGAATTGCTCTACTTCTTCGGTGATCATCCATATTTCTTGAGCTGCAACGCTGTATGGTGATGTTTCTGTCACGCTAAGTCCATCTGCCATAGCTGAAGGAAAAGATACGCGATTTCCAAGGTAATTATCAAAACGGCAGCGGGGAAGTTCTTCAATAAAGCGTCGACCTAAACGAGAATTACGGTTTACGCGATTAAGTAAAATGCGTGTGCTAGCCTCCTCAATGTTTGTAAGCTCAACAATACGACTGGTGGCCCATAAATCCATAGGGCTGGGTTGCATGGGTATAATCACTAAATCTGCTTTTTGTACGGCAATGCGTGATTCTTCTTGTGCATGAGGTGGGCAGTCAATAATAAGAAAATCGTGACTTTCTTCTAGCCGTTCAATTTCACGACGTATACGCCATTTATCGGTCATTCTGCTGAAAGTTAAAGGGGTAAGGTCTCTGAAATTATCGGTATTTTGGCGTGCGCAGAACCAAGCATCAAGACTTCCTTGTGGGTCAGTGTCTAAGATTGCAATATGATATCCTTGCTGTGCTAATGCAATGCTTAGATGGGCGGCTATAGTTGTTTTTCCGGCACCACCTTTTTGCTGTGACACTGTAATGGTTTTATGAAGCATTTATAAACACCCCGCCAGGATAATAAGACATAGTTTAAGTGTATCTATTACACTTTATCCCCAATTAACATATATCTTCGTGCAGCTAGGTCCGTTAATATTTTAAACTTGCTGCATATTCTTAAAATAGACATCCTACGGGTTGTATTATATGTTGTTTTTGGGTGTTAATAGTAACGTTATAGTGTGTGGTGTGCTTTATAATGTCTGGTTTCTTTATAAGTGTGATAAAAAAACTATTTACAAGAGGGGCGGGTTACTATGCTGCTAGTTATTTTGGAACAGAGATAGTTGCTGCTGGGTGCTGATATTGTTATCAGAAAAAATAACTCCAATGCCGATAAGGCGTATTCCGCGATTGTTTCTGCGGTTCCATCCGACCTCAAATAGCTGATCTAGATGATGCAAACATAGTCCGTTTGGTGATTTTCGTTCAATGGATGTGCTAACAAAGTCATCAAATTTTAACTTCATGCACTGCTTTGCAATTACCCTGTCAGGTGCATTATTAGCAATGCGTTGCTTGAGTTTTAGGTATAATTCTCCTAATGCTGAAGTAGCATCGGTTAGTTCTGTAATATCTTGTGGCCAAGTATGTTCGATACTAAGTGACTTGCGCTGCCATACTGTTTGCACAGGGCTGTTATCAATGCCATGGGCGCGTTGCCAAAGATATTCTCCGGTGTTACCAAATTGCTTTATCAGATCAAAATAGTCCCATTGCAATATATCTGAGCAGGTAAAAAGTCCTGATTGCTTTAACTTGGAGGAGGTTTTCTTACCAATTCCGTTAATACGACTTAAGGCAAGGTCTTTTAAGAAATTATCAATAGATTGCGGGGGTATAGCAAATTGACCGTCTGGCTTGTTCTCTTCGCTAGCAATTTTTGCAAGGAATTTGTTAGGAGCAATGCCTGCAGACGCTGTTAGGCCTAGTTCATTTTTTATGTCATGTCGGATATTTTTTGCAATTAATGTGGCGCTGCCATGGTGGGAAGGGCAATTGCTGACATCCAGCCATGCTTCATCAAGTGAAAGTGGTTGAATAATATCGGTATATCGTTCAAATATTTTATGAATTTCCTGCGAAACCTCTTTGTAATGTGCCATATTGCCGCCGGTGACAATAAGGTGGGGGCATAAACGTAATGCGTGGGCTGTACTCATTGCTGAGCGTACGCCATATTTTCTTGCTTCATAATTACAGGTAGCAATTACACCTCGGCGGTTGCTTTCACCGCCAACGGCGAGTGCAACGCCTTGCCATGCAGGGTTATTGCGCATCTCTACTGCGGCAAAAAAGCAATCCATATCTATATGGATTATTTTTCGTAAAGGCTGAATGTGGTTGAGGCTTTGCATATATCATATCCTACTATAAACTGCTGATACGCCAAATAGAAAATAGGGGCGATTATATATGTCAGAAATAAGCGGTGGTAAGAGAAAGAAACTTTATGGCTGGGGAAAGTTTCCTGCTGTTGATGGGGTTTGTTATCGACCAGAGAAATTATCAGAGCAAGATATATTGCTAGAGCGCGCTGCTGGAGAAAAATTGTCATGTATTGCGCGTGGGTCTGGGTTGTCTTATGGCGATGCGGCATATAATGAGGGGGATAAAGGGCTAACTATTGAACAATCTCGGCTAGATAATTTTATAGCAATGGATAATGTTTCTGGACAAATAACCGTTCAGGCTGGAGTGCTGCTACAAGAAATTATGGCTGTCTCTGTTCCTCGGGGGTGGATGGTTCCTGTTATGCCCGGTGTATCAAGGGTAACTATTGGTGGAGCTGTGGCATGTAATATTCATGGTAAAAATCATGTGCAGGCCGGTAATATTGGTAATTATATTGTAGGTTTGCGTTTGCGACTTGGTGGTGGCGATGTGCGCGAATTGATGGCGTCATCAAGGAAAAAGTCAGATAAATCATTGTTATCTGCAACAATTGGTGGCATGGGTATGACCGGTGTTATTGAGCAAGTAACATTGCAATTAGTTCCGGCAACTTCTGCATCATTCCGAGTGGATGTAGTAACAACGCAATCTATATATGAGATGATCGAACAATTTATTAAGACGCGTGATAGTCATTCTTATCGTGTTGGTTGGTTAGATCATTTTGTCCCTGATCGTGGTGTGTTTGAGGCCGCAGAGATTGCTGTAGCTGATGGTGTATCTGATGATGTGGGTAATAAGGCCGTTGATAAAGCTGCGGTAAAGGTGAAGGACTACCATCCAGATGTTAAGCGATTTTCAATACCATCACTCATCCCTTTTCGGGTGGTTAATAACATATCTATGCGGCTTTATAATATATTGCGGTTCCGGCGTAACAACAGGCATAGAGGTAGTAAGCTGGTGGGTATGGATGCATTTTTACATCCGCTAGAAACATTGGGAAATTGGCATCACCTTTATGGGCGTAAAGGGCTGATTCAGTATCAGTGTTTGATTCCTTGTGATAAAACAAATAGTGAAGAAATCATAGAGCGCATTGAAACGTGCTTGAATCATTTTCGTAACCAAGGGCTATATGCTTATTTAGTGGTTCTAAAGGAGCATAAGGATGATAATTCTGGCATGTTATCATTTGCATCTGAGGGGTATAGTTTGGCATTAGATTTTCCTTATAGTGAACAATTAGCTATGGTCTGTGAGGAGCTGAATCAAATGGTTAATGAATGGGGCGGAAGGGTTTATCTGGCAAAAGATGCTTTGCTTACAGCAGAGTCCTTTAACAAAATGTATGGTTCGGTTTTGCCAGAGTGGCAGAAAATATTATCGCAAGTTAATCCTAAGCAGCAATTGACTTCTGCAATGGCGAAGAGGTTGCAGTTCTATCCTGTAAGGGAGGAATCTGAACAAGGAGAGCAGCTTGTTGGTGAAGGGGGGAGCGATGAATCGTAAATTAGATGATTGTGAGGTTGATGATCATAATTTGGAAGGGGGTAAGGCAAGGGTGGTAAAGACTGCATGTGTTATTGGTGCAACGTCATCTCTTTCGGTTGTGCTATGTCGGGAATTGGCAAAAGCTGGTTGGAATCTTCATCTAATTGCAAGGGATGAAGGGCGGTTAAAAGAGATCGAAACCGATATTATGGTGCGCCATGAAGGGGTAGTTGTAACAACGCAAATAGTGGACTTGTCCTCCAAAAGGCTTAATCCTAAGATGGTGGCAAAAGAAATAGGTTGTCCGGATGGTTTGTTTCTATTGGCTGGTGATATGGGAAGTTATGACTTATTTGATAGCAAGAATATAGAGAAAGTTACGCGGGTGACCTATGTGGCTCCTGTGCAGATTATAGCTGAGGTGGCTAAGGTAATGAGTGTGAGTGGTAGTGGATCTATTGTTTTTGTGTCATCTGTAGCGGGGGATCGTGGGCGCGGGGTGAATGCTCCTTATGGCGCCGCTAAAGCTGCGTTAACGGCATTTGCATCTGGTTTGCGGCAGAAGTTGTATGGCAGTGGGGTGAATGTGCTAACGGTTAAGCCTGGCTTTGTGGACACTTCCCTTACATGGGGAATGGATAGTCCTTTAATGGCTTCAAGAGGGGCGGTTGTTCGGCAGGTGATCAAAGCCGTGGATAAGCGGAGGCAGGTAATTTATACGCCTTCCATATGGATGATTATTATGTTTGTAATACGCCATATACCGGAGTGGTTGTTTAAGCGTTTAAAGTTTTAGATTGTAAGTTAGTAGAGCAGAGATTGAAGGAGGTGGCAATAATCGGATATAAGTTTAACGTATGGGTTTTGCTTTTACATAATTGAAGTAGTGGTGGTTATATTAGGTGCGAGACCGGCACTCTTCAGTTATAGAATATAAGACTGCTTGAAATTTTTGTATTTCTTGCGCAGTAGCTTCACTAGCGCCAGACCGTAATAGGGCTTGGGCCATGTCTTGAATCAGACTTATTTCTTCAAATGAAAATTCAACAGCTACGCCATTCTTGCCACAGGCTATGCACTCCACAGGGACCCCCTACATTGATTGCTTACTAACTATATAGTCTATATCATAAACATTTGTGCAGCAATTGTCTATATGCTATATAGATTCTGAAGGATTTTCTGTTATTTTTCATGGGGGTTACGCTTTTTTAACACATGACGTGTTTTTAAGTAAACTTAAGGATTGTTGCATGGTGAGTATTTATCACTAACCTTATAGTATCAGGAATTATTGAGGTAAATAGTGTCAGGTATAGACAATATGAGTGAGGGCAGTAACCGTTCTATAGGTGCTTGGGCCATGTTAATTTTCTTAATATTCATTGGCGCACTTTTTCTGACCGATAGTAGTGAAAAAATGGTGGAGTGTAGCAGTAAGCGTTTGGCGTGGGCTGTTATTCAAGAAAATGCAAAATCAGGAGAATTATCTAAGGTACTGAATGTGCATGAGTCGGCTGGGGGACAGGATTATTTGCCGATAAAATGGCCAGATTTTAATGCAGTAGAATATAGCTATCTTGGTAACTGTCGCCATTATTTTAGGGTAAAACTAGATAAAGACAGGCTTTATTTAGATACCATGGTGCGTGGTCATCGTGTAGATGGGCAGGTGATGATTATCGAACGTGCAGCTCACTGGCAGCGCCCTGCTATAGAAAATTTAGATACTACGTCAGAATAGGACTATATGCGTATGATTATCTATATTTTTCTACCTGTTCAATAACTGCGGAAGCATAAGGGTCGCCCTGTGCAGCCGCTTTGCGGAGCCACTCCATACCCTCTTTCTGGTTCCCTTGTTGGCCGAGAAGTTGTCCTAGTAAAGACTGAGAACGTGCTTCGCCCTTTTCAGCGCCTTCTCTAGCTTCTATAATTGCCGTATCAAAGTCCTGCATGATAATAGCTTGCACTGCTAAGCCAAATTCTGCATGTGATGATGTAGGCAGAAGTGAGGCTCCGGCTAGTATCGTTGCTAAAGCAAGGGTTTTGCCTAAAATGGTGATTTTTTTGCAGTAAGGTAGCATTAATCCCCTCTCATTATTATGATGTAACAGATTGCTATGATAGCTGGTTGCATTATAACTGTAAAGTGTTCAGCAAAGTTTGCTACTTGGGTAACATAGTGTCAGTAAAGCGTACTGCCTCACCAATGGCATTTTCAGAAGTTAATTTGCCGTCTTCCATTACAATGTTGCCACGAATGATCGTGTGGGTAGGAATGCCTGTAACCTTCATCCCATGGTAAGGAGTCCAGCCACATTTGCTGGCCATGTCTTTATCATCTAATATAGCGGTTGCTTTCATATCAACTAAGGTAAAGTCAGCATCAAACCCTGCTGCAATGCGCCCTTTTCCTGCTATGTTATAAATACGAGCAGGCCCAGAAGATGTAAGATCTACAAAACGCTCTAGCGATAACTTCCCATTATTGACATGGTTTAGCATTACAGGAACAAGGGTTTGTACGCCAGGCATTCCTGCTGGGCTATCAGGGTAAGGGCGTGCTTTTTCTTCGCGAGTGTGAGGAGCATGGTCAGATCCGATTACGTCAACAACACCGTCGCGGATACCCTGCCATAATCCGTCTACATGATGTTGCGCACGGATGGGTGGGTTCATTTGTGCAAATGTACCAATGTTTTTATAAGCTTCATCATTAAGGGTTAAATGTTGCGGAGTAGTTTCTACTGTAGCAACGTCACGATAAAGGGGTAAAATAGCCATCTCATCACGTGTTGTTATATGTAAAACATGGACTTGATGACCCGTTTCGCGAGCAAGGTTTAATATGCGTCTAGTGGCAGCAATAGCGGTTTCTTCATCGCGCCAAATTGGGTGAGATGAAGGGTCATTCTGAACCCGAAATGATTTGCGATCCTCTAGCCTTGCTTCATCTTCTGCATGAATAGCGCAGCGACGAGAAGAGCGTTGTAAAATGGATCTTATAGCATCATCTTGGGCAACAAGTAAGTCACCTGTTGAGCTTCCCATAAAAATTTTAATTCCGCTACATCCTGGAAGTTGCTCTAACTCATGCCAATTCGTGCTGTTTTGCGGGGTGCCACCTATAAAGAAGGCGTAGTCGCACCATGCTCGTCCACTTGCTCTATCGAGTTTATCTTGCAAGGCTTCACGGCTAGTTGTTGGTGGGGCTGTATTTGGCATTTCAAAAATGGCGGTTACACCACCTAACACTGCAGCGCGTGTTCCAGATTCTAAATCTTCTTTATGTTCGTTGCCTGGTTCACGAAAATGAACTTGGGAATCAATAACACCAGGAAGTACATGAAGGTTGGTGGCATCAATGGATTGTTCAGCGCTATCTGAAGATAAGTCACCAACATGTACAATCTTGCCATTATTTATTCCAACATCCACACGCTGTTGTCCAGCAGGGGTTACGCAGGTTCCATTGCGAATTATTAGCTCAAATGTAGAGGTCATGGTGGTGGGTCCTATATTCTGTTATTAATTAGCCAATGTCTGGTGAGGTAATTAAAGTCATAAATTCAGCTCGAGTGCGCGGATCAGATTTAAAAGTTCCAAGCATGCGGCTAGTTACCGTTGTTGTGTTTGTTTTATGCACCCCTCGAGTGGTCATGCATTGGTGTTTTGCATCGATTACCACAGCCACGCCTTTAGGTTGAAGTACTTCATTAATTGTGTCAGCTATTTGTGCTGTCATTGTTTCTTGGGTTTGTAGTCGTTTTGCAAAGACGTCAATAAGCCGAGCCAGTTTGCTGATTCCAACAACACGCTTATTGGGTAAATACGCAATATGTGCTTTACCAATAATAGGAACCATGTGGTGCTCACAGTGTGATTCAAGTCGGATATTTTTCAGTAAAACCATCTCATCATATCCTTCAACTTCTTCAAAAGTTTTAGATAAAATGTCTTTAGGGTTGTCGTTATATCCAGCAAAGAACTCTTCATACGCATCAATCACGCGTTTAGGAGTATCTAAAAGTCCTTCACGGGTAGGGTCATCACCAGCCCATCGAAGAAGAGTGCGAACAGCATCCATTGCTTCTTGTGGCGAAGGACGGTCTATTAGAGATGTGGTTGTAGTAGCAGAATCGCGGGACATGGTATATACCTTCTGTATATGCTGGTAACATTAGTTGCCGTTTTAATAATTGCTTTGTAATAAGATGATATTACGTTTAAATAATTCTCTAAACAAAAATGTCTTAAATTATTAAATCGGTATGACAATACTTGACTATATAAATCAGCTACTGCATCAGTGCAAGGGTTTGCCGCTCAGTTAGCGGATAAAAATAATAAATATGAGGGTATTTATATGCCAATAAGTGAAAAAACGATTATGCACGTATTGAATCATGTGATTTTTAATAGTGCAGGGCTTGTGCCTGCTATAGCGCAGCAGCATGATAGTGGTGAAGTGCTAATGTTAGCATGGATGAATAAGGAGGCAATCAGGCGTACGTTAGAAACTGGGGATGTAACATATTATTCTCGTTCAAGAAAGGGTATGTGGCGTAAAGGAGAAACTTCTGGGTTTACTCAGAAATTGGTGGAAATGCGTTATGACTGTGATGGCGATACATTATTGCTAAAAGTTGATCAGACAGGCCCAGCCTGCCATACAAATAGGCCTAATTGCTTCTTTCATGTGGTTACTGATGATGAGGTGGTAATTGTAGATAAGCCATAAAGGGTTTATCTATTGCTTGGATACAGGCGCATAGTTGGCATTTATATAACTCTGCCTACCAAGGAAGATTTTTCCCAGTTTCGCTGAGGCAATCAACAAATAGGCGTACTCGTGTGGAAAGATGTCTATTTTGTGGGAAAATGGCGTGTATTGCTCGTTCAGGGTGGGTTTTATAATCAGGCAGTATATGTATAAGATCTCCTGATTTTATATGTGTGGCAGCTACAAAAATTGGCAGCAGGGATAGTCCAACGCCTTGTAGGCATGCTTCAAGCAATATATCAGCATTATTTGCAATAAAATTCTTATTTAAATGTGTTGAGCCAATTTTTCCATCTTTATATTGGTAGCGCCATTCTGTTATGTCGCCATTTCTGGAGTACATAATAGCAGGGAAATGCGTTAATTCTTCGGGTGAAGTGGGCATGCCGTGTGTGGTAATATATTCGGGACTAGCGCAAAGCAAGAGGTGGAAATCTGCAATTTTGCGAGCAATTAATGATGAATCCTCTAATGTTCCAATACGTACGACAACATCATACCCTTCGCTAATTACGTCAATGCGGCGATCATCAAAATCAACTTCCATGGCTACATTGGGGTATTTTTTTGCAAATGCAGCAATGGGCTGTACTAGATATCTTTTTCCAAAAGACATTGGCGCATTTATTTTTAATGTTCCTGTAGGGCATGATTTCAACTCATGAAGTTGTTGCTCGGCCTCCGCTAAGTCTTCAAGGGCTTTGCGTGCTTTCTCGTTATAGAGCGCTCCTTCCTCGGTTAGGCTTACATGTCGGGTAGTGCGATTTAAAAGTCTAACGCCTAATTGCTCTTCTAATGATTGGACTTGCTTGCTGAGTGCAGGTCCAGTCATTCCTAGTTGTCTTGCCGCGCCTGAAAAGCTGCTGTGTTTTACGACTTCAAGGAAAATGCCGATGCGAGAAATTTGGTCCACATTAATAACCTAATGGAATTAATCATTTAACAATTATCTATATTATCATTTGATATGGAACTGGTAAAGTATGTTTATTGAAGAAAAAGATAATCAATAAAAAATTAATAGAACAACTAAGAAATAAATAATGGGAGATTTAAAATGGAGACGAATCTACAACAACAGTACGGTGCTTTTATATTGCGTACGGCACTTGGTATAATCTTACTTTCTCACGGCTTGTTAAAGATATTTGTTTTTACGGTACCAGGAACCGTTGGCTATTTTGGTAGTATAGGGCTTCCTGCAATTGCAGCCTACCTTACAATTATTGGAGAAATATTAGGAGGTGCCGCGTTACTAATGGGCGTTTATACACGCTTAGCAGCACTGTTAAGTATGCCTATCTTATTGGGTGCGACATGGGTGCATATTGATAATGGATGGGTGTTTAGTAGTGAAGGCGGTGGTTGGGAATTTCCTGCATTGTTGGTGGTAATTGCCGGTGTAGTGGCCCTGCAAGGCAGCGGTAGCTTCGCTCTGCAAAAATGTGCTTTTCTTACTAAATGTTCAATGAAGCGTAGTTCTGTAACTCATGAAGCGTAGTTCTGTAACTCGTTATATTTTAACACATTTTAATAAAGGAGGAAAAAATGATTGCTGTTTACCCTTATGAGGAGTTGGGTCATGCGGATCATGGATGGCTAAATGCGCGTCATCACTTTAGTTTTGCAAGTTATTATAACCCTAAGAGAGAGAATTTTGGCGTATTACGTGTGGTTAATGATGATATTATTAAGGCGGGATCAGGTTTTGATACGCACCCGCATAGAGATATGGAAATTATTACCTATATTCGGCACGGTGCAATGACTCATAAGGACAGCCAAGGCAATAAGGGGCGCACTGCGGCCGGTGATGTGCAGGTAATGAGTGCGGGAACAGGGATATTTCACTCCGAATATAATTTAGAGAGTGAGGATACGGTTTTGTACCAAATATGGATTGAGCCAAACTCTAAGGGTGTTAAGCCGCGATGGGACCAGATGAAATTTCCCAAAGAGCCTGTTTCTAATAAATTAAATTTATTGGTATCGGGTAATAAAAGGCAGAAAGAGGCATTATTTATTCATCAAAATGCATCAATATATGGTGGTAAGTTGGAGGTAGGGAAAGAGATAGATCACTCCATTACAAGCCAAGCATATGTTCTTATTTCTGCTGGAGAAGTGGCGCTCAATGGTCAAGTGCTAAAAGAAGGAGATGCTGCAGAAGTGATAGGGCTTAAGGTTATTACGATTCAGGCCTTAACAGATGCAGAAATATTGGTGCTTGATGTGCCGTTACGAAATAATAATTAGGAGAAAGAATATGACAGTTGTTGCAGTTATTTATCACAGTGGATTTGGTCACACAGAAGTGCAAGCCAAGCATATAGGGAGGGGCGCTGCTTCGGTATCGGGTACTGTTACGCGCCTAATCAAAGTGGAGGATATAATTGAAGATATGGAGTCTCTACGCGATGTAGATGCTATGATATTTGGTTCTCCTACATATATGGGCTCTGTTTCTGCGCCATTTAAAGCCTTTATGGATGCGTCTGCAAAGATATGGTTCGCAAAAGGTTGGAAGGATAAGATTGCTGCAGGCTTTACAAATTCGCATAGTCTAAGCGGTGATAAGCTTAATACGCTTATACAACTAGCTGTATTTGCTGCGCAGCATGGTATGATTTGGGTTGGTCAAGCAGAGGCTAATGGATCACCCGACGGCGAGCCGGGAAAAGCGGATGCAATCAATAGAATTGGGTCAACGCTTGGGGCTATGGCGCAATCAGAAAATGATGCTCCTGATGTTACGCCGCCATCAGGCGATCTTCTAACGGCTGAATTGTTAGGGAAAAGGGTTGCTGAGTCGGTAATAAGATGGGCTCAATAGTTAGGGCATATCATGCGATGTGTAATCTGTAGAATTATTGACTAAAGCAGAGAAATAACTGCTGCATGTTAGTTTTATATTTAGTAATAACGTGTAGCAGTATTATTTCATCGTTTTGATATGGGATATTGATGAGTTGGTGCTATTAGAAAAGGAAACGGAGTTCAATACCTACGCGTTTCTTTTGTTTATCTGCTGAAAAAGATAAATAGCTTTTCTCAAAAACTGCATTTTTAGTGCCGCTTTGGTCAGATAAAAGTGTTTCCGCTAGCATTTTCTGTTTTTGTCGCTTGATAACATAAATACGCGGCGGTTGATTGTCTGATGTGTTGCTATCGACTAATGCTGTGTACGGTCTGTCACTTAAGATAACAGCTCCATAGCGGTGTTCACGAATATCCGACTGATCAGGAGCGTGCAAGTATCCGGCGCTCCGAAGTGATTGATTATCCACGTAGTGCATATCGCCACAAGCCGTAGCAGACAGGCATACAGGAAGTAGGCATGTCAGAATTTTAATGATACGCATATTCTCCCTCCTTATGTTGTCATTATAGCACAGTTGTGGTGCCATGTAGAGCATAAACTATAAAAAATGAGCGTTACTGATCTGTAAATATATACCGCATTGCAGCAAAAACAAGGGGTTTTGGTTGGTTATATAGTTCTGCCTATGTTGCAATATATATTGCGTTTTTTAGTCTAATTCAGCTTAAGTTCCTCTACTACCAAAACGTAATCTTATCTGGTTTATTGGTTGTAGTTAAATCCTAATTTAATATAAAGTAGGGGGATAATTAAGTGCTCTAAACCCATTGTTTAGCCTATGGTGCATGTGTGGGCTGTGTTATGTTGTAAGGAGTGCGTTTAAGTGAAATTATTAAAGAAATAGGGGTAAAATAATGGGTGTTGAGGAAAAAAATTGTGTACCTTGCCAAGTAGGTGCTGCCGTGATGGGAGTTGATGAAGCAAAAAAGATGCTAGAACCACTACATCACTGGGTTTTGGTAGAAGACGGAACTCGCATTCGCCGAGAATTTAAATTTCGTAATTTTCGTAAAGCATTAGAGTGGGTTAATCAAGTAGGGGAATTGGCCGAGGAGCAGGGGCATCATCCCGATATTCAGTTGGGGTGGGGTTATGTTATTATTGATGTGATGACCCATAAAATAAATGGTTTGCATGAGAATGACTTTATTCTTGCTGCCAAAATTAATGCTATAGGAGGTGTGGATGAGTAATCCGCATTCTACGAATATGCAATTAAAGACCCTAGAAAAAGTTGGTTTAGTAGAAATAAAACAGCCTGATTATGAAGTGGAGTTGCAAATAGCATATGCTACAGAGCAAAACTTTACAGGATCAGCGGTGTATGGCGCTTCGGGGTGCTATTTAAGAGAAGAAGCCTCAGAAAAACTACAAAAAGCTATCAAATTAGCAAAACTGCAAGGGATGCGCTTGCGTGTTTTTGATGCTTGGAGGCCGCTAGAGGTTCAGCAGGCGTTATGGAATCATACTCCTGATCCGGATTTTCTATCTCCACCAGAAACAGGCTCTGTGCCGCACTGTCGGGGAGTTGCCGTGGACCTAACGCTTATAGACTCTAATGGTAACGACTTAGATATGGGCACGGGGTTTGACGAATTTACGATATTATCTCATCATGGCAATATGGAGGTATCGGCTCAAGCTCAAGCCAACCGTTATTTGTTAATGGGAATAATGCTTACCGCTGGTTGGGATTTTTATAGTAATGAATGGTGGCACTATCAGCTATTTAATTGTCGGGATTATCCAATTATTAGTGATGAAAAAGCCAGAACAGGTTTGTTTAGGTCGTAATCGTGTTGTTTAAAAAAACAGGCTCCTTAACCATTTGGTAAGGAATATGTGTTATACTGGTTCTGTCTCGGTAAACGAGAGGAGGTATATATGCAAGTTATAAAACCCGTAGTAATACGGCCAGAAACAGAATATGATCCTGATATTATTGGTTGTTTAGAAGAGGCAACGCGGCGTAACCGTGCCCAAATGCGCTCCGGCCAAATGGCAGAGGGTATTTTTACTCATGCCAATAAAATTCTGGATGAAAAACGTGCTAACCAAGCATAATTATTCAATTTTATACCTAAAATTTGTTTAAGCATATTTTAGTTGCTGATGACCATGCTGCAACAATGAATCAATAGAATGGTTATAGTCTTATCTTATAGAGAATGATGCTTCTAGTTTTCTACAGCTTCTACAGCATCTACTTCTGGAACATAATGGCGAAGGAGATTCTCTATACCATTTTTCAATGTGACTGTTGAGCTTGGGCAGCCAGCACATGCGCCATGCATTTCTAGATATACAACGCCATTCTCAAAACCATGAAAAATAATATCACCGCCATCCTCTGCTACTGCTGGACGTACGCGAGTATCAATAAGTTCTTTGATTTGAATGACAATAGGGTCGTCGTCATCTGTAGCAGTTGAGTGTGTTGTGGTGCTGGTTTGTGCACCTTTACTATCTAGAAACAGTGGCTGATTGCTAACAAAATGCTCCATTATTGTAGTAAGGGCGTGAGGCTTAATTGTATCCCATTCAGCTTCTGGTGTTTTGGTGATAGAGATATAGTCATGACCAAAAAATATACCAATTATATTATCTAGCTTAAATAAAGCTTGAGCAAGCGGAGAGGTTTGCGCATCTTCTTTGTTAGTGAAGCTTGCTGTTCCATCTGTCATCACGGTTTGGCCAGGAAGAAACTTAATGGTTTGTGGGTTCGGTGTATTTTCGGTTTGGATAAACATAATATTGGTCTTTCATTAAGTGGGAAGTCAGTAATTTAAAATAAAAAATTATTTACGTAAGTGGAATTATAGAGCCATTTTCTTGCACAATTCCGCTGCAATTTAAGCGTATCGCCTCGCTATGATTATCTTCCGCAGTGGTTAGGCCTCTACATATAACGTATCCAGCTTTTTGTAATGCGGTGATTGTAGAAAAAGCAATGTTTGCTGGTGCATATACAGGGATATGTGCTTTGCTCTTGCTGGATATTGCTCTGTTGAGGGCATTAACGTTAAGTGTAAATCCTGTAGCGGGCTCGTTGTTTAACTCAATGGTATAGCAACCTCCTCTTCCTAATTCTTCTCCTGTTTTTGAAGAAAATAGAGCAAAGCTCACATGGCGATGATATTCAAAGCCATTGCGTTCAAGTGGATCAATAGTAACCGAAATATCAATGCCGCTATTTATGATATGCAAAATGGTGTCTTTCAATAATAGGCAATCGTTTCTTCCAGCTTCTGGGAGGGGTAGAGATAAAAGGGCTTCTAATGTTTCGTTAGCCTCTTTCAAGGGGCTTTCATTAGCAATATTAATAATCGTAATTAATAGATCTGCAGCTTCTTCACCAACGTTTTTAACCGTTTGGTTGTCTTTTGCTTCAATGGCATTTAGTAGTAAGTCTCTATTTGTATCCTTTACGTTATATGCGTCCATTATAGACGATGACAAGCCTGGCAGATTAAAATCAACAGAAACATCAGTAACTCCTGAAGCATGAAGGGCAGATGCCGCAACGATAACGCTTTCAGCGCATGCTCCAGAGTCCTTGCTACCAATTATTTCAGTGCCACATTGGCCTAGTTGACGTTCGGCAAAAAGTCCACCGCCAGAAACGCGTAATACATTACCTGTATAGCATAATCTCAAAGGGCGAGGGGCATCATGCAATCGTAAAGCCGCCATGCGTGCTATTTGAGGAGTCATATCTGAACGAATAGCCATCATAGCATGCGATTTTGGGTCTAGCACGCGAAATGTCAGTGCAGAAAGTTGCATTTCTCCACCTAATAATGTTTCCTCAAATTCAACCATCGGGGGCTTCACTTGAAGGTAGTTAAATTGACTGTAATGATGCATTAGCGTGCTTATAAGGCTGCTTTCTTCTGCCGCGTGAGGGGGTAATATATCTTGGAATCCCGAAGGCAGAAGTGACTTTTTGGTGCTATTATCAGAAATTACAGTCATAATTTATAAAGTTGGTATGATGTTAAGGAGCTATTAAAAGGCGATATTACCGCGCAAATTAACGGGTTGGTTAGTAAAAAGCTATTAAAAAACTAAAATAAACAACAATTATATTCCGGTTATCCTTGAAAAAGGGAGGGGTTATGCCATATAATAGCTGTACTCTGTGTTTTCGCAGTGCCGTTATATATGCGCGCGCAGTGAAAATTGAACAAATGTAACATACTAATAGATTAGGAGCAGTTAATTATGAGAGATTATACCAAACGTAACGTGAGCACGTTGGGTGACACAGCACAAACACAGGCTGTTGAGTATGATCAGGGGCTGCGTGCACATATGCTGCGAGTATATAACCATATGGGTATTGGCCTTGCCATTACTGGTTTGGTAGCGATGTTGGTTGCTGGTTCACAAGATGCAATGGCCTTGATTTTTGGTACGCCTTTGCGTTGGGTGGTTATGCTTGCTCCACTTGGGTTCGTGCTTTTTTTGAGCTTTAAAGTAATGAGTATGCGTGAAAGTACAGCAAAGATTGTATTTTATACTTATGCCGCGGCAATGGGGCTTTCGTTGTCAGCTCTATTAGTGGTCTATACTGGCGAAAGTATTGCACGTACATTCTTTATTTCCGCCTCTGTTTTTGGTGCAATGAGCCTTTATGGTTACACAACAAAGAAAGACCTTTCGGGTATGGGTAGCTTCTTGTTCATGGGGCTTATCGGCTTGATTCTGGCTAGCGTTGTAAACATGTTTATGGAAAGTTCTGCATTGCAATTTGCTATCTCAGCGATTGGTGTTTTGATCTTCGTTGGTCTAACAGCGTATGATACGCAAAAAATCAAAGAAACATACTACACTATTGGGGAGCAATATGCAGGTCGTGCAGCTATTCTTGGTGCGCTATCCCTATACTTAGACTTCATTAATCTGTTCATTTACATGCTGCAATTTTTAGGCAATCGTGAATAAATTATTGTTTTAATGAAGATAAATAATAAAACGCTCGGCTTGGCCGGGCGTTTTTTTTGTGGTGTGGATTAGGAAAAAGGTGCTAATAGGGCATAACTAATTTGTATCATGAATTATTGAACTATTTCCTTATGTTAGCAAAGAAATGTAATATTAAGGGTACTTTCTCTTTGCAATTATTATCTAGAATGTCTATGAATACTGCTCAGTGGCGGTTAGCGCCTAAAGAGAGTTAATGCAAATATACTAGCGCACTACTTAAAATGAGAGGCTCTTATTTTTGCGATGCTGAGTTGGGAGCCTTATGGTGAGAGCAGAGATGGTCGAAAATATAGAAACGTTTTCTTCGCTTGATAATGCAAAAGCACGATTGCAAGAAGCTTTAACTAGGCTGGAAGACGTGGTTGAAAAACGGGTGGAAGATGTAGAGGCCTTAAGTGAAGGTGGAAATGGTGTTGCTTTGAATGTTATTCAAGAAAAGCTTAATGTAACAGGAAAGGAAAATGACCATTTGCGAGAAGAAAACCAAGCTCTACAGTTACTAGTCGGAAAAGAGACTGATCGAAATAGAGCCTTGTCTCGAGCGAATACGGTTGCACTGAAGAAGGTTGAGCAGCTTATAGGTCAAGTTGAAGATGTTATAAATGAAGATGTTTAGCGTCATCGCTTGTATAACTTTATATTAGAGGGAAAAACAGTGCCTGCAGTAAATATCCAAATTGGTCGTCGCGCTTTCCCGCTAGCATGTAGCGAAGGGCAAGAAGCTCATTTGCAGCAATTAGCTGTGGAGGTAAGTGAGCGAGTAGAGATGCTTGAGGGGTCAATGGGCAGTAGTAATGATACGCTGCTTTTGGTTGCTTCAGCGCTTATGATGCAGGATGAAATCAATGATTTACGCTCGCGTAGTGGCAATGACGATAGTGATGATGCTATTACAGAAGCAATTAATGCAATTGCAGACTATGTAGAAACTATTGCAGAACGCATAGAGAAAGCGTAGTATGTGATGGGATGAGAGGCTGGCTGATGCGTCAGGTTTCATCAAGTTACTCTGGGCCAATAAAAATCTCAAGGGAGCTGTCCCTGTTGTGATCGTGGTCATAGCATATGGCACCCACCTGTACTTACAGGTCTCATGAGGTACAAAAAGCAAATCAACGGTTAGACGGTTCCATCCCACTTTATTCTAATAAATAGCGCGTGCCTTTTTAAAGGCAATGCTCTGGGGCGATAGTGTGGTTAGCTCTTTACGGCAGTCAAATAGTGTTATAGCGCAACAAAAGTCTTCTATGCGTACTAATATAAAGGCGCGCCGTTCGGCAATGAAGGAAGTGGAGCATCGTAATGCTTCGCGCGACGTCATAGCAAATGTTATTGGTAACGTTCCCTTGGAGCCTGACGACTGTGTAGCTGCATTTTGGCCTGTAAGTAATGAGCCGGATATTCGTTTATTGTTAGAGGTAATCGTTGAAAATGGCCATAAATGCGCTCTTCCTGTGGTGGAGGAAAAGGAAAAGCCTCTTTCGTTCCGTCAATATATACCAGGTATGAAGTTGCAGCCTGGGCCAGAAGGTGGGGTCTTGCAGCCTGCTGCTGAGTCTAAGATTTTGCACCCTAATATAGTATTGGTTCCTTTATTGGCCTTTGATGCTAGCTGTTATCGTTTGGGATATGGTGGGGGGTACTATGATAGAACATTAGCCGGGATGCGGCGACAGTCAAATTTACTGACGGTTGGCATAGCGTTTGAGTGGCAACGGGTGGCGATGGTGCCTCGGAATAAGTATGATCAGATGTTAGATTGCGTAGTAACAGATAAGAAAGTATGGCTAGTAGGGTAATAATGATAGAAATTCTGCCGGAAATCCGCCATAACAGCATATATAGATAATATAGCAACAGAAAGTAGACAATATGCGAATTTTATTTTGTGGCGATGTGGTCGGAAGATCTGGTCGGAAGGCCATACATACGTGGGTGCCGCGTTTAAAGAAAGAGCTGAAGCTAGATTGCATTATCGTTAACGGTGAAAACGCAGCAAGTGGTTTTGGCGTTACTAGAAAAATTTGTCAGGGATTCTTTGATGATGGCGTAAATGCAATTACTTGTGGAGATCACAGCTTTGATCAAAATGAGATGATGCTGGCTATTGATGACTATCCAAATGTCTTAAGGCCACTTAATTTTCCAAAGGTGCTCCCCGGTGCTGGTTCATGTATTCTAAATATTAACGGAAAACGGGTGGCGGTACTTCACCTGCTGGGACAATTATTTCTACGGTTTCAGGTTAGCAGTCCATTTGAGGCGGTGGAAGAATGGCTCCATCATCATAAGTTGCGACAGAATGTAGATGCAATTATTGTAGATTTTCATGCTGAAGCGACATCTGAAGCAATGGGCATGGGTCATTACCTTGATGGAAAAGTATCATTAGTGACGGGGTCGCATACTCATGTGCCAACGGCGGATGCGCAAATTTTGCCTGGTGGTACAGCATATCAAACTGATGCAGGGATGTGCGGTGATTATGATTCGGTGATTGGTTTTAGTAAGCAAATTTCAATTACTACTTTTTTCCGTCAGATACGGACGGAAAAAATGGTTCCAGCTAATGAGGAGGGTACTCTTTGTGGGACCTATGTTGAAATTGATGACAATACGGGGTTGGCAACTCGTGTTGAAATGGTGCGCGTTGGCGGGCGGCTGTCTAAGAGTGTGCCGATAGTAAAATAATCAATATTCTATAATATTTAGATGATATAGGATTCCAGAGTTCTTCTGGAGGAGGTGATATCTATTCACCTACGTCTCATTGGGATGCTTTTCATGCATAATTGATATGTAAGTTTTTGGTACTCGCGGCCGGAATCGAACCGGCAAGGGATTGCTCCCGACGGATTTTAAGTCCGTTGCGTCTACCAGTTCCGCCACGCGAGCACAAAAAAAAGGCATCTGGCAAATAACTGCCATGGATCTGGTGCGCCTTCTTAGCAGGGAAGAAAGATAAGTACAATATATTTATTTATGTTTGGGAAGAAAAAGGAAAGTGAAAGGGGCGAGAATTAAGGGTGATATGGGAAGATGAACATGAAGGTTTCTCATATTTTAGGAAGGTATTAATTCCCGCCGCCTATCGGGTTGAATTATATTCAACCAAAAGGAGTATGTCAACGGTAAATATAACTAAAAATTGAAAAAAGGAGGGGGTGCTTTTTTATATTAATCTCGGGAGAGAAGTAATGTTAGGACTTTGCCGTATGTCAAGTTGATGGTAGGTGGGCATGATTAGCTTATTTACTTGCTGTAGAAAATATGCCTATTTGCAGCTGTGTGCTTAAATTCTCTATTAAATCAAAGTCTTCATCTTTCTCGCAGGCTATTTCAAAAGCAGAGAAGAGTGGTTTATTGGCTTGTAATGCGTTTAAGAAAGCATACGAGGCTGAATTTAGGTGATGTATATTTACTTTTATATTGGGGCGATGAAGCAATGCATGTGTTGGGCCATCGGTGGTAATGTTAATATCAGAAAGCGTAATATCACTATTTGGCTGATGGGATTCCCAAATGGACATTATAGGCCACGAAGAATAAAATAGCTGTGCAGAAGGGTGAAGGTTAAGCTCCAGAGTAAGGAAGTCTTCAGGGGGCATTCCAGATAGTGCATTTGCAGGAAGGGGGGGGCTATATGGTGCGATAGCGCTACAGTGGAAGTGCCATTCAAATTGAGAAATATCAGCAAGCCAAGGTAAATTCTGTGCGGGTTTAAATTTAGATAAAAAGGCAGGAAAATCACTGCCGTAGTCATCAAGGTTGGTGCTGCAAAGTGGTGATGAAGAAAGGTAGTGCTTTATTGATGCACGGAAGAAGTCATCACCAACAAGCTGTTGAGTGACAGGAAAAGTAAGCTCCATTGCTTTGGTTATTCCTGCAATTAAATTAATGCGATAAATATCAGTATGCCCTTTTGCGCTAACGGGGGATGATGAAATATGTGGATACAGCGCTGTATCTTCAGAGTTATAGGCGCTATTTATGAATTGTTGCTGTATCTGACGTAATGTATGTGATGTGTTCATTGATTTAGGCGATCTTCTTGTTTTTTAGAGTATCGGCAATTATTGTGTCTGCTAAGTTTTTTTCGGCAATTAAGACATTAAAATCAGGAACATCAGTGTCCCATTCAATTAAAGTAGGTATGTTAGGAAAGCGCTGTATAGCATGTCTATAAAGTGCCCAAACGGGTTCATGAACAGGAGCTCCATGATCGTCAATAAGTATGGTTTGGCCTTCAATATCTCGCGATGAAAAGCCGGCAAGGTGGATTTCCTGTACAAGATCAGTAGGTATTGAATTGATATATGATAGAGCATCAAATGAATGATTATGGGCGCTAACATATATATTGTTGATATCAAGTAATATTACGCATCCGGAACGTTTTGCTGCGGTAACAAGGAAGTCCCATTCCTCTATTTCAGATGCTGTAAAGGCTAAGTAGCTTGAAGGGTTTTCAATAAGAATTTGATGCGATAAGTAGTCTTGTGCTTGGTTGATGTTATTGATTAAAGTATCTAATGCTTCTTGCGTGTAGGGTATTGGGAGGAGGTCTGGCAGAAACACATTATCAATGCCGCTCCATGAAAGGTGGTCTGAAATTAAACTGGGCTGGTATCGTTCTATAAAGCTTTTAACTTGTGCTAGATGTTCCTCGCGTGGTGGTTCGGCGGAGCCTAATGACATGCCTACGCAGTGCGCGCTAAGTGGGTATTGCTCTCTTATTCTATGTAGATGATGAGAGGCGGCACTGCCATTGCTAAAAAAATTTTCAGTATGAACCTCAAACCAAGGTATATTGGGCTGGGATTCAATTATTTCTTGAAAATGACGATGACGAAGGCCAAGGCCTACTCCGCTAATGGTTTGAACATTATTATGTTTTATATTTTCTTGCATTATTGGCTTCAATTACTTAAAAATCTAATAATCATCATCGTCTTTCTCTTTGTCTTTCACTTCTGGCGGAGTGATTAGTCCTCCAATAATTCGTTCGCATGTGCCATGGGGAAGTAGTACCCATTCATGTGGGGCACTATCAATTTTTGCATATCCTGCACAGGAATGGCTGCCATCAGCGGCGGCGCAGTCATTTTTACCGGCTTTGGCAATGCCATAGCACTTTTCTTTTTTGATACGTCCTTCAGATGCTGCATTGTCAGGGGCCATAGTGCCTAGGGCAATGATGCCCGCGGCTGCAAGAAAGGATGATTTGGTCGGCATAAATTGTGCCCTCGCTTTTATACTAAATAAAAAAGTATCATACATTACTTTATTTTATTTCTTAGATAAAGAATGAAAGCAAAAAGAGAGTCTGGCAAAAATAATTTGAAAATACATAACAAAAAAAGGCCTGCATTTGCAGACCTTTTTTATAATATGTCACATGGGCATTTTAATGCTTGTCGTGACCTTTGGCTTTGCCTTTTTTGTCATGGCCTTTAGCTTCGCCATGATCATGACCGTGATCATCTTTTTTTGCATGTTCCCCTGCTTTCAAGCTTCCGCCTAACTCTTCACAGGTGCCATTTGCAACGAATTTCCACTCGTTAGGGTCATTATCTTTCTTGGCCATACCAGCGCAAGAGTGGCTGCCATCGGCTGAACCGCAGTCATTTTTTCCAGCCTTAGCAACGCCGTAGCATTTTTCTTTTTTAGCAGCTTGTGCATCATTTGCAGTTGCAATCCCTGAAACGCCTAATGCCAGTACGCTAGCAGCAGCAAGGAATTTAGTAGTATGACTCATACTATTCTCCATAAAAATAATAAAAAAACTCCAAGATCCAAAGCGAGTGCTCCAGACATCGGAGCGCAACTTTACACAAAAATAATGCAATTGGCAAAGTTTTTATGAGCGTGGTAGTGACAAGTTACTAAACTATCAAGGAAAATACGCGGTGTATGCTCGTGATTATGAGGATTGTGTAAGAACGATATGATATACTTAGGGTAGTTAATAATAGTAAAAATAAGGATTTATACAAATAATGGTTGCAATGCGGACGTGAGTATAATATTAATTTATAGTTGATGTTGATTTAGATTGCTTGCTCTGGAGGTTGTATATGCGTTGTGTTTTTTCTTCAGTGTTGGTCTTGCTCAGCCCTTTATTGTTGTTGCCATTTGTTCTGTTTGTTCTGGTGCGCTTGGTTTTGGGTGAGGATATTGCAGAAGTTAAGAGGTAATTTGGGTGGGTGCTAATGCTTGCATCTGCGCAATGTTAGCGTTATAACGCGAAATCAGGCATATTCCTGATATATAACTATAACGCAGTAACGTCCGGAAAACTTCCATGGCACAGACATATTATCCTGAAACGATCAGTAGTCCTGATTTACCAGCTCTTGAAACTTCAATACTGCAATATTGGCAGAAACAGAGTGTATTTAAGCAGTCGGTAGAGAGTCGTCCGTTGCCTATTGCTGGGGATAAAAAGGAATATGTATTTTATGATGGCCCACCGTTTGCCAATGGTCTGCCGCATTATGGTCACTTGCTTACCTCCTGCGTGAAAGATCTCTATGCACGCTATCACACTATGAAAGGTGAGAAGGTTGAGCGCCGTTTTGGTTGGGACTGTCATGGCCTTCCCGCGGAAATGGGTGTGGAAAAAGAGCTGGGCGTTTCTGGGCGTGTGGCGATTGAAGAATATGGTGTGGCGAAATTTAATGATCACTGTAAGAATAGTGTTCTGCAATATACCGATCAGTGGAAAGGTTATGTCAATCGTTCGGCGCGCTGGGTTGACTTCGATAATGGTTATAAAACCATGGATACTGACTATATGGAGTCAGTTATCTGGGCATTTAATGAGCTATATAACAAAGGTCTAGTCTATGAGTCTCATCGCGTAATGCCGTATAGCTGGGCTGCGGAAACTCCGCTTTCCAACTTTGAAACACGCATGGACGATTCCTACCGTGAGCGTACAGATAAGGCGGTGACGGTAGCGTTTAGAGTGAAGTCGTGTTGTGATCTGCTTAATCAGGCAGTAAAGGAAACCGATAGCAATTTAAGAATTCTTGCATGGACAACCACGCCGTGGACGTTGCCGAGCAACCTTGCTTTGGCAGTGAGCCCGGATCTGGAGTATGTATGTGTTTGGAATCCTGAACAGGGACATGGTGATATTGATGCTTTGTTCCATACAGAAAAGCTATTTAATAGTTGGGGTGAGGCGTTTGCGCCTGCACTTAAGTCTATTAAAGATGCTGATTGCAATACGGTCATTGATTTGGCTGTGGGTGATATCCATGAAGGAAATCTATATGCAATTAAGCTGAAAGGATCTGATCTCCTAGGCCTATCCTACGAGCCGCTTTTCCCTTATTTTGCTGAGCTAAAAAAACCACAAGGTGGGAAGGTGCATTTTGATACTAAAGGTAAAGCTTCTCCGGCAAAGCATTTTCCTAACGCCTTTACTGTGCTAGAAGGTGATTTTATTGAGGAAGGTTCCGGAACCGGAATAGTCCACCTAGCCCCTGGCTTTGGTGAGGACGATCAGCGCGTGTGCGCCGATGCCGGGATCGGTATTGTCTGCCCGGTCGATGATAGCGGATGTTATACGGACGCTGTGTTTGATATTGAAGTGGACGAGCGCATGCGAGGACTAGCGACCGACGGGAGCGCAGCCATAAGCGGCGCCAAGAGCGAAAGCTCTGAGCGTAATAAAATAACCCTCTCGCTCAAAGGGCTTAATGTTATTGCTGATACCAATAAGGCTGATGATGAGCCGTATAAACAGGATCAGCTAGAGAAGTATGGGCTGGCGAACCTGCGGATTATCCAATATTTGAAATCAACTGGAAGGTTAATTAAGCAGGATGACTACAAGCACAGCTATCCGCATTGCTGGCGTACCGACACGCCGCTGATTTATAAAGCGGTGCCAAGCTGGTATGTGGAAGTGACAAAGTTTAAAGACCGGATGGTCGAGTTAAACCAAGAAATAAATTGGATTCCAGAGCATATTAAAGACGGTCAGTTTGGTAAATGGCTGGATAATGCCCGCGACTGGTCGATCTCACGTAATCGCTTTTGGGGTTGCCCGATTCCGATCTGGCGTACGCCTTCAGGTAAAATTAAATCATTTGGTTCAATTGCAGAGCTGGAAACGTTTTTCTTGCCATCAGCCTCAGAAAATAAGATACAAGAGTGGCTGGAAGCAGGCTTTGTCGTGGAGGTGGATTCCTCTGGTGTTGCAGAAACAGGGCTAGTAAGCCCTGCCAGCCCTGAGCTCGCCGGAGGCGTTAGGCCTATTGCGGAGGATAGTAATCCGGAGCAGGGGCGCTATAAAATACTGAACCTCCATAAGCCATTTATCGATACGCTAACCAAAATAGATGAGGAAACGGGCGAAACATGGACGCGCGTGAGCGATGTGTTTGACTGTTGGTTTGAGTCTGGCTCCATGCCTTATGCGCAGGTTCATTACCCTTTTGAAAATAAGGACTGGTTTGAGAATAATTTCCCCGCAGATTTTATTGTAGAATATGTGGGGCAGACTCGCGGCTGGTTCTATACGCTGATGGTGCTGGGCACGGCATTGTTTGATAGGCCGCCATTTAAGAACTGTATTTGTCATGGTGTATTGCTGGCTGAGGATGGTAAGAAATTATCAAAGAAGTTGCGTAACTACCCTGACCCGAACGATATGTTTGATCAATATGGTGCGGATGCCATGCGCTGGAGGATGATTAAAGAGCCAGTGATGCATGGTGGTAATTTGCTGATTGCTAAAGATGGTTCTGATATTCGTGATGTGGTTCGATTGTCAATTAAGCCGATCTGGAATGCGTACCATTTCTTCTCGCTTTACGCTAACACCGATGGGGTGAAGGCTTATAATCTGTTGGATTTAGCCGCATCAGAAGATGAAGATAGTGCCACAGGTGGTGTATGCTGTGGTGGAGCGCATGGAACGGATTCCCACCCTATTGCCGCTTATGTAATGGATCGTTATATTTTGGCAAAATTGAAGCAGGCTGTTAATACGATCGAAAAATCACTGGATTCATATGATACCTTAACAGCGTGCCGTGCGGTAGATGACTTTTTTGAAGTGCTCAATAACTGGTATATTCGTCGAAGCAGGGAGAGGTTCTGGCGTGAAATGCTGGAGGATGAATCTGGGGCGGATAAGCAGGCTGCATATGATACGCTATATACAGTATTGGTAACAATATGTCGTGCGGCAGCGCCCATGCTTCCATTGCTGACTGAAGAAATTTATCGCGGATTAACAAGTGAAAAATCTGTGCATTTAGCAACATTTCCGGATGTATCGGTAATTCCTGCTGAGCAAGATTTGATTTCAGATATGGATCGTGTGCGCGATGCTTGCAATGCTGGTCTTGGTGTCCGTAATGTCGAAAATATTCGGATTCGCCAGCCTCTTGCGAGTCTTACCATTTATGGTGAGGGCGCCGAACGGTTGCAGCCTTATGCAGATCTCTTTAAAGAGGAGATCAATGTTCATACTGTAAACCTTTCCAATCAGCTGGATGAGGTTGCAGAGCGTAAGCTACAAATTAATTTTCCGGTGCTTGGTAAGCGTTTGGGTAAAAAAATGGGTCCAATTACGGGTATGGCCAAGCAAGGCAAGTGGTCTGATAGGGGGGATGGAACTATTCTTGTTGGTGAGGAGGTTCTTGCATCGGATGAATTTTCCTTATTATTAGCCGCGAAAGATAATAAAGGGGCGCAGGCGCTATCAACGCAAGATGCATTGGTGGTTATTGACCTTAACCTAACAGATGACCTATTGGCAGAAGGGATTGCGCGGGATGTTGTGCGTACAATCCAGCAAGCTCGTAAGGATGCTGATCTTAATGTGTCTGATCGTATTCGTTTGGCAATTGATGCGCCAGCAGCAATCGCGGGAGCAATTTCTGCAAATGCGGACTATATTAAAGAGCAAACCTTGGCAGAGTCATTGGAGTTATCCGCGGCTAGTAATGCTAAATATGTAAGCTCATCATCGGTGGGTGGTCAGGATATTGCGGTTGGTTTAGATGTTGCCGTGGCGTAAAATTATTGTACATCAATAGTGGTAATGGCATTGAGTTCTACAAATTCAATATCAGGCAATAGTGATAGTTTGTTAATCCAGTTCTCTTCAGTTCCATTTTTTACGCTAACTAAAATTATAATATCATTAGTCTCCTGTGATTCAATAGTTATCGGTTCGGAAGAGTTCGCAAGAAGAGATTCTACTTGTTGCGGGGTTGCAGTGAGTTTTAGCCATGCAAATACTGCATTTGGTTCAGCATTGCCATCTAGCTGAGTATCGATCATGTCGAATAATTTGCTCTGTTCTAAATATCTGATTGTTTTGTTCCAGTCCTTTTGTTCATGCTGAAAAATATAGTGATTACGGTGAAATATTACTCCTTTAATAGGGAGGTTAAATTTCTTACTAAGGTCTAAAGCTGTTTTAGGTTCCGTATGGGGGTGGAAACCAATAATTATTTCTCCGGAAACAAAATCATCTTCTTTAGACACGGCGGATATAGGAAGGGTGGTAAGAAGGAGTGCAATAAATAAGGCAAAGCGCATAATTAAATCCCTTAAGCGAGGTGATACTAGGTATTTTGGGTTATGTCGTTTTCCCTTGAGGCGTTTAGGTTATTGTTGTCGGCTTATTTTTGGGGCAGATTGCGGACTGCAAAGCGGACATCTGGGTGGGATTGTAAGCGGTTTATCCATTTTTGCTCTAGTCCCTTATTTACACTAACAGTAAGCGTAATATTATGTTCTTTGCGAGATAGTACTGTAAGAATTCCTGAAGTTGAGAAATAATCTTTAATAGCTTGCGTGCTGGCGTGTAGATGAGCCGATGCGCGCAATGTTCCATCTGGTTGGGCGCCTGTTTTGTTAAATAAATTACTTTGCTGCAGAGTTTTTAATGCGCGCATGCTGTTATCAATATTCGGTGTAAGTATATAAGACTGGCGAGGGAATATAATTTTTTTAATTGAGAGGTTGAATGTCTCTAATGTTTTAAATGCATCAGGTCCATCTACGTTAGCGTGGAATCCAATAACCACTTCGCCTGGAATGAATGGGCTTTTCTCGGCATTTGCATTATTTGGTGCGGAAATGAATAATATGACACTGGCAACAAATGGTAAGTAACGCATAAACATGGGGGGCCTCAAAAATATAGTCTAAATCTAATCTTAATATATAGCATCATATTGCGTTGGCGTATATCGCTGTATATAAGATATGAAGAAAAAATAGTAGATAGGTGAAAGCTATGGCACAGGCACAGATGTATATATCGCCGTTTAGACTTTGGCATCATCGCGCGCTTGTTGGGCAATTAACTAGGCGCATGATCGCCCAGCGTTATAGGGGGTCAGTGATGGGGGTGTTGTGGTCCTTATTGACTCCTTTATTGATGCTCACAGTATATGGCCTTGTCTTTGGTGTGGTCTTTGAGGCCCGTTGGCAGCGCAGCACGGGGCCTCAAGGGGAGTTCGCTGTTATGTTATTTGCAGGGCTAATACTTCATCAGCTATTTGCGGAGGTAATTACAAGAACTCCAACAATTATTGCGGAGCATGCTAGTTTTGTACGGAAAGTAGTGTTCCCGCTGGAGATACTGCCGCCGGTTATTGTTATGTCATCTCTTTTTCAGTGGGGAATAAGTTGCCTAGTAATGCTTGGGGGTGTTGTTGTTGTGTATGGCGGGGTTCCTTTGACTGTATTGTGGCTTCCTGTAGTCGTTTTGCCTTTGGTGATATTGGCGGTAGGTTTGGGGTGGTTATTGGCGGCTCTTGGGGTTTTTGTGAGGGATATTTCTCAGATTATGGGTGTGCTAACAACGTTGCTATTGTTTTTCTCAACAATTTTTTATCCTGCAGATGCGCTGCCGGACATGGTTCAGTCGTTTGTATATTATAATCCATTATCCTTTATTGTAGATCAGGTGCGGCAGGTTGTTATTTTAGGGGATGGTCCTGATGTTTTTGGGATGTTGTTTTATATGGCGGTTTCTGTTGTTGTGTATCTGGTGGGTGGTTGGTGGTTTTTGCGCACGCGTCATGCTTTTGCGGATGTGGTCTAGCTGTATACTGGCTTGCTATGGTTCTGGCTATGGTGTAAGCGGGAATGCAGTATAATTACGTTGTTTAACCAGGTGGATTTGTGTTGCGTTTTCGCAACAAAAAGGCGGATGCAGGGGGCATTAGCAAAAATTTTATCCGCAGTCTATAAATAGTGGTTGAATTTTGCTCATAAAGATGTTTGATACTACCCGTTAATAAAAATAATCACAGGCAGGTTAATGCTCGCCTTGGGTTATTGCTTAATTACTTAGGTATTTTGACGTAACTGCCTGTATGGGCCTTTATTAACTCTAATAGTAAAAAACTTTTAAAGGGGTTCTTCCATGACGACTTATCTTTTTTCACAGGTGGTTGGCACTTCGATCGCTTTCGATGCTGCCAATGACGTATTGAATTTCGATGTTGTCAATAACCAGGTTGTTAGCGCTGCTAGCATCACTGCTGTAGATAGCGGTGCAGATCTGGTTGTGACCACATCTTTGGGTACTCTAACGCTAACCGGCGTTAACCTTGTTAACTTAACAGCTTCTAGCTTTTCTTTTGCTGATAGCAGTAAATTTCTTGCTGGTGACCAAGCCGCAACTGACTCTTTAGATGCAGTTGGTAACACGATTAATGGTGGCTCTACTAACGACCAACTTCTTGGTCTTGGTGGTCAAGACACTATTAATGGTCTTGCAGGAAATGACGTTATCGATGGTGGTGACGGTTCTGATACAATTGATGTTGATTCAGAAGCTGGCCAAGCGCCAACTGTTAAAGGTGGTTTAGGTAACGATCTAATCCGTAACGATAATGGTAGTAACACTGATAATTCCGGTGCTCTATGGGCAAACGGTAATGCGGGTTCTGACACTATCGTTGGTGAAGAAGGTGATGACACTCTACGCGGTGGTGCCGATAATGATTCATTAACTGGCGGTGCTGGTGCTGATGATATCAACGGTAATGCTGGTGATGATACTATCTTCGGTGAAGCTCCTGCTGATACTGTTGGTGGTGCCGACACTCTACGCGGTGGTGCTGGTGATGATCTTATCGAAACTGATGATAATCTTGCAACAGCTACAGCACAAGGTAACGACTGGATCAATGGTAACCTTGGTAATGATACTATCAATGTTGCGGTTGGTGTAGCCGGCGATACTATTGAAGTGCGCGGTGGTGACGGAACTGATGAAATCGACGCTAATGATGGCGGCGCTAACATCTTCCTTGGTAAGTTGTTCGTGAATGGTAACAAAGGAAATGATACTATTTCTGGCGGTGCCGGCGATGACACTATCAAAGGTGGTGCTGATAACGATCTTATCACTACAGGCCTTGGTAACAATGTTGCTGATGGTAACCTTGGTGATGATACGATTACTGGCGGAACAAGCGAAGACACTATCAATGGTGGTGACGGTAACGATTCCTTAATTGGTGGTACGGCAGGCGGCCAAGCTGATCTGTTGGACGGTGGTAACGGTAACGATATCATCGCTGTTAACAACACTGATGCTGCTAAAGTAGCAACTGTAAAAGGTGGTGCTGGTACTGATACTATCACGCAAACAGGTGCTGGTGCATCTGAGCTTCGTGGTAATGCAGGTGCAGACACAATTACTGGCGGTGCTGGTAAAGACACTATTTATGGTGGTGCTGACGGTGACAGTATCGTTGGTGGTGCCGAAGATGATGTTCTTAACGGTGATGCAGGTGCTGATACTATCACTGTTGCTTCTGGTGCTAACACCATTAACGGTGGTGCTGACGGTGACAGTATCGTTGGTGGCTCAGGAAATGATAGCATTGCTGGCGGTGACGGTAATGATACTATTACTGTTGCGGCTAATGGTGCCAACACTGTTCATGGCCAAGATGGTACTGACCAAATTACTGCTGGTTCAGGTGCAGACCAACTTAATGGTGGTGCTGGTGATGATACTATCTCCATCGTTGCTGCTAACGTTGCAAACACTGACTCTCTAATCGGTGGTGCTGGTACTGACGTGCTTTCTATTACTACAGCCGGTGGTAACGCTATCACAGCTGCAGAGCTAGCAAATGTTGCTGGTTTTGAAGTTATCCAAGTTGATGCTGGTGGCGGAGATATTGCTTTAACTGATGATGTGGTAGGATCTGCTACTGGTGGTCAGCTAGAAGTAAATAACAGCACATTCGCGATCACTCTTGATACTAACGCAGTTGATGCTTCTCGCACTGTTCTTGTTGGTGGTACCGGTACGGTAACATTGGCAAATAATGCAAGTAAAATCACTGTAAAAGATGGTGTTCAAGGTGACATCAATGGTGGTACAGCCGCTGACACTATTCTTGGTGGTAGTGTAGTTGATACGCTTGACGGTGGTGCACAAAATGACAGCATTGACGGTAATGCTGGAAATGACGTGCTAAACGGTGATGGTGGTGCTGATACTATCAATGGTGGTGAAGGAAACGACACTATTAATGGTGGTGCTGAAGGTGACAGTCTTCTTGGTGGTGCTGGAACCGACAGTATCCTTGGTGGTGCTGCAAACGACACTATCACTGGTGGCGAAGGTTCCGACACAATCCAAGGTGATGGTGGTGCGGATACTATCTCACTAACAGAAACTTCAACTGCAGCTGACCATGTGGTCTTCGATCTGGCAACAGATGGTGCAGCCGCTGGTTCTGTAAGTGCTGGTTATGATGTTATCACTGGTTTTGCTACTGGTTCAGATAAAATTGACATCTCAACAGGTGGCTTTAATCTGGAAGGTAACAATACAGTTGAAGCAAGTAACTCAGGCGCTGTAAACCTTGATGATGGTACCGGTGGTATCTGGTTTATTGATAACGCTACTGCTGCTGACCTAACTACTTATGGTGATGTGGTTGCTGCTATCGGTAACTTTACTGCTGTAACAGTTGCTGGTGATGAAGCGATTCTTGTTGTTGAGAAGACTGATGGTTCAGCAACGGGTGTTTATCACTTCTTAGCTGGCGATACTAATAACGCTATTAATGCTGGTGAGCTTCGCTTACTAGGAACAGTAGATGCAAACACTGTTGTAGGTGACATCGCAGCTATTGCGTAGTCTCTTCAAAGTGAAGTAAAGATTGGGGCGGCCTTTTTGGTCGCCCTTTTCTTTTTTGTGAGATATTTAGAAGCTAATATAAATCACTCTATTATTAAATTACTTATCCTGTATTCCTTCGGTTCAAATGCGTTTAGAAGGTCTAATCTGGGGTGCAAGTGATGTCAGGGAAGGTCATTTCCTAATCAGTACATCATCTCGAATCACAACTAGATATTCTCTGCTATCTCTAAGTAAAATATAACATCGGCGTATCTAGACTAAATCCCTTTATCTAAAGGCAATCAATCTTCTTTTCGCAATATAAATATCGTAAGAGTATTAATTTTGAAGAGTAATTTTTTTACACATAGCTATTGCAACGAGATAAATCTTTCTTATATCAGTGGGAAGAGGAAATATGATGTGCTGTTCGCAATAGCGTTATAGATGAGATTATTTCTCGCTCAGCATAAAAATTTATAAATAATGAATTAACAAAGAGGGCTACAAAATGGGAAAAGTAATTGGTATTGATTTGGGAACCACCAACTCTTGCGTTGCGGTGATGGATGGTAAAGAAGCTAAAGTAATCGAAAATGCAGAAGGCCGTCGCACTACTCCTTCAATGGTAGCATGGACAGAAAATGGCGAAGTGCTAATTGGTGACCCTGCGAAGCGTCAATCAGTTACTAATCCTAAAAACACATTATTTGCAATTAAACGCTTAATTGGCCGTCCATTTAATGATCCAACAACTAAGAAAGATCAGGACCTAGTTCCTTATGATATTATCAAGGCTAGCAATGGTGATGCATGGGTTGAAGCCGGTGGTGAGAAACTTAGCCCAAGTGCGGTTAGTGCAAAAATTCTTACTAAAATGAAAGAAACAGCTGAAAATTATCTTGGTGAAAAAGTTACACAAGCAGTTATTACAGTTCCAGCATATTTTAATGATGCACAACGCCAAGCAACTAAAGATGCCGGAAAAATTTCTGGACTTGAAGTGCTTCGTATTATCAACGAGCCAACAGCGGCTGCACTGGCCTACGGTTTAGATAAGTCTGAAAATAAAACTATCGCAGTTTATGATCTAGGCGGTGGAACATTTGATGTTTCTGTTCTTGAAATTGGTGATGGTGTTTTTGAAGTTAAATCTACAAATGGAGATACATTCCTCGGCGGTGAAGATTTCGATATGCGTATCTTAGATTATCTTGCTGACGAATTTAAGAAAGAGAGTTCTATTGACTTACGTAAGGATACATTAGCACTTACGCGTTTGAAAGAAGCTGCTGAAAAAGCAAAAATTGAGTTATCTGCCGCTGTAGAAACAGATGTTAATCTGCCATATATTACGGCTGATGCTTCTGGACCTAAACATTTGAATATCAAGATTACTCGTTCTAAGTTAGAGAACTTGGTAGAAGATCTAATCGATCGTACAATTAAGCCATGCAAGGCAGCATTAAAAGATGCTGGTGTGGCGCCAGGTGAAATTGATGAAGTAGTGTTAGTGGGTGGTATGACCCGTATGCCTAAAGTTATTTCTCAGGTGAAAGAATTTTTTGGTCGTGAGCCACATAAAGGAGTTAATCCAGATGAGGTAGTTGCAATTGGTGCTGCAATTCAGGCTGGTGTGCTGCAAGGTGATGTAAAAGATGTTCTTCTTTTAGATGTTACGCCACTATCACTTGGAATTGAAACTGCGGGAGGTATATTTACCCGTCTGATTGACAGAAATACGACCATTCCAACACGGAAAAGTCAAGTTTTCTCTACTTATGAAGATAATCAAACTGCGGTAACTATACGTGTGTATCAAGGTGAAAGAGAAATGGCTGCGCAAAATAAAATGCTAGGTCAGTTTAACCTAGATGATATTCCTCCTTCTCCGCGCGGTATGCCACAAATCGAAGTTACGTTCGATATTGATGCTAACGGTATTGTAAATGTGTCAGCTAAAGATAAAGCTACAGGAAAAGAACAGAATGTAACAATACAGGCATCTGGTGGATTATCGGATACCGATATTGAAAAAATGGTTAAGGATGCTGAGGAGCACGCAGAAGAAGACAAGCAGCGTAAGGAGCTTGTAGAGGCGCGTAATGATGCTGACTCTTTGATTTATTCTTCAGAAAAGAGCTTAAAAGAATATGGTGATCAGATTGAAGAGGATGACCATAAGGCAATTGAAGATGCAATTACGGCGCTGAAAGAAAGTTCTGAAAAAGAAGAAGTAGCAGCTATTAAGCAGGATATTGAAACCTTGCGCACTGCAGCGATGAAGTTAGGAGAGGCAATGTATAAGGCTTCAGCCGAAGAGGAAGCAAATAATACAGAGCCATCTTCTGATAATGCTGATGGTGAGGCTAATGTTGTAGATGCTGACTTTGAAGAAGTTAGTGAAGATGATGGTGACAAGAAATAGTCATTATAATTAAGCGCAGTCCCCATAATATTTGTGTTTTTTATGCAAATGTAAATGGGGACTTGCTGCAACAACATAATTCGGGTATGCCGAGTATATGAAAGTTGATGAATGTTTTGCATTATTGGGGCTTGTCCCCGAAGCCTCGCAGGAAGAAGTGCGAAAGGCTTATTATGCCTTGGCAAAACGCTTCCATCCAGACTGTAACCCAGGTGATTCAGAAGCTGAATGTAAACTTGCTGCTGTTAATGAGGCATATAGCATATTGCAAAAAGCAAGTAGTGTACATTATCATACATTAGGATTAGAGCCAGGTGCCTCTATTTCTGCAGTTCAGAGAGCTTATTCAGTATTGTCCGAACGTTATCACCCCTCACAGTTTAGTGGTATTGAGGATGTGCATGAGAGGGAAAGAATGAATAGTCGATTGGAGGCTATTCGTAATGCATTTAGTCATTTAACAGCTACAGAAAATGACAACACGTCGGATGTTGATGCTGATGATGGTGGATGGTAATATAATGGTTAATAATAAAAAGAGCGGTAATAATTATGTCAGGTGATTACTACGACACATTAGGGGTCGGCAAACAGGACAGCGCTGAAGAAATTAAAAAATCCTATCGTAAGCTTGCCATGAAATATCATCCGGATAGAAATCCAGGAGACGGTGAGGCTGAAAAGAAATTTAAAGAAATAAATGCTGCATATGACATTTTAAAAGATGAGCAAAAGCGCGCTGCTTATGATCGTTATGGTGAGTCTGCATTTACCGGTGGTGCTGGCGGTGGCGGTGGCGGTGGCGGTTTTGATTTTAATGGTTCAGGTGCATTTTCAGACATTTTTGAGAATTTATTTAATACTGGCGGTGGCGGCCGTCAGGCTGAGCGCTCAAATATGCGTGGATCAGATTTGCGCTATAATATGGATATTGGTCTAGAAGATGCCTTTCGAGGTAAGCAAAAGCAGATCAAGGTTCCTACATATAATTCTTGTGATAGCTGTAGTGGAACTGGTAGCGCGAATAAGAAGTCTCCAACTAGTTGTAGTACTTGTGGCGGAGTTGGTCGTGTGCGCATGCAGCAAGGGTTCTTTACTGTTGAGCGGACATGTGCTTCTTGTAGTGGAACAGGTACTATTATAAAAGATCCATGTAAGAAGTGTAGCGGCCATGGTCGTGTCAAAAAAACACGTACACTCTCAGTGAAAATACCACAAGGTGTTGAAGAGGGGACTCGTATACGTTTGCCCGGTGAAGGAGAGAGTGGCTTGCGTGGTGGTGGTGCCGGTGATTTATATATCTTTGTTTCAATAAAAGAGCATGACTTCTTTATTAGAGAAGGTAAAGATATTCACTGCGAAGTCCCTATTAAAGTGGCTACTGCAGCGCTTGGTGGAGTGGTTGAAGTTCCTGCAATTGATGGAAGCAAGGCGAGGCTAACAATACCGGCTGGAACGCAAACAAGTGATACCTTTCGTCTAAAAGGGAAGGGGATGAGCATTATGAGCTCTTCGCAATTTGGCGATATGTATGTGCATACTGTAATAGAAACTCCTGTAAAGCTGACCAAGAGGCAGAAGGAGTTACTTGAGGAATTTGATGATATTGCGAAAAAAGGTTCTAGTCCAAAGTCTGAACGATTTTTTAGTAAGGTCAAAGACTTTATTGATGACCTAAAAAGTGAATAAGATATATGTATATTCATAGGAATAGTTATATGGTATCATTGGTTGCAATACTAATGATGTATATATGATTTCATTTCACCAAGATAAAAAATATTTAAAACGAGGATTCTCTTTAATAGAGATGTCAATAGTGCTGGTTATTATTGGGTTGATAATAGGCGGTATTATTACTGGTAAGAGCTTGATAGCTAATAGCGAATTAAAAACTGTTATATCTGACGTTAGTAGTTTTAAAACAAAATCATTATCTTTCTTGGATAAGTACGACTATTTGCCCGGAGATATTCCTAATGCTTGGGTTGTATTTGGTTCTGTACTAAATATAGCAGATAGGGAACCTCACTTATGTATTTCATCTGCGCACTGTAATGGTGATGGAGATAGTCTAGTAACATATTATGGTGGTACACACTCTAGCCTGCCTGAAACGCAAAAATATTGGGACCATCTACATGCTGCAGATATGTGGAATGGTGGAGAGATGAATAATTTAGGCAAATCTTCTTACTCGGGGTCATGTCATCGCCCTATTTATGGTAGGTTTCTTGGTCGAACAGGGCATATGCTCTCGCTTGGTAGGGGAACATATTGTACATCTGCGGTGCTGACTAATCAACAAGCGTACACAATTGATAAGAAAATGGACGATGGACATGGGGCTAGGGGAAATGTCCGTGCGCGAACCACGGGAGCTATAGATTGCGTTACCACGGGTAATTATGGGTCTCCAACAAATAATACATATATCTTAGAAAATGGTGGGGTTGCATGCTCTATGCGGTTTTTCTGGCTGGATTAACTACAATTTGCTTTATACATGATAGTGCTTGTGCTTTTTATTTTTTTTGTTATGGTTCGCGTCACTTAAGGTGTGTATTACCTCTTCTTCGCAGTCTTGCAGTACATAAATCTGCGGAGTAAGAACGGTTCTAAAGCATGTAAATGTGGAGGACATGGGGTATATAATATATTCCAAAGCATGCTGGTGCTTAGGTTTAGTGTGAAGCTAGCCTCACCCCTCCAGCAACATAGCAGCGATAAGTTGCGTTTATATATGGAGAGGTGGCTTAAGTGGCTTAAGGCGCCATATCCCGAAGCACATAAGTGCGTGGGATAAATTAAGAGGCGTGTGCCTTACCTTTCCGTTGACATAGCAACATCGTGGTTGCGTTTATTGATGGAGAGGTGGCCGAGTGGCTTAAGGCGCACGCTTGGAAAGCGTGTGTACTGGCAACAGTACCGCGGGTTCGAATCCCGCTCTCTCCGCCAGTATCTTTATGGTTTTCTCAATAGCTTTTACGCATCCTGTGCAATGCCTCAGACACAGAGGAGTTAGTACGATACCAAGCCTCGGTGTCGGAGCGGTTAGAGCAGTAATGGAGCAGTATTTTCTAAAATATCACAGGAAGCGCTAACTCTTTTGCCGGCGGATTATTAACACTTTCTGGCTCCACATTATCAATCGGCACCACCTCCATTACCAATTTCAGCAACGGTGATTACGGCATCACCCTGATTGATAACAGTAATATCTATACCGGTGTAGAAACCGTGGATGGCGGGGCCCCGTCGCGAAGCGTGAACGCAGTGAAACGCGTGCGACAATGCAATAGTGCCCGCCCTGCCTCGAAGCAAAAAATGCATGCGGTAATTCCAACAGCAGCCAATGATAATACAACCGTATTTTTTAATCTTCTGGCCGCCTAATCACCCCATAATTGCAATTCTGTTTGGCACAAAGAGTCAAACTATGCTAAACCACAGGTGAAATATTTTAAAGAAGCCATAATGGAAGGCAAAATGACAGAGGAAGAAGCAACAGAAACAACCCGGCGTAAATTACCACTGCTCCGTATTGTTATCGGAATAATTATTACCATTCCTTTGGCAGCTATAGCAGGAGTGTGGTTGTTTTTCATGTACCTTCAGTGGGATATCGACAGAATACGTAATTCTGTTGATCCTGCATGCTTGGCTAGTGCAACGCTACGGGTGCAAATTGCTGATAGGGTTTTTGCGTTCCCGAGGAAGGATATTAGTCAGCTTAGCAATAAAAATATTGTGCATAATTCAATTAATGAAAGCACGATTCTGGGTACAGAAATATGTCAGTACAAAAATGATCCACCGATAGTAGTGGAGCGTTTCCGATTATATCCTGATATTCAGCCTATTATTTGCAATGAAGAATGTCTTAAGTACCCTAAGCATGGCGGCAGACTATTTGGTACAGTTTATATTAAGCGTACAAAACCACAGCAAGGAGGAAAAAAGAAAACTCAAGCAGATTACATAGAAGACTGTAAAATAAAACCATACTTCAATACATGTAAATATTTTATTTATTACAAAAATACAGGTTTTCATTTTATGTACTACCTTCTAAGTTTTCCACTTGAAGAAATTGATAAAACCGAACAACTAGTTCTTGATTATCTTAAGACGCACGATATTACAGAAACAATCAGCAGCAATAAGGAATAATAAAAATGGTATTTACACTGACAACCGCGCAACATGATGAATTGCAAGCGCTGCGTGATACATTTCCAACCACTCCTGCATTAGCAAACAGTCTGGATTATGCGCTGCTTTATGACAAAGTGCTGGAATTTGTAAATGCATATGAAGCAACAAATAGTTTAACTACCGCAGAGTTACAAACTAAGTTATGGATTGAGGGAGCAGTTACTGTAAATAGGGATATTGGAAATCAGTCTGATTTTATTCGCGACTATAACAACCTGCAAAGTCAAATTCGTTATGGAGTAGACGTAACTGATGCACAGATGAACAAAGTGTCGGACGTTATTGTAATAAATGTAATTGATCAGATACTAAATGGTGATACGGATGATAATGGCAATGTTATACCACCTGATACGCTTCCACCAATTAAATTTATTGCAGAGGAAGATGCACGGCCTGCCGCCACTCAACTATTTAACAATGAAGATAAGCCTGGCGGTTGGGCAGGTAATCCGCTGTTTCTATTTTTAGGTTATCAAGATGCATTTAATAACAATATTCTTGAAACAACAGGTGACACTTACGACCTGCTTTCTATTATTCACGTGGGTGATGCAGTGCTTGGTGGCGGGTGGAAGTCTGTATTTAATACAGTCAGTTATGATG
>Ga0316204_10000797_pt1 | contig 102123 bp, 88 predicted proteins | sample 6monrhotite_MG_2_FD_205661 | JGI IMG/M metagenome (GOLD analysis project Ga0316204, IMG submission 205661) | Microbial mat bacterial communities from mineral coupon in-situ incubated in ocean water Damariscotta River, Maine, United States -... | ecosystem: Environmental > Aquatic > Marine >... | reverse complement strand
CCCTTGCTACAGCTTCACGCTATTCGTTACCTCCTAACATGTGTAGTTCGGTTACAGGCTGTTGGTTAAACTTTTCCTGTGCTGGATTGTCCAGCTTGATTGCCTTAGCTTTGCTTGGCGCACTCATAATTTCACCTTTTATTCTTTATACAGATTAAAGACTCATCTATCAATATAATTGATATAAGTCTTCATTACTTCCAAAAAAAATTCAGAAGTAATTCGATCACTCGTTCTTTTAAACTCTAAATAAGTTCTGTTAAAGACCAGCAGATAGGCACGAGAACTCCTTTCCCTGGTCGGGAAATATTGCTGAAAGCAATTTGTCGTAAGTTCTCATCATAGATTCCAAAATCATGTGTTAAATATCGAATATTACAAGTATAAAAAAACCCCAGAGGAGTGACCTCTAGGGTTTTAAATTCCACAAGAGGCACGTAGCCTCAAAGTATTAAGGCTAAATAAAAATCACAGAAATAGCTGAACGATCACTGGTACTCGCTACTGCTAATTCAATTATATTATTTAGATTAAACATTTATAGTTCCTCAAATTTGTGCGCAGATGTTATCATTAGATTTAAAATTTAACAAGCACTTTTACAATTCACTTATTTCAATCTACCAAAAATATAAAGACGATTATGATACCCGAAAAAATACAAAAACAAATCCAGCAAAGACTTATCGATGCGGAAAAAGAACATCAAGTAAAAGTACTCTACGCAGTTGAGTCAGGTAGTCGAGCGTGGGGATTCGAATCACCCAACAGCGATTTTGATATCCGATTTATTTATGCTCATCCGAAAGATTGGTATGTGGCGGTCGATTTAGAAGAAAAACGAGATGTTATTGAGTATCCGATTGTCGATGATATCGATATAAGCGGATGGGATGTTAGAAAAGCTTTGCGTCTATTTAAAAAATCTAATCCATCTTTTGTTGAATGGTTGCAATCTCCAATTATTTATCGAGATGATGGCGTTTTTGCGCCAGCCGCAAGAGAAATTTTGAAATCTGGTTATTCGATCGAAAAAGGGATCTATCATTACCGAAGCATGGCTAAAACGAATTATCGTGGTTATCTTAGAAAAGAAATGGTTCCACTTAAAAAATATTTTTATGTTTTGAGACCGCTGCTTTCCATTTTGTGGATGGAAAAAGAAGGAACTCCTGCGCCAATTGAGTTTAATAAATTGAGAACATTAGTTCAGTCAAATGTTGAATTAGATAACGCTATCACAGCGTTGGTAGCAAGAAAAAAGCTTGCCATGGAAAAGGAAATTGCGCCTTCAGTTCCAGTTATTAATCAATTCATTATGGATCAGCTTGAACGACTCGAAAACTACCAAGGAGCATCCTTAAATCAAAGAGTCGACTATGATTCACTCAATGAGTTATTTCATCAAGTAATTAGATAGGCAAATCCAATAAATGGGCTTTGCTTTTTTGATGAATAAAATGGAAAAATTCTGAATTTCGCATACACTTTAGAATATATATTTAAAATCAAGCGAAACTTAAATGAGATTTTCCCACTTAACCCTGCAAAGAGCCTTTAGTGCGGTACTCTCGATTTGTTTATTGCCGTTACTGGCTTGTAGCTCGACGGAAGAAGAAGCCACAATCATACCCGTCCCCTACTCCGAAAAAATATCAAACTTAACAATATCTGACTCACTTGTTTTTTTTTCAGTTGAAGTCGCCGATAATCGCTTCGAGCTATTTAGCATAAATCCTATAACAGGAATACGAAATGGGATCAGTGATGTCTTTTCCAACGAAAACAACTTGTATCCTTTAAGCCTTAGCAGTGATGGAACAAGGGTCACTTACCGAGCAGATAAAAATAATGATAGCGTGGATGAACTCTACAGTAATTTGGTCAACGGAAGTTCTGAAGTTTTGCTAAGCAATGCATTAGAAGCAAGTAACAGCAATCACGTTAATTGGCAATGGATGCCTAACGACTCTCGAATTATATTTCGCAGCGATCCTGATGGTGACGGTATTTTTCAGATCCATTCTATTTTACCTGACGGAACCGACTTACAAACTATCAGCTCAAATTTAAACATCACTTGCGATTTACAAATTTGCTGGAGGATCGCTAGTGACTCAAGCTTAGTCACTTTTAAGATTGAATCGCCCGGTCAAAATAACGAAATCTCGCAAAGTCTTTATTCGGTATCGGCAGACGGTAGTAACTTAACTAGACTCAATCAGGTACTAAATTCTGACTCTAGAATTAATGATTGGCGCTTTTCTCCTGATAATTCCTTAATCGCTTATATCAGCCAAAATATCGGTGAAGTTAGTCAGCTTTATACTGTTAACTCAGACACGAGCCAGAGAACGTTGCTTAATAGTCAATCAATTACAGTTGGTGTTGAGGCTTTTGAGTGGTCGCCTGATAGCACACGAATTGCTTATACAGATGATAGTCGTGTTGCCGGACTCGCTAATTTGTATGTCGATTCCCCAGATGCCAGTGACAGAATTCAACTAATCGACACTTTCGAAGTTGCCAATCCTGTTTTATTTGACTGGCAATGGTCACCTGATAGTTCAAGGATCGCCTACACTGCCGATCAAGAAATTCAGGGAACACTTGAACTATTTACTGTACAAAAAGATGGTCAATGGCATCGAAGAATGAATGCACTTTTACCACAAAACGGCGTTTTGCAAAATGAATGGCAATGGTCGCCACTGAGTGACTTTATTGCCTTTTATGCAGAAATAAATCCCGACAGAATTTACGATGAGCTGTATAGCGCAGCTGCAGATGGAAGTTCACGCAGCCAAATTAATTTACTGCATAACAATCGCCTACTTACCACTCGGCAACATTGGACACCAGATGGCTCTCGACTAATTTACTCAACCATAAATGATGCCGGAAAGATCATCGCCATTTATTCAGTACTAAATAACGGCAGCCAAGTTATCCAAGTCACCAATAACCTAGAGGGCGAGCAAAGCATAAAAAGCGATTTCTTAATTTCTCCGGACAGCAGTAAAATAATCTATCAAATTGACTCATCCGATGGTAATACAACTAGCCTACATGTGGGCTCGATTAACACATCAGACCGAATTAATTTGACAACTATTGGCATCATATCACAAGCCTATTGGTCAATTGATAGCTCTCGGGTAATTTATGTGATTAAAAATAATGATGACATTTCGGAGCAAATGTTCTCGATCCTCGCCGACGGTACTGGTAAAGTTAGGTTGTATTAGGCTAGATTTAGGTTAAATTTAAGCTAAACCTTGAGTATTACATCCATATAAAAACGACAAAACCCTTTATGCTCAGCAAAAATAACAACCAATAATATAACTAACAGGAGAACAACCATGAAATATCCATTCATTTTAGCAGCAATTATCGGCAGTTTAGCTTTTGCGGTTCAAGCAAACAGCACCATTTGTACCCATGGAGAAAAACAAAGAAAAATCGAAGTAGTCTATCCAGAAGACGGTGACAAAGCTTGCGAAGTCCAATATACCAAGGACGATGATATGCGAGTATTATGGAGTGCTAACTCTGATAAAGATTACTGCGCCGAAAAAGCGGTCGCTTTTATAGAAAAACAACAAGGATGGGGCTGGGAATGTGCTTCTGATATGCCAGCAATTGAAGAAATGCAAGAAAGCATGGAAGAAACACCTGCGCCAGCAGAAGCTGATATGATAGAAGAAACTGAAAGCGAAAATATCTCAGAAGTAGAGAAAAACTAAAAACTCTATGCGTCTCTATTAGATATCAAGAGGCGCAACGTTTTTGTTGATAGCGACACAATCAAAGAACATAATTATTCATGCTAAACATGGATTTCACCCAAGGAATCGCCGTCAATACCAATGAAATGGACTGGCAAACCAGCCCCCTCTCCCGACGTTTTACGAAAACCACTCGAGCGTGAAGCCAAGGAATCTTGTTCAAATTTTGGCATAATTCTCTTGTGTTACTACAATTATCTATTAAGGGTAAACATAGCTAGAACCGATACCCAGAGGAATTCCCAAAAACGCATACACTAATAAAAATATCGTCCAAATAATAAGGAAAGTAATTGAATAAGGCAACATCATCGCAGTAACCGTCCCTATTCCCGTACTCTTGACATACCGTTGGCAATAAACCACCACTAACGGAAAGTAAGGCATTAGCGGAGTAATGATATTAGTACTTGAATCTCCCACACGATAAGCTGCTTGAGTTAAATCCGCTGAAATACCTAACTGCATTAGCATCGGGATAAAGATAGGCGCAAGAAGCCCCCATTTACCACTCGCCGAACCAACAAATATATTGATAAATGCCGTTAAGAAAACGATTCCAACAATGGTTAGATAAGATGGCATCGCTAACGCTTGTAAACCTGCCGCTCCTTTAAGTGCTAATAATACGCCGAGATTTGACTGACCAAAGGCATAAACAAACTGCGCGATAAAAAACATGATGACTAAATAATAAGACATCTGATGCATGGATTTAGTCATGCCTTCAATCATATCTTTGGAGCTTTTTACTGTTCCCGCAAAAATCCCGTAAACCAATCCAGGAATGATAAACATTAGAAAAATTAGCGATACAATCGAGCGCATCATTGGCGCGCCACCCGTTGCTAATTCACCAGCGGAATCACGCCAAACAGAATCAACCGGCAGAGAAGTTACAACTAACACAATCACACCAATCAAAAATGAGATCCCTGCAGCTCTAAGCCCTTTTCTTTCGTGAGGCTCAAGTGCTTGCATAGTAGGCAAATCATCAACATCACCGTCAACCTTTGTGCCTTTTAAGCGTGGTTCAACTACTTTTTCGGTTAAGTACCAACCCAAAGCAATAATCAAAACAGATGATGCGGCAGTAAAGAAGTAGTTATTAAGAGGGTTTAATACAACATTAGGATCGATAATCTGTGCGCCCGCTTGTGACAAACCTTGTAATAGCGGATCAAGTGAAGAAGGTACAAAGTTAGCTGAAAAACCACCAGAAACCCCAGCGAAAGCGGCTGCAATTCCCGCAAGTGGATGACGACCAGCAGTGTAAAATATGACCCCACCTAACGGAATAACCAATACATAACCCGCGTCAACCGCTGTATGACTCACTATTCCAACCAAAATGATCATAGGTGTTAATAACCATTTGGCGGTAACTGCTAACAATGCCCGTAATCCCGAATTGATAAAACCGGTATGCTCAGCAACACCTATACCTAACATTGCCACTAAAACAACGCCAACAGGGTGAAAATGAGAGAAGTTAGTAACCATTACCGATAAAAACTCAGTAAGAGCCGAACCAGATAATAGATTGTTAATAACAACCCCTTCACCAGTTCTTGGATCAATTAAATCGAAAGTTACATAAGATAACATCCAGGATAAAACCCAAACGATAAATAATAACCCAATAAACAATACCGCTGGATCGGGAAGCTTGTTACCTATTCGCTCAACAGAAGCAAGCATGCGAGTTGAGAGTTTTTCTTTTTGTTGTATAAGTTCAGTCATATCAATCCCCTGATTTTCAGTAACCACTGAGTATAAATGAATCCTAAATTCTTGTCATTTAGATATGCGGAGTGTTGTTATAATAGTTTAGTATACTCCACCACGAAAGAAATAATGGTTCAATTGCCAAGCTCTGTGAAATCAATCTATAAAAAAACCAAGACAGATGAATTTGCCACTCTCGAAAAAGAAATTCATCAGAAGTTCGCCGAAGCCGAGCGTCAATGTATGGCTAAACTTTTGGCACAATACGATTGGGACTGTCCCGCCTTTATTTCGGGAGACAAAACCTATCGAAATAAAAAGAGCTCGCATTAATTGTTGCTTAACCAGCTGCTCTCTAAAAGCCAAATTGTTTTAGCATCAGGTACTCGAGCCGATGGTGTCAAATCTTAAAAACGACAGAAGGAGTAGCTATCACGAATTTAATATTCGATCTGACCATCAGAAACATTGTATAAATGTTGCAGGGCATGTACTTTGAACATAAGCACAACATCAAAAGGTTTTCGACGGCGTTACTTTTGCGAGCTTTCTCTCGAACTTTCTTTAAGCTCGCCTTGAAATTTTTCCAGCCGATCAGGGCAGATAACAACAAAAATTCTGTGATGGGCAGCGGAATGCAACTTCGTCCGAAACAAGCTAATCCTTGGCGACTCGCTATGAAAGAGTTTACTAAAAAAGGTAATCTGTTTGTGACAAGTGATTGGGAAGCAAAATTGAATAAGCATTATCCGCGTACACCTACGGAAGCAGCGAATAAACGACATTTTATATCGCCACCAAAGCGAAAGTAATAAAGTATAATACTGCACAGCTAGGTACAATATTTAGGAGATTAATATGTTGCAATCAAAATATTTAAAGAATCACTCACAATTAATGATTGTTCCTTTTTTTATAACCCTTATTGGTTGTGTTAGCACCACTGCAATAGGACAAAACACTATGAGTTCTGAAATGAAGTGTACGAATACTTCTGTTCAACGCTCACAAGAAATGCTCCGAGTGATCCTCGATGATCTGACTACCAGTTATACAGAAATCGGCGGTGGTGGAATATCACAAATAAAATTATCTGCCACTAACACTTATGTTGTTAGCATTTCACAAGAAGAGCGAATTGATCAAATTACTTATGAAATGAGTATCGACGATAATTGCAAAGCAACGATAAAAAAGCGAATGGAAACGGCAGTTAACCCCTATTAGTATATCGTAAACGAAGTGACAAATTGCTGATTAATTTACAGGATTTGATAAGAAAAAATTATGAGTTATACCTGAATTCATATAATAAGTGCAATTCCTCTAGCGGTTAATTAACCTAAAAATCGACCTGAAATACCAACCAAAAATATCACACTAAAACTCTAGCACCTATCTGTTCGAACTCAAGCCAGATCTACCATAAGTCTGGTCTACCACAAATCAGGCTTAGGCGACCAATCACCTTCGCCATAAATTTGCTCGATAATCGCTCCTAAACTTCCACCAAAAACCTTAATTGCCGCAGCTTCACCACCATCAATAAAATCCGCTTGATTAACGAATCGTGTGAAGACTTGATATTCTTCCGCTAAAGATTGAACAATTAATTGCGCGAGATGATAACTCAATTCACCAGCCTCTCCGGCTTGTTGAAATGATTCGCCTGACCAAAATTTTTGAATGCTATTTACATTCCAATAATCTATATGTTTGTTGTGCTTTTGTTTATTTAACTGATAAGAAGAGTAACCCGTAATTGATGATTCCATGTTGACAGCTAACCCTTCATTTAACCAAACAGGAATAGGTAAATGTGCCAACATAGCGTGTGTTAGTTCGTGAGCAGCGACGGCTTCCACATGATCCAGTTTATTATGTGGAACAACAAAATGACCATAACCGCGTGATAAGAATACACCACTACTCATAGCAAACTCGCCATCTTCAGGATAGTAATGCGAGATATAAGAATAATACAATTCAATATTTTCAAAAACCAATACAACAAATTTTCCCCGCTCATTATATTGCACAATATCTTTTAAAGAACGAAATATTCTTGCCTGAATACTCTCAAGATACTGAACAAAAATATTTAGATAATTAGCGGATGAGGAGCTCAAAATATAAAAGTGCTCAGATTGGTATATCTCATGCTCGTCATCCAAGTGCTCATCCATCCGGATAAGCCAAGTTTTAATCGCTATGCTCCAAAATTCGGACAAAAAATTCAAGTCTGAGCTTTGAAGATCTCCGTTACCAAGGACACCACTGATCCCCTGCCAATCGACTCTTGGAAAATCGTCCTGAATATGAATGTTGCCATCAATTACATTCAAGATCGTCGGATTCTCAAAGATACTCTCACTTTCAATCCGGTTGGAAGGAGCATTTCGAACGTATTTTTCGAGAAATGATCGATCAACCTTGGTATAAAATTGGCGCTTCTTTTTCTTCTTAAAAATACCGAACATCTAAAATCTTCCTATTATTCACTTTAGAGGTACCCTTTATATAATCAATCCCAAACCTTTAGTAAGATGTATTTCTTCAAAAAGTTATCTTACAAATTCCAGCGTTCTTGGCAGAGCCAGTCTATACTTTATAATAATATTTCTCTAATTTTACCTAACAGCAATATATTTCGACGTTAGTTACAAAAGGGGCAACTGATGACTGACAATAAATTCCGACTAATTACTCGTAGTGACTTCGACGGTCTAATGTGTGCAGTTTTGTTAAAGCACTTAGATCTAATCGATGACATTAAATTTGTCCATCCCAAAGATATGCAAGACGGTAAAATATCAGTCACAAATCAGGATATATCAACTAATCTACCTTACGTCAAAGGCATACATTTAGCCTTTGATCATCATTCATCTGAAACGATTCGTAATGAAAAAGTCGATAATCATATCATCGATCCTGACGCACCTTCGGCCGCTCGCGTGGTTTGGCAGCATTATGGAGGTCTGGGCGCTTTTCCATCTGAATGGAACGAAATGATGGATGCCGTAGATCGTGGTGATTCAGCACAATTTAGCCAACAACAGGTACTTAATCCTCAAGGATGGGATCTGCTTAATTTTTTGATGGACGCAAGGACTGGGCTGGGTCGATTTAGAGAGTTTAGAATTTCGAATTATAACTTGATGATGGATCTCATCGATTATTGTAAAAACCACAACATCGAGCAAATATTACAATTACCTGATGTGATTGAAAGAGTCGAGTTGTATAACGAACAAGACATTCTATTTAAACAACAGCTGAAACGTTGCAGTATTATCCATAAAAATTTAGTGATTTTAGACTTACGTGACGAAAAAATCATACATGCCGGGAATCGGTTTGTTATTTACGCGCTTTTCTCGGATTGTAATATTTCAATCCATGTAATGTGGGGTTTCCAAAAGCAAAACACCGTTTTTGCGACTGGTAAGTCGATTTTTGATCGGTCGTCAAAAACCAATGTGGGAGAACTCATGCTTAAGTATGGCGGTGGCGGACATAAAGCGGCAGGAACTTGTCAAGTTCCGCACGATGAGTCTGAAAAAACGCTAGCCGAACTTGTTGAGCAGATCAACCGGGATGGCTAGTTCATGATTCGCTTTTCTGAAATTGTCTTATTCAATTTCGCTAAAGAAATCCGTAAATCGTTGCAGCCCTTCGGTCAGTTGCGCAGGTTTACAAGCATAAGAGATCCGGATCGCTTCAGGTGCCCCAAATGCGCTTCCGGGAACAACCGCTAAACCCTTAGCCTCCAGCAATCGTTCGCAAAAGCTAACATCGTCAGCAATCACAAAATCCTGATGTTTGCGACCATAAACAGCCGAAATATCTGGAAATGCGTAAAACGCACCTTGGGGTCTCGGGCAAGTCACTGGATCAATTTTCTCCATCACGTCCATTACTTCATCACGTTTTTTGGCAAACTCGATGCACATATCGTCGGAAAAATCTTGCGAGCCAGCAAGCGCCGCAGCTGCGGCCGCACCCACCACCCCAGGAATATTAGTGATCGAATTGCTATTAAGCGTCACTAAGGCATTAGCCACACTTTCTGGTCCAGCCATCATTCCAACCCGCCATCCCGGCATACCATAGGATTTTGAAATCGAATCGATCATGATGATCCGATCTCTAAGTTTAGGATTAGTTTTTAATAAATGCTGGAATCCGATCCCGTCAAAAATCATACGGTTATAGATATCATCAGAAATGATCCATAGATCGTATTTTTCAAGCACATCACCCAGTGCTCTGACTTCATCCTCGCTGTAAACCATACCAGTCGGATTTGATGGATTGTTAAACAACAGAACCTTACTTTGAGATGAAATAGCTCGTTCCAACTGCCTTGGAGTCAACTTATAATTTTGCTCTGCGGAACACTTCAATTGCTTCGTTTTAGCTCCCATCAAATCTGCAATATCCTGATAGGTCGTCCAATATGGCGTGGGGATTAAAATCTCATCACCTTCATTTAATAGCGCATAAAGCAATGAAAATAAAACATGTTTTGCGCCGATACCACTGGCAATATTTGCTTTAATAAAGCCGCTAAATCCATTTGCTTCTAACCGGTTCAAATATGCATCGATGAGTTCATCTTCACCTCGTCCCGGCAAGTATTGACCGGAATCATGCTTAAGAGCATCCCGGGCAGCATCATAAACATGTTCCGCAGGTAAAAAGTTAGGTACACCAACGGAAAAACTAATGATATCCCGTCCTTCTCTCTTAAGCTGTTTAGCTTTTTCTGCGATCACCATGATCGCGCTAGCTTTAGCTCGGCTCATTCTTTCTGCTAGTACTGGCATGACACACCCCTCACTTGGATTTGGACGATTTTGTATTTTGGTTCGATGTTAAAGCTTATTGCCGATAATATCCAGGTAACCCGTTTGGATTTTTGCGATTCTGTTGATGACTATAAATTGGCGATCTGTGTGACTATACCCGTGATCGATGAATATATTTGATTTTTAATGACAACTTCCAGAAGTTGGGATCTGCTAAGTCTGCATAAATCAACGACTACCCTGACTTATGCATCAGCCAAAACGCCAGCCCCGAAAAAGCGACCAAAGGAATTAACGCGCCAACAAAAGGTGACATACCATAGATCAAACTAATGGGTCCGAATGACTGTTTCGCAAGATGAAAACCAAAACCCAACATGACTCCGGTTAAAATTCTTGCTCCCATAGAAACATTTCGCATAGGACCAAACACAAAACTTGCCGCAAGAACCATCATGATTGCAATCGAAACAGGTAACAATATTTTTTCCCAAATGACCAGTTCAACTTCACTGGCGTCTAAAGAATTATTGGTTAAGTACTGTTGATATTTAACCAAACCTTTTATATTGAGTGTTTCAGGTTTTAGAGTGAGAGTATCAATATTATCCTCATCGATAGGATTTTTCCAAGTCATTTTTTCCAATGATTTTTTATCAATTTGCTCTGGGTAAAATCGTGTTTCTATAACATCAAAAAGAAACCATTTTTGGTCAATAACTTTTGCTGATTTTGCCTCGGTTAGTTTTTTTACTTGGTACTCTTTATCAAGTTCAAAAAGAGAAATATGACGCATTTCTCCATTTTTATGAATGCTGGCAATATGAATGATTTGATTATCTCGTTTCGCCCAAAGCCCTGTGGTAGATCGTGAAATTTTCCCATCACTTAATGCGGCTGTTCTGAGTTGCTGTGCATATTTGCTTGCAACCGGTGCAACTATTTCACTTAAGACTAAAACCCCAATCATTAATATTAATGAAGCCTTTAAAGTAGCGCCTGCAATTTGCCAAGTGGTCATACCGGCTGAACGCATCACGGTTAATTCATTGTTCGCCGCCAACATACCTAAACCAAACAACGATCCAATTAAGACGCCCATCGGAAATAGTTCGAGTATTTTTTGTGGCAACATTAAAGCCACAAATAAGAAAGCATCGGCCATTTCATAATTACCAGTGCCGATCGCATTAGACTCTTCCAGCATGCTAAATATCGCACGCAGCATAATCAACAAAAACAAGATGAGTAAACTAGCTGAAATGACTTGTTTAGCGATATAACGGTCGAGTATATTAAACATGATTTCGATCTTCTACTCGATGGGTATCGTCACGATTATTGCCACTTTCATCACCACCTTTATTGTAATTTCGTTTCAATTTTGCAGGTCGATACAACCAATTTACGAAGATAGCCATTACTACATGTATCCACCAGAAACCTAACAATCCTGGAATGCGACCAGCCTCAATCAACTTACGCGAATACATCATCAACAAAACATAAATCAGGTAAATCATGATTGATGGTAATAAACGGGCAAATTTTCCCTGCCTTGGTTGTGTTCGTGAGAGAGGAACCGCAAGCAGGCAGATCAGAGGAATGGAAATTGGTGCGGCCAAACGCCAGTGAATTTCGGCCCAATGTTTATTGTCTAGGTTCGTCAATAAATTCAGCATTGAAGTTGACTTGGCATTATCTTTTACTGGATCCAATTCATCTTGAACGATTCGGGTATAAGATGAGGCAAAATCGGTGGTTTGCCAACGAGTTATTTCCACGTTTTCTTCAAGTTCTTGTGATTTTTCGAGAAATTGTCCTTCCTCAAGAACCAGATAATTCACACCAGTTTTTTTATTTTCCCATTGGCGTCCTCGCTTAGCAGTTTGTACTTTTAAAACCACCGCCTTTTTCCCATCCTTCGATATTTCACTTTCACTTTCACTTTCACTATTGAATATTGGTCGCGAAGCGGAGAATACCCCAATAATGACTCCATCATCTGATTTTGATTCGACGAAAACAACTCCGTCTTTGTCGTTATTTTCTCTGAAACGTCCTGCAGAAAATATCCCTAACTTTGCCTGTGCGGCTTGTTCTGCCATTATAATATTGCTTTTAGAAACTGCCCACGGAGTGAGTGTCGTCGATAAACTTCCCGCAATAAGCGCCAAAACAAAAGCCATAGGCATTAACATTTTAGCTAAATCTCTTTGCCCGATCCCTAAGCCATGCACCACCACTAATTCGTTGTCAGAATAGAGCCGTCCAAAAGTCATTAAAATGGCTAAAAAGAAAGCCAGAGGGATCAAAAATCCGGCAATAGATGGGATCTGAAGCGCCAGCAAGGTAAAAACCGCTTTGGCCGAAATAGTACCATCTACCGCAAACTGAATATATTTAACAAAACGAGAACTAACAAAAATCAATATAAGCACCAGCAAAATGGATGCTGTAACCCGATAAATGTCTTTATTAATATAATGTTTTAGTATCAAACAAACTTCCTGACCTATATTCGGTTGAAATTAGAATACATCACACTTCGACCTGAAATTTCTAACTAATAATCTTACGAAAAGTGACTGTTTTACTTAATAAATACCATTTTATCGGTTAAACTCTCATTTTAACTAGTTTTCTGTGCTTATTTCTTGATGTGTTTTCTTTAATATAGCGATGTAGTCCCCACAGTGTGCCATTCTAGCACTGCTCAAGGACTATGTAACACTCAAATGCCCTTGATAGGTGAAAACAGACATAAATAATATCGAACCTTAATATCAGACAAACAAGCACCTATTTCAGTTCATCATAAAATGAAGGTTGTTCAGATGGAATTTAATGTAAAAAGCGGTAATCCAGAAAAGCAGCGAAGCGCTTGCGTCGTCGTTGGCGTCTTCGAATCTCGTAAACTCTCCCAAGCTGGCGAACAGATTGATTCTGTTAGTGAAGGATATTTAAGTAATTTACTTCGACGCGGTGACATGGAAGGAAAACTCGGTCAAGTCCTACTATTGCATAATGTTCCCAACACGTTATCTGATCGTGTTTTGTTAATTGGTTGTGGCAAAGAGCGGGATTTTTCCGACAAGCAATATAACTCCGTCATATCCAAAGCGATCACAACCTTAAATGAAACGGGCTCGATGGAAGCTGTCTGTTTTTTAAGTGAACTCAATGTAAAAGGTCGGGATACACATTGGAAAGTCAGCCATGCTGTCTCTTCAACTCAGGATAGCCTTTATTCTTTTGAAGAATTTAAAAGTAAATCAGATGCCGCAAGGAGACCTGTTAGACGCTTAGTTTTTAACGTGACGACACGCAAGGATTTAGCCATTGGCGAACAAGCTATTAGTGAAGCTTTAGCGATTTCTAAGGGTTCTCACAAAGCAAGAGACTTAGCTAATCTTCCTCCCAATATTGCAAATCCAACCTATATTGCTGAACAATCCAAGATGTTGGCTGTATCTAACGACAAAGTCGAATGTTTAGTGATCGATGAAGTTGAATTAAAAGACATGGGCATGGGTGCATTTACTGCAGTAACTCAAGGCTCTGATACATCCGGTAAATTAATCGTTTTAAAATACAAAGGAGGCGATGACGAACAAAAACCCATCGTGCTAGTCGGTAAAGGGATCACTTTTGATAGTGGTGGCATTTCACTAAAGCCCGGCGAGCGAATGGATGAAATGAAATACGATATGGGCGGCGCTGCCGGAGTCTTTGGCACTTTTGTGGCAGTTACCGAAATGGCGCTTGAAACGAATCTTATTGTTGTGATTGCATCGGCAGAAAATATGCCGAGTGGCAATGCTTGTCGACCAGGAGATATTGTTACCACTTTGTCAGGACAAACAGTTGAGATTTTAAATACAGATGCTGAAGGACGATTAGTTTTATGCGATGCACTGACTTATGTCGAACGCTTCGATCCTGATGTGGTGATTGATGTCGCCACTTTAACTGGTGCGTGTGTCGTAGCACTAGGCGACCAAGCTTCGGGATTATTAAGTAATCATAATCCGCTGGCTCACGAGTTATTGAACGCTGGTGAACTATGTGGTGACAGAGCTTGGCGTTTACCGCTGTGGGATGAATACCAGCAGCAATTAGATTCAAACTTCGCTGATATGAGTAATCTCGGTGGTAAAGGTGCTGGTACTATTACTGCCGCCTGTTTTCTTTCTCGCTTTACAAAAAAATACCATTGGGCACATTTAGATATCGCTGGAACCGCATGGAAATCGGGCAAATCTAAAGGGGCGACAGGGCGACCTGTACCACTATTGGTTCAATATATTTTAAATCGGACGAGCGCTTCAAAATAATGACACAAATAGAATTTTACTCTGTCGATGATGAGCAAAATAAATTGCCTTATTCACACATTACTGAAGTGGTGAAAAGAGGTTATCGCAAAGGACAAAAGATTTTTATCCACGCGGAAAATAGAAAACTCGCTGAAAAAATTGACGAGATATTGTGGACTCACGATGCGAAAAGTTTTCTGCCTCATCAACTCGTTGGTGAAGACGAAAATACTAAACCGCCAATCGAGATCGGCTTTGGTCAGGAGCCTAGTGTTCATCCCGATATTCTGATTAATTTATCCAACGAAGTGCCACTGTTTTTTAGTCAATTTAATTGGGTTTTTGAATACGCATTTGGCGATGACGAAAATAAAGAAAAAGCAAGAGACCGATTTAAATTTTATCGAGAAAGAGGCTATCCTCTGAATCACCGGAAAATTTCGGCATAACACCAATAATCAAATAAAAACAGCCCAACGAATACTTATACGAGATTAATTAGAGCAATAATGGATACATCATACAACCCTGAAAATATTGAACAAAAATGGTATAAAAAATGGGAATCCGAAGATCATTTTAAAGCGAGTGGTAAAGGCGATCCTTACTGCATTTTGATCCCGCCTCCCAATGTTACCGGCAGTCTCCATATGGGACACGCATTTCAACATACCATTATGGACACCTTGACTCGTTATCATCGCATGAAGGGGGACGATACCTTATGGCAATGTGGTAGCGACCACGCTGGCATTGCTACGCAAATGGTAGTTGAACGACAACTCGGTGCCGAAGGTAAAAAGCGCACTGATTTTACTCGCGATGAATTTGTTGAAAAGGTATGGCAATGGAAAGAAGAATCTGGTGGAACGATTTCCGATCAAATGCGGCGTCTCGGTGATTCACCTGATTGGGGTCGCGAAGCATTTACTATGGATGAAAATTTATCCAAAGCGGTGCAGGAAGTTTTTATTCAACTCTATAAGGATAAAACAATTTATCGCGGCAAACGACTAGTTAATTGGGATCCAAAATTTCAGTCAGCGATTTCTGATCTCGAAGTTGAAAGCGTCGAAGAAAACGGTTTTATGTGGCATTTTCGCTATCCATTAGCCGATGGCGCAAAAACCTTAGAAGGAAAAGATTACATAGTTGTTGCAACTACTCGACCTGAAACCATGTTAGGCGATTCTGCAGTCGCTATTAACCCAAAGGACGAACGATACAACTATCTGATCGGTAAATATATTGATCTACCGATCGTTAATCGTCGTATCCCAATTGTCGGCGATGATTATGCCAAACTGGAACTTGGAACTGGCTGTGTAAAAATAACCCCAGCACATGACTTTAATGACTATGAGGTTGGCAAACGCCATCAACTACCTTTAGTCAATATATTTGACGGGATTGCAAAAGTTTTGGCGACTGCCGAAGTATTTGATTATAACAGTCAGTCGATTGACAATTTCCCATCGGATTTACCTCAAAAGTACACTGGACAAGATCGTTTTGAGGCAAGAAAATTAATTGTTGAAGAGTTTAAGTCTTTAGATTTGTTAGAAAAAATCGACGACCATAAGTTGATGGTTCCTCGAGGCGATCGCAGCAATGTGGTTATCGAGCCACTGTTAACCGACCAATGGTACGTAGCGACTGAAGCGTTGGCAAAGCCTGCAATTGACGCTGTTAAAAATGGTGATATTAAATTCGTCCCAGAAAACTGGGATAAGACTTATTATCATTGGATGAATAACATTCAAGACTGGTGTATTAGTCGACAGTTATGGTGGGGACATCGTATTCCTGCCTGGTATGATGATGAAGGAAATATTTATGTCGCAGAAACCGAGGAAACAGTAAGAGCCGAAAACAATTTATCGAACGATATAAACTTACGCCAAGACGAAGATGTATTAGACACTTGGTTTTCATCTGCACTATGGCCTTTTGCAACCATGGGCTGGCCAGAAAAAACACCTGAATTGGAAAAGTTTGTACCATCAAGTGTTTTGGTGACTGGGTTTGATATTATCTTTTTCTGGGTCGCCAGAATGATCATGATGACCTTAAAATTTACCGGTAAAGTTCCGTTTAAAGAAATTTATATTACAGGATTAATATGCGATGAAAATGGCGAAAAAATGTCCAAATCGAAAGGCAACGTACTTGATCCGATTGATCTAATAGACAGTATTGACCTAGAACCACTAGTGATGAAAAGAACTACCGGGTTAATGAATCCTAAAAATGCACCAGAAATAGAAAAAAATACTCGAAAACAATTTCCAAACGGTATCGACTCTTATGGAACCGACGCATTACGAATGACATTTTGTGCGCTCGCTTCGACCAGTCGAGTCATTAGTTTTGATTTAGGTCGAGTGGAAGGATATAAAAACTATTGTAATAAACTTTGGAATGCTGCTCGTTTTGTTTTAATGAACACAGAAGATTTCGACTGCGGTAAGGACAATGAAGATATGCAATTAAGCATTGCTGATCGGTGGATCATTGGACGATTTAATCAAACCATAAAAACATATGAAACTCATACCAGTAGTTATCGATTTGATCTTGCCACTCAAGCACTTTTTCAATTCAGTAAAAATGATTATTGTGATTGGTATTTGGAATTATCTAAACCTATTTTGAACAGTGATGATTCGACCGAACAACAAAAGCGCGGGACACGTCACACGCTGGTTAACATTTTAGAATCAATGATGCGATTACTTCATCCGATGATACCTTTTGTGACGGAAGAAATATGGCAACGATTAAAACCTCTGATCAACCCTGACGGTATTAATAATAGTGACACGATCATGCTTGCGCCCTTCCCTATTTACGATGCATCATCGGTTGATGAAAAAGTCATTAACGACTTAAGTTGGATACAAGCACTTATAACAGGTGTAAGAAACATTCGCGGCGAGCTTAATATTTCTCCGTCAAAACCGATCAACGTATTTCTCAAAAATGCTGATAAAGAAGATATTCGTTGTTTGCAAGATTACCAAAATTTCTTGCCCTCATTAGCCCGATTGGAAAGTATTCAACTATTAAATGCTGAAGACGATATACCACCATCATCGACTGCACTTGCCGGTAGTTTAGAAATACTCGTTCCAGTTGCAGGACTCATTGATATCGATGCGGAAGTTAATCGACTACAAAAAGAAATAGACAAACTAAACAACGAGAAAAAGCGGTTAAGCGGGAAATTGGGCAATGCCAAATTTGTCAATAATGCGCCAGCTGCGATTGTCGAAAAAGAAAAAGAAAAATTGTTGAATACCGAACAAGCGTTAGTTAAATTAGTTGAACAGCAAAAAGAACTTAAATTACTCGAATAATTTGTGTTCAAAATAATTTATCTGATAAACAGAAAAATGCAGGAACGGACGAAATTGCAACATTCAATCCAGTATTTCGTCTACTTTGGTACTGCGAACCATTCATCCTATTGGAGTGTTACATGTCTCAATCTCGCCATTGCAAATTATTGATTTTAGGCTCTGGACCGGCTGGTTACTCGGCTGCAGTTTACGGCGCAAGAGCAAACCTCGAACCAGTGCTCATTACAGGCATGGAAAAAGGTGGTCAATTAACCACCACAACCGATGTTGACAACTGGCCAGGTGATAATGAAGGCGTTCAAGGGCCCGAGCTAATGGAGCGTATGGAAAAACACGCGCTAAGATTCGGCACTGAAATTATTTTTGACCACATTCATACCACCGATTTAAGCAAACGACCTTTTACATTAACAGGCGATCAAGGTACCTACACCGCAGATGCTTTAATTATTGCAACGGGTGCAACGGCAATGTATTTAGGTTTAGAATCTGAAGAAGCCTTTAAGGGCAAAGGCGTTTCAGCTTGTGCCACTTGTGACGGATTCTTTTATCGCAACAAGCCTGTCGCAGTCATTGGCGGAGGTAATACTGCAGTCGAAGAAGCGCTTTATTTATCTAACATTGCCTCTGAAGTTCATCTCGTTCATCGTAGAGATGCGCTACGCAGCGAAAAAATTCTGCAAGATCATATTATGGAAAAAACAAAAAATGGCAACATCACTATTCATTGGGATAATACTCTAGATGAAGTCGTCGGTGACAATATGGGCGTCACCGGGATCAATATCAAAAGCACCAAAAATGATTCTATTAGCGAACTAAAAGTCGACGGTGTTTTTATTGCCATCGGTCACAAACCCAACACCGGTATTTTTGAAGGTCAGTTAGAAATGGAAAACGGTTATATCACCGTAAAAAGCGGCATCAAAGGTGATGCAACCGCTACTAGCGTTGAAGGTGTTTATGCGGCAGGTGATGTTGCTGATCAAGTTTATAAACAAGCGATTACTTCTGCTGGGGCTGGCTGTATGGCGGCGCTTGATGCTGAGAAATTTTTGGATGCGCAAGGCTAGATTGTCGTTTCAATTGGGTTAAAAATTAGCCCAATTGAAAGTATTAAATATCAGATAATTGGCTCAAGTGTTTCCAATAACATTTCCCACAATAGAGAATATCATCGCATTTTTACATCCAAATAACACTCTAAATCATGTGCATCCCTTTCAACAACTCCTGATAAATAAACCCGCGCAAAAACAAACTATCATCTTCATCGATTTCTTCGATATTGACACCGTACAAAAATTTACCTTTATCTTCGTCTTCTTTAACGTAAGTAACCAAACACTTCATGGTTACAATCCTTTCAATCTCATCGATAAGTAGTGGCTTGGTGATGTTGATAATATTGTCCATTAAAGCGACTCTAGCACTCGACTCGATCCTTCCTCCTGAGCAACTGAGATTCAACATTTTGGAGGTCAAGGCGGGTGAATTGTGAGTTTTATTGATCACCGTAGAGTTAATATTGGTTTCAACCCTCACCTCTTTACGCACTTCGACGGTTTGGACTTCTTTAGGGATTTTTAAGTGCAAATAAGGATACGGCTGTCCACGAGTCAACATCACGCTCGTGGAAAATCCAGAAACGACATTTTTAACAACAAATCGTAAGGTCACGTTTTGCCCTTCTCGTACAAAATAGATCTTATCTTTACCGGTAATAGGAGCAGACACAATGATGCTACACTGCGGATTTATCCCGATAAATTTTACTGGGTAACGCTGTTCGACCTTATCACCAATTTGTATTTGCAAGGTATCACCAAAGGTAAGACCAAGTTCTTCAACTCTCATACATGGCGGCTCTGTTTCATTTATCACTATACAGTAAAATGTTTCTTTTTAGTTATTTGCCAATTCACTGAATAATTAAGTTTAGTTTTTGTTAAAATACTGACTATTACAGCTATAAGTGTAGACTTAATTCGAATAATAATGACAAATCTTATGATTTTATCCCATCATATTATTCATTAATTAAAAAAACAAAAAAGATAAGCGCAAGGATATCCCGCTCTATGAACAACATTAAAAAGCGATTTCTGTGGATCGGCCCACTTCTCGCGATTATATTAGCCATGGTCTTAGTTGCCGTTGGTATGAAATCGGAAATCGTTGTGGTCGCCAGTATTACGCTGTTATGCGCGGTTTGGTGGATATTTGAACCTATTCCAATCCCCGTAACATCAATGATCCCACTAACTGCATTCACTCTCAGCGGTGTTTTAACTTCAACTCAAGTGGCCGGCGCTTATGGGCATCCATTGATTTTGCTATTACTTGGAGGGTTTATTCTATCGCAATCAATGGCTTATTCGGGTGCTCATCGCCGAATAGCTTTAATGATGGTTAACTTGTTTGGAGGCTCGTCTCCTAAAAATCTTGTAATGGGATTCATGGCGGCATCTGCCGTTTTGAGTATGTGGATATCCAATACTGCCACTACGTTAATGTTATTGCCGGTTGCACTTGCAACGGTTGAAAGCGTCAACGACAAACGACTAACCAGCGCTCTCCTTTTAGGTATCGCTTATGCGGCCAGTATTGGCGGGATCGGTACGCCAATTGGCACTCCTCCTAACGCTTTATTTATGTCAACTTACAATGAGGTTACGGGTAATTCTCTTGGCTTTTTAGATTGGATGAAATGGGCTATCCCATTAGTAATACTCTTTATTCCGTTGGCAATGCTTTGGATCACTCGGGACTTACCAAAAACATTAAACGTAAGTGTCCCTTCCACAGGCAAGTGGAGCATCATTGAAAAACGTGTTTTGTGGGTATTTGCTGCTACCGCGATTTTATGGATCACCCGGCAAGAACCTTTCGGCGGATGGAGTCAGTTAACCGGTCTCACCACAGCCAATGACGCTAGCATTGCGCTGCTTGCCTGCATTGCAATGTTTATCATTCCTGATGGAAAAGTCGTAGACGGAAAACAAGGTAAATTATTAAACTGGGAAACCGCTAATAAAATTCCATGGGGTGTCTTATTATTATTTGCAGGAGGGATCTGTATCGCGAAAGCATTCGGAGCGAGCGGGCTAAGTGAATTGATCGGCGGGTATTTAGCTAATGTAACCGTTTTACCAACCATAATTCTAATAGCACTAATTGCTTTGAGTGTCACTTTTCTAACCGAAATGACCAGCAATACAGCGACCACTGCCTTATTGATGCCTATTTTAGCTGCTGCGGCTATTGCCGCTGATATCGATCCCGCGCTTTTGATGGTACCAGCGGCAATGAGCGCCAGTTGCGCATTTATGTTGCCTGTCGCCACTGCACCAAATGCAATTGTTTACGGCAGTGAGCAAGTTAGTATTCAGGAGATGGTACGAAACGGGTTTACACTTAATCTAATTGGTGTTGGATTAATCACAACGGTTTGTTATTTTCTGATTTAAGCATGGTAAAAATGCGATAATTCGACCTTAAGAGATTAACACTTGAAAGCAAAAACAATTTCACCACAGAGAAGATCAATTTATTCTAAAACAAGTCTGTGAACTCTGTGGTGAATATTTTTTATAATTTTGGAAACACTTATGAACACGACATACCGTAAACCTTTAGCAAACACTAATCTCGATTACTTCGATACTCGCTCTGCTATCGATGAAATAGAATCAGGCGCTTATAACAAACTACCCTACACTTCGCGAGTATTTGCTGAAAATTTAGTTCGTCGATGCAATCCTGCCGTGCTGACTGATTCACTCAAACAAATTATTGAGCGTAAACGCGACCTAGATTTTCCATGGTTTCCTGCGCGAGTGGTTTGCCATGATATTCTTGGACAGACTGCATTGGTAGATCTCGCTGGCTTACGAGATGCGATTGCAGACAAAGGCGGCGATCCTTCACAGATCAATCCAGTTGTGCCTACTCAATTAATCGTCGATCACTCGCTTGCGGTTGAATACGCAGGCTTTGAAAAAGATGCGTTTGAAAAAAATCGTGCGATTGAAGATCGCCGTAATGAAGATCGTTTTCATTTTATTAATTGGACAAAAACCGCGTTTAAGAATGTGGATGTTATCCCTCCAGGCAACGGTATTATGCATCAAATTAATTTAGAGCGGATGTCGCCAGTGATCCAAACGCAAGATGGTGTTGCTTTTCCAGATACTTTGGTTGGAACAGACAGTCATACGCCGATGGTGGATGCTCTTGGTGTGATCGCGGTAGGAGTTGGAGGTTTAGAAGCTGAAAGCGTGATGCTTGGTCGTGCATCTTATATACGACTGCCCGATATCATAGGCGTGGAATTAACAGGCAAACCGCAAGCGGGGATCACCAGCACTGATATCGTATTGGCGTTAACAGAGTTTTTGCGTAATGAAAAAGTCGTTTCAAGTTATCTTGAATTTTATGGCGAGGGTGCATCACATCTAACCTTAGGTGATCGAGCGACCATTTCCAACATGACACCAGAATTTGGCGCAACCGCAACGATGTTTTATATCGATCAGCAAACTGTCGATTATTTAAAATTAACTGGTCGCGAAGATGAGCAAGTCAAGCTAGTAGAAACCTACGCAAAAGAATCAGGTCTTTGGGCTGATAGTCTGCAAAATGCTGAATATGAGCGAGTGCTAACTTTCGATTTATCTTCCGTTGTACGCAACATCGCAGGTCCTTCTAATCCGCATAATCGAGTCGCCACGACCGAGCTAGCAGCTCGAGGCATAAGTGGAACCGTTGAACATGAAGCCGATAAAATGCCGGACGGCGCTTGCATTATTGCAGCGATAACCAGTTGTACCAATACCAGTAATCCCCGCAATATGATCGCCGCTGGTCTGATCGCTCGTAATGCAAACGCTTTAGGTTTAACACGAAAACCCTGGGTGAAAACATCGCTGGCTCCAGGCTCTAAAACGGTCAAACTTTACTTAGAGGAAGCCAATTTATTACCTGAACTGGAAAATTTAGGCTTTGGCGTGGTAGGGTTTGCATGCACGTCTTGCAATGGAATGAGTGGCGCATTAGATCCGGTTATCCAAAGAGAAGTGTTGGATCGTAATTTATACACCACTGCTGTTTTATCCGGTAATCGTAATTTCGATGGACGAATTCATCCTCACGCCAATGAGGCATTTTTAGCATCACCTCCATTAGTAGTCGCTTATGCGATTGCTGGAACCATTCGTTTTGATATTGAAAAAGACCCGCTTGGTATTGATGTGGATGGAAATCCAATCACGCTAAAAGACATTTGGCCGAACGATGAAGAAATCGATGCAATAATCAAACAAAGTGTTAAACCTGAACAATTCCGCAGTGTTTATAATCCAATGTTTGATCTTAAAGTTGATTATGGCGAAGATAATAATCCGCTTTACGATTGGCGACCACAAACCACCTATATTCGTCGCCCTCCTTATTGGGAAGGTGCGTTAGCCGGTAAGCGAACCATGAAAGCAATGCGCCCACTTGCAGTTTTAGGAGACAACATCACCACCGATCATTTATCGCCATCCAATGCAATTCAAGCGTCCAGTGCGGCCGGAGAATACTTGGCGAAAATGGGGTTGCCAGAAGAGGATTTTAACTCTTACGCGACTCATAGAGGTGATCATTTAACCGCTCAACGTGCAACATTTGCCAATCCAAAATTATTTAATGAAATGGTAAAAGAAAACGGAAAAACTAAGCAAGGTTCTTTAGCGAGAATTGAACCAGAGGGCAAAGTAACTCGTATGTGGGAAGCGATCGAAACCTACATGGGTCGAAAACAACCTTTGATCATTATTGCAGGAGCCGATTACGGTCAAGGATCGTCTCGCGACTGGGCGGCAAAAGGTGTTCGATTAGCGGGTGTTGAAGTAATCGTTGCAGAAGGCTTTGAGCGAATCCATCGAACCAATTTAATTGGCATGGGCGTGCTTCCGCTTGAATTTATAAAGGGCGAAACGAGAAAAACCTATGCTATCGATGGAACGGAAACTTTTGATGTAGTAGGTGAACCTTCTCCAGGAGCGGCACTCACGGTCATTGTCAATCGCAAAAATGGCGAGTCGGTGGAAATTCCGGTTAAGTGTCGTTTAGACACCGCTGAAGAAGTATCCATTTATGAAGCCGGTGGAGTATTGCAGCGATTTGCGCAGGATTTTCTTGAGTCGACCGTTAGTTAAATAATAAATGAAGTATTTTTAAAGGAGCAATTTTATGCCCCATCCACCACAAATAAAAATCCCAGCCACTTATATGCGCGGCGGAACCAGTAAAGGCGTTTTTTTTAAGTTAACGGATCTACCCGAATCCGCTCAAGTTGCGGGGTCTGCGCGTGATAATTTATTGCTTAAAGTGATCGGCAGCCCCGATCCTTATGGCAAACAAACCGATGGTATGGGCGGTGCTACATCCAGCACCAGTAAAGCGGTGATCTTATCTAAAAGTGCTCAGCCGGATCACGATGTGGATTATTTATTTGGTCAAGTCGCAATCGATAGACCTTTTGTCGATTGGAGCGGTAATTGTGGAAACTTAACAGCCGCAGTTGGATCTTTTGCCATCAGCAATGGTCTGGTAGACATAGATCGCATCCCAGAAAACGGTATTGCTATCGTTCGCATTTGGCAAGCCAACATCAAAAAAACGATTATCGCTCATATACCTATAACCAATGGTGAAGTGCAGGAAACAGGCGACTTTGAATTAGATGGCGTAACCCTCCCTGCCGCCGAAGTCAAAATCGAATTTATCGCTCCATCTGCCGGAGATAGTACAATGTTCCCGACTGGAAACTTAGTCGATGAATTGGAAGTACCCAATGTGGGCATATTTCAAGCGACCATGATCAACGCTGGGATTCCAACTATTTTTTTGAACGCGAAAGACATCGGTTATGTCGGAACCGAATTGCAGGGCGATATTAATGGTGACGAAAAAGCGCTAACAATGTTCGAAACTATTCGCACTTATGGTGCAATAAAAATGAGATTAATTAAAAATATTGAAGAAGCTGCCAGTCGACAGCACACACCCAAAGTCGCTTTTGTTGCTGAAGCTGCTGATTATATTTCTTCCAGCGGAAAACAAATTAACGCTTCGGATATCGATATCAACGTTCGTGCTTTATCGATGGGATTACTTCACCACGCCATGATGGGAACCGCAGCGGTCGCCATTGCAACAGCTGCCGCAATTCCAGGAACACTAGTCAATCTAGCAGCTGGCGGCGGTGAGCGAAACTCAGTTCGATTTGGTCATCCATCAGGAACACTTCAAGTCGGAGCACAAGCGAGTCAAATTGATGGGCAATGGATAGTAGACAGAGCCATTATGAGTCGCAGTGCGAGAGTATTGATGGAAGGTTGGGTTCGAGTTCCGAGTAATTCATTTTAAAAATCGCCGAGAGCTTGTATTGAATGAAGGGTGCCTCTAAAGAACATCCAATAAGAAATACGGGGCACGAATATTTTCTACTTCAGCGAATAGCTGAGAGTTCTTTTGTGAATTGCTAATATCATTGATAGAGTAAGCCATTGGAAGAATTGATGCAGCATCTGACAGTTTCAGGATGATTTGGATTTTGCTCAGAGGTTTTTTGCGCAAGCTGGAAATTGTAATAGTCCCCAACCGTATATTGGATCTCTACCTGCTTTACCGATGTCTTTTGCAGATTCAAAAAGTTGTACAGAGTGGTTGGGAGAACCGCCGAGTCTCGCTAGTGCAGCCGCCACTATTGGAGCCGCCATTGAAGAGCCTGAAGCATAGCGACCAGTCGACTTTTGTGATGCAACCCAAACATCTACTCCTGGTGCTACCAAATCAATGTAATCACCTTGATTGGCATCGTTTGCGATAACGCCCTCAGTATCTATTGCACTTACTGCAATAACGCCTTCCTGTGCTGCAGGATAACTTTTTGGAGCTTTCGCTCCGCCATTACCAGCTGCAGCGACGATCGCAACATTTGATTCTAGAGTTTTACGGATAACCAGTTCCAGCAGGGCATTTCTTGATCCGCCTAAACTCAAATTAATTACTTGAACCTTTTGTTTTAAAAGCCAGTCTATTCCCAATATAAGATTTTCCGTTGTAGCAAATATTCTTTTTTCATCCTTGGGATCTTGTTGCATGACAATGCCAACGAATAATGTAGCAGTATTCATGACGCCAGCCAGTCCAGGAAATTGGGGATCGCCAACTAACAAGGAAGAGACAGCAGTACCGTGCTTGTAAGAAGCTACTTTTTTGCCTCGACTAAAAACTTGTTTTTGTTTGATTTTCTGATCTGCCAGTGAAGCGAGTGAGACATCTACCGGACCATCGAGAATACCAATCCGTATATCGGCATCGCATTTTTCATTTGCTGTTAATGCGATATTATTGAAGAGTTGTTTTCGATTTTCATTTGCACTTGCATAGGGCTGGTAAAAATGATTCGCATCAATCCAAGTTTCCGGTTGTTGCTGTCTTAGTTGTTTGATTATATCCGAAACTTTGGAACCCGGTTGCAACCTGAATGTGCTAAGCACTATACCAAGTGTAGTCATTTTTTTTCGACGTATGACTCTGGCGTGAAAATTGCTCATAGTCTGTGCGAGTTTTTTTGCGTCATCTAAATCCGCTGATGCAGCAATTATTTCGTTAGTTACGTAATTGTCGTTACTTGTTGATTGTTTGAATTTCAATTCTTCCTGTAAGCTAGGTAATGGCGTTCCAATCAAGCTTCCTTCCCTTGAAAGGTTTGCTAAACGACGACTATTATTATCGCTAGGTGATTTAGTCGGGTCGACTTCACGAGTCGTAGGTTCGCGTTGCTCCGATCCAGTTACTTCCGCTTGTTGAATAATTTGTTCTCTTGTTTCTATTACCGTTGAATCTTCTTGGCTTCTTTGGTCTTGTGTTCGCCGCTGTGTAGCTTGACAAATTTTAATTAATATAAGGTTACTTAATAATCGTGTTTCTCTTGAACTGATACCCACAGTTGCAGCTTTAGCCGATCTCACATTTTCTGGAAATTGTGCAACTATTTCCGTATCGCTCCATGACTGGGTGGAAAGTGTTTGTCTTTTACTGTCGACTTCGATAAATAACTGTGAGTCGGCGTCACCTGTTGCTGTTTTTTGAGGTAATAAATTTTTTCCCAAAATAGTAAAGCTCTTTCCTACTGCTACGCAGGGTTGAGGTGCGTATTTGGACAAAATTGGCGTTAGATCAGAATTCTCTATCATGGCATTTGTGGATTGTCGCTTTGAATCTTCAGCAGCAAAATTTGAGGATGAGAATATCAATCCGGATAATATTAACCCGCAGAGACGCAAAAACACGAACAAGAATTTATTGGTGAGGAATAGAGTTCTCACCCAAATGCCGATGTGTGTTTTTCCACATTTGAGATCGTTTTTCGAAAGATTATTGTTATCAATCATATTGGACATGCGCAATTATATCCGTCCTTTGTTGCAGCAATTTCACTATTTTATCCGGTTCATTATTAGTAGAGACTTGATACAGTCCAGCAGAGGTTGGACCTGACACAAATTCCAATTGATGTTTGCGAAGTAATTTTTGTACTTCAATTTGAGTTGCCGTATCGATGAACCGAATTTTTAATAAGGTTCTCTTTGGGGCACTTGTCTCAGAATCGCTCGAAAGCGGTTCAAAATAACCATCCTCCTCCGTTGGGATCATTATGGTAGTACTTTGGATAACCAATAGCAGCGATGCAGCTAAAGCAATCATTCGCCATCTAGCAATTAGATTACTATTTTGTTTAGCCGGTTTTTTCTCACTGGCAATTTGTTTGTGTAACTTTTGCCATTCAAATTCTAATGCGACGTTAGGAAATTCTTGTTGTTTTATTTCTTGACGCAGTTTACCGAGTAACTCTTTCTCGTTTTGTAGCTCTTGTGAATTGTCGACTGCTTTTTCTAACTGTTTTTTTTCGTCTCCATCGAGTGTTTCGTTCACTAGCCAAGGCAAAAGTTCTTCAGCGGAATTTCTACTTGTTTTATCGTTAGATGAGGGCATTGATTTCCTCCTTTCCCAAAAACTGTTCTAAACAACGCTTAAGAGATTCTTTTGCGTGATACATACGAGATTTCACAGTACCAACAGGGCACTCTATTATTTCAGCGATCTCTTGATAAGCCATATCCGAATAAAAAGTCAATTGCACAATTTCTTTTTGAATACCTGCGAGTTTATTAATACAAGATTTAAGACCTTTTGAGTATTGTGTTATTTCGACCATATGTTCACCATCCGTATTCTGGTCGATAAAATCATCTTCTAATTCTTGATGTTGATGACGTTTTTCGGCGCGATAAAAATCGATGAGTTTGAAGCGAGCCATACCGATTAACCAAGTTGAAATTTTTGATCGACCTTCAAATCGATCGCCATGTTTCCAAACTTCCATCATTACCGTATTTAATATATCACTTGCTATTATAGTGTCACCACATCGTCCCATAACATAATGATAAACAGTATTGGCATGTTCCTCAAAGAATTCGCGCATTGATTTTTCATCGCCTGCTGATATTGCCTTAAGTTGATCTTTAGTTTCTCTTAAAATCATTAGAAATTAATACTCCTAAATTCGCTTGTAGCAATAACTTGACCATTTTTTGAGAGTGCAATAACTCGCCAATAATAGGTGTTACCATTGTTCAAATGAGTCCGAGACAGATTGCCAATTTTCAACTGGGTTTTAGCCGCAGGAATGAGAACGCCTGTAAGCGGTTTTTGTTGTTCCGATTTTACTACTCGAACATTCCTGACCGGTCGAGCGTATATTTCCACTTGATAAGCTTTCGCCTCACTAATTGGTTCCCAAATAAATTTTGTCTCTGGCGCTAATTGTGCGTTCATTTGTGGTGATGAAACAGTCATAGGCAAAATCTTTTTATTTATATCGATAGCGGCACCCTCATATATAGTATAGTTGAGCAATGGCATTTCAAGCTGAAGACTGGGTTTGTCGATACGAAGTCGTAGCAAATATCGACCTTCTCTTAAAGCAGGTAAGAAGGGTGTTTGTATGGTTACCTGACCACCGGACATAAGATATTGTTTTTGGCTGATAAAGGGTGTGAACATTGGCTTGCCTTGGGTGCTTGGAGGTGTAGCTATTTCCCAAGTATATTCAATTAACCCAGTTCCGATATAGCTAAGGATAGCACGGGCTCGAATTTGAGCATTTGGAGCAGTGATTGATGATGTCCGTCCATCGTCAAACTCCATTTGAACCCTGCGCACATTTAATTTTCCATCAGCACTGCTGCTTGAAATGGAGAAGAGAACAACATTCGATAGTGAGGTGTTACCAGGATTATCGGTAAAGCTGCGTACATAAATCAACTGATTATGACCTAGTTGTTGTGCTTTGCGAATGACCGTTTGTGGGATAGTTAAGAACTCTCTAAAAATAAATGTGGTATTCATATCCCTTAAAAGTGTTCTACTTTGACTTAAAGAAACGGTATTGCTGCCCAGAATCGTTTCTCGTTTTGGGGTGAAAAAAGTTCCACCAGTTGAGGCAATGCGTGCTTGACCAATGGAATTTTCCTCTTCAACCACAGACCAGGAAATTTGGCTCTGAGCATTAGCGTTAATACTTAATTGGGGCGAAGAATTAGAACCTTGTACGGATATTATCCTCGCTTGTAAATTCGAATGGCTAACGCCTAAAAAAATGCTCAAGAATATGTAGATTACACGATGAATTGTTTTGTATTTCATTATTTTGTTCTTTAACCAAGATTTTTTATCGATTACTAATTTTATAACAATATTCATTTACTGTTCCCCCATTCGCGAAGGTAGCGTTGCTGTTAAGGTTAAGAAGGTCTGGTGGGCTTCGATGGAGTTTAAATTTAATAAATTGTCAGTATAATCGTTATATATTCCGCTCATATTTAATTCGAATCCAAATTTATTGGCATTAGCTTCACTAATAATCCATCGAATCGAAAAATTCACCGCAAAATTATCACCATCGATGGAAATGTCGCTCGTTTGATTTTGGTTAAGATTAAGATCGACGGATGCATCCAGTTTTTTCGGTAATATCACAAATGCTGACTGTACGGAATAAGAGATCGAAGTAGAATTGATGTTGTTTGTTTTATCTTCGATTTCATTAAAGGCAATAATGGAGGACAGATTAAAATCTGATTCTTCGCCAAAAACTAAGTTAGTAAATAAATTTAGACTCATGGTTTCGGAGTTATTTTGTAGAGAACTACGATCAATTAATTCGGTGTTGGTTATACCCAGCCCCCAGCTATTTTTTTGATAGGAGAAATTACTACTTAACTGCCAGTTGCGAATGTCATTATTAGCCTGAGGCAAAAGAAAACCGATCGGTGTAAACGTTTGCTTCTGGCTTTGATGAACTCTACTCAGTGTCATACTCGGTTTACCTAGCCATGAATCGTTTTGTTGTATTGCTGGAGTCCAATTGAATGAAAAGTTTTTAAGATCCGTTCTGATCCTGGGCAATAATTGTATTTGCTCAACATTATCTTTTTGTTGTTCTATGTTTGCCTGTATGCCAAATGTAGGCCATTGTGCTCCAGCAAATGTTCTGATTAATTCTTTATCGCCAGGCAGTCCCAAATTGCCCAAACTACGAAAAAAAGTGCCTATCTTTTGGCTTGTAGCACCAATGTTCCAGGCGACGCCAAAATCACTGATATCCGCATAGGTTGCCAAAAGACTGTGAGCGGTATCTCGATCAGAATTTAAATCGTCGGAAACCTCAAAGTCATAGTCGGTTTGAGCGTATTCGGCGCGCAGTCGAAGTTTGTCGTTAAAAAGTAAACTTTCTCCACTAAAAGACCATGCGTCTCCGTCGGTTTCGGTTAATTGAGAAGAATTTAGGTCAGCGATAAAATTACCGCTACCTAAAGAGCGACCTTGTAACCAAGTCCCTGTAAGATATAAAGATCTCGGATTTTCAGAAAAAGGACTGGTGTCGAAGGTTGCTCCATCGACACGTTGCTGTGAGTCTCCAATGCCTAAGCCTCTGCTAAATCCAGAAATATTTGCACTCGAAAAAGAAAAACCAGTGACTCTGGAGTTAATGCTTGCAATACGACTTTCAAAGGATACCCCTCTGTGCCTAAAGTTGTTCATTACTAGACTTGTTACACCAATACTGTGATGCCCAATTTTGGCATTTGTATGTTGGTTACCGACAGAAAACAAAAATTCATTGTTATCGATCGCCCGGTTATTTATTCGATTTTCCTTGATACTATCGTAAAGAAGATCAAACTGACCTTCGGAGTACCAATCGCCATTAGTTGTATTGAAACCTATTTGGCTAATGGCTTGCCCTTGAAACTCGCGGGGTTCTGGATAGCCAATATTCTTATCGGATGTTCGATAATTAGCTCGTAGCTGAGTGTCGCCGGCGATCTCATAATTCTGGAATATCTTAGACTCCCTAACTTCAAAAGACCAAAAGCCTAGTTCTTCTATATCGCCATCTTGGGTGTATTCTACGACCCTTAGTTCATGTTGTCCGGTGGTCATCAGTTGTACTGGTTTGTATATGAGTTCTCCGTTTTTGTTTTGTAGCATTGCCGTTATATCCACAGAATCTAGTTCGATAACCATATTTTGTGTCAGTGCGTTTGCAATGGAGAGAGGAAGACGTAATTTTAGAGTTTCGTTGGGGTGCCAATAATCTTTATTCTCACTAGCGATTAAATCTAGTACACCTACGTCTGGAATTTCCGAGTTGTTTTTAGCATTTGCCGACGAACCCCAGCTAATAAGACAAATAGCGATTAGAATCGCGGACAACAAAATGGGATTTTTCATGGTTTTGTCTCCTTTTGCTGATGTTATTATTCTATTGTTCTGGAGAGAGTTGATCCGTATTAGATGATTATAGCATTTCCTTCTTTTGAGTATAGTAGCCAATAATACTCGGGAAATAACCTCGGAATTCAGTTTATGTGATTGAATGTTGGTCATAAATTGCCTTGTTTTCTTCTACACCTTCGTTTTTAACGAGAGGTTTTTGATGATTTTGGGCAGTTTTTATTTGTATTGCTCACTGGACTTTTTTTCGATGTTTCGCAAGTATTGCCAGCTTCGTTTTTTGTTCGACCAGGTCTTTTTCTTATAAAGAGATCGTTATCATCGGATTTTAACTTAGGGCGAGTGCTATTATGATCAGATATTTTTGATAGTCCCGCTTTGCTAGTTGGTTTCTGACAAGACATGCTTGACCCAGAACCACCACCATTACAATCATCATCTAGACCGCTCGCTTTATTTGCGTGGGGTTTAGAACGATCAAAATTCTCCTTTGCTGCTTCAGCGGTGGGCACAAGAATACTGCTCATTAGTAGCGACAGGTAAATTATATTGAGTAGTTTCATCTTTTTTCTCCATGATGTTGATTATAAGATTTTATTGGTTAGTTCCAGTGGTTGGTCGGAATATTTAGCTAGGTGGTTCAAATTAATTCAAACAAAAGAAAATCTTAGTTGTTTACTATCCGTCCAAGGGGTTTATTACCTCAATTATATAATCAATTGTGGACTGATAGGTTTAGTTTAAGTCACATTGAGGCAATGGTTATTATGTTGGTTGCGAAACTAAACAAAATTGCCAAAAAACTCCCCAATACCTGTCATTCCGCACCTACTTTACGGAATAAATCCTGGCAAAAACACCCACCATGGACAAGATGCTTATCCTTTACAAATCACAACAAAGCGTTGAAAAAGGCTTTCAGTTTTTAAAAAGCCTCGACTTTTTAACCTCATCCCTTTATCTAAAAAAGCCCGAAAGAATCGAAGCGCTATTAATGACAAAGTGAATGCCGAAGGCAGAGAGGGTGCCCTGGGGCATCATGACTTGTTGTTTAATGATCTACGCCGCACTGGAGCATAAGATCAGGCAAGAGCTAAAAGCACAAAACCTTCATTTCCCTGACATGAAGAAAAAGCCCACCCAACGTCCCACCGCGCGTTGGGTGTTCTTTTGTTTTCAGGGAATACATGTCATAACAATCAACGACATGTAACCAATCTACAGGACAGACACCGGATCATTCTTAAATGTTTAGGGGACATTTATCTGCAGATTTATTCCTAAAAGTGGGTGCAGAATGTCGGGTACTATTGGATATTATTGATGTTTCGAAAAAGACACTTCGTATCACTATAAAGGTAAGACTTAGGTTTGTGGAATTAGAGTCTTGACCCTGATGTGAAAGTAGAGCCTAGCATGAAATCTGCTAAGCTCTGTCGTTTTTGGGATTCTAATTTAGAAATGCTGCATGTTTCATTTTTTGTCGAGACCATCTATATTAACTGGATCGGGTGATCCTGTTACTTCAACTTCGTTAGCTGTATTTTCAATTTTTGTTATTAAATCAATAATCGATATTTTCGCTATCTTATCGAATTCAGTTTTTCCAATAGTGAATACTTGAGGAAAATCATCTCTTTTAACATAGTATGAATTTTCTTTTTTTAAAAATTGAAATTGTTTATTCTCGTGACCAAATACTTCAATAGTAATCGCATCTTCGGATGAAAAATCAATCTCATTTTTCGCTAAACCAATTACTTTCAATGAAGCTAAAGAGCTACTTAATAAGGCAGCTTTAGATTCATCTAATTGAGAGTCGATAATATTGCTTTCTTCAAGCGACCATTTTTTTTCAATTTTTATCAGTGAAAAATTTGTCCCTTTTATTTTCGTTTGTTCCTTAATTGCTAGCAACCCCTTATCCAACCAGTCTTCAATTTTAGCCGGGAAATCATAACTATTTAGTGCTAAAGAATAGACATTGTTATCATCCAATTTTCTAACGTGTGCTTTTTTGAAACTCGGTGAAGAACCCAATAAAATAGTATCAACTGTATGTTCGTCTTTCACTATAGCGATCTTACGTTGATACTTTTTTTCGGTAAGTTCGAAACGTTCGTGACTACTCGTTGTAGTGGTAATCGGCCAATTGGTTTGTATACTCGATAGCTGAACGAGAGCAGAATTAACTTTTTCCGCATCGGCAGGCAGCTGTTCCAGTTTTGCCAATACCCAAAGACCGTCTTTTTTTATTAGCTCGGTTTCATCAGCTTCGGAAGCAATTTTAATTATATTTATTGCATCTTTTTCAATACTAATTAAAGGTGTTTTCGCAGATTTTTCTTCTTGTGTTTCTGAAAAAAATATTGTTAGTGCCAACAATAACTGAAATGTGAGAAGACTAGCCAAACCTATTTTTAATTGTTTCATTTTATGCCTCCTATTGGGCTAGCTGTTCAAGAAAACGACGTTGTTTCGAAAGTCTAAAAAAGTGCTTCATAATAGCAATAATAAATAGTGCCAATACAGCGAGTCCATAGTTTAAATATTCCCAGAACATTTGTTCGTCTAGCTCCATCGGAGGCAAGGTACGATTGAAATGCCCGCGCGATCGTATCTCCAATAGTCCTGAATCGTCCAACGACCAATCGATTGCATTGACAGTCATTTGCAGAGTATTGATATATTCTGAGCGTTGTGTGCTCGCAGCAAGCTGTAAGATTTGATCGCGGAGAAAGTCATTAGAACTGATCAAAATAATACGAGCAGCATCTGATGAACGTTCAATAATACTACTAATTTCTACTGAAGTTGAGTCGGTGGTTTTCTTGTCTTCAGTCTTCTCGGTATCCGCCTCATTTTTTTCTTTATTTATCAAAGGCGAGTCTTTGTCGGTAAAATAAGAATTAAATTTTCCCTGACTGATCACTCCTAATAACTGTCTACCAGTCTCTCCTTCTGGATAGAATGAACTCATACCCTGAGAAGTCAGTTTTGGTATGACATCCATTGACGATGATAACCACGCACCATCTGAGCTATGTAATATTTCGGTTATCTCTCTGGGATTTTGTTCGTTGTTGCTTACTTTGATGGGAGATGCCCAAGCCAAGGTGGCTTGTGGAATTTTGGAAGTGATCAGGTTGTCTGAATTTAGTCCTGGTTTTCTGACATCGATAAAATAGGGGTAATCAACCATTCTAACGTCCTGCATTTGAAAACCACTGACATTTCGGGTGATCGGAATGGGAAAAGCCGCATTTTGCGGATCAAGAACGAGTTTCTCCTCGATGGTTAATCCATGATGAGTTAACCATTTATCTAAACCACTTTGGTGTTTCTTTAATGCTAAGCTTCGATTAGAGAAATCAGCTGAAAAAGGCGAAGTAGCTGCTATAACTGTCCCACCTTTCATCAGAAATTGGTCAACTGCAAATAGCTGTTTTTTATCGAGCTGCTTTGGTGCCGCTAGAACCAAAATATCAATGTCTCCTGAAACTGTGCCGTCAGATAAATCTCCTTTGGTGACATTTAAATCGGTTCCTAAGAATTTTTCTAATCTCGAAAAGCGAGCCCCCACTTGAGCAAAGCGAGGACCGTAAGGCGAAGTTTCCAATTCAGGAACGACGAACGCAACTGTTTTCGTAAAGCCGCTGGCGAATCGTTTTATGCCAGCCTCAAGGTTTCTTTTGAAACTATCGGAAGTCATATCATCTAAAGGGATCTGAACTATCTGAGAGTTATTGCTGAGTGTCATATAAAAATAAAACTGTTGATTGCTAAATAGGCTGGTCGCCATTGGTCGGAAACCATAATCATCTTGAATTTTCTTCGCAATTTCACCATTGTTTAAATCAGGATCGAAAACTTTTGTTGTGAACCGATCTGACGCCTTTGTTTTCAACTCATCTAATGCAGAAGTTAATTCTTTTTTGAAAGTAACCAATTGTGCTGGTAATAGTGAATCGTCTGAAAAATAGGCGTTGAAAGTGAGTTGATCTTTTACCGTATCAAACAAATTACCACCTGACTGATATTGATTTAATATATTCTTAATTGCACTGGTTAAATCGTGTTCAGGATTTCTAAGCTGTACATCAATATCTGCTTCGCTTCTTGCTTGAACCTCAATAAGATCCCTAAATCCTAACACTTTATGTTCATCACCATATTGAACTAATACATTAAAATAAGAACTCACAATTGCAGATTGATAACGATCTGCGACCTCGAATGGAACCGGTTGAATACCATATTTTTGATTTGCTTCCTTTTCTATTTCCGGGTCACTTAACGGGTCGATGATTTCTATACGTATTTTCCCGTCTCCGGCTATTTCGTATTCACGAATTAGATCTCGCATTTGCGGAACAAGCGGAGCTAATAAAGGATGGGTTTTTTTGCTAAAATAACCCCTAAGTAACAAAGGTTCTTGCAACTGTGCCAGATAACCTAAAGTCGCATCTGATATCGTGTATTGTTCACCTTGTGTCGCATCCACTCTCAACGTATTCAGTTGCCCTAGCCAAAGATTAGCTCCAAATGCATTAGCGACCATCAGCAAAGTGATCAATAACCAGTTCTGATGGTTAGCCGAATTTTTAGTTTTTGTCCAGCGCTCTTTTTCAAGCACAAACGCATTTAAACTAAGAAAAATAATTACCATACTAATGTAATAATACAGATCGCGAATATCAATCACGCCTCGAGTAATGGAGTCAAAACGTGAGTTGGTTCCAAGAAGTCGTAGCCATTCAGCTCCTTGGGTACCAAAGAGATCGGTAATAGTAGATGTGCCGATCAGATAAAAAGAGCCACAAACAATACTGGCGATGATCAAACTCACAATCTGATTGTCGCTTCGGGCGGACACAAATAATCCGATACTTAAATAGGCGGCACCCATCAATAGAGTTGCTAAATAACCCGCGAATACAGGTCCCCAGTCAAGTTCGCCGATAATAGAAACGGTTATTGGTAGAGGTAAGGTAATTAATAAAGCAATAACTAACAGAAATATACAACCAAGAAATTTTCCTACTACGAAATGCCATAATGGCGTAGGCAGAGTGAGTACATATTCGAGAGTACCTGAGCGGCGCTCTTCACTCCATAATCTCATCGTTAATGTTGAACATAAAAATATCAGTAATACAGGCATCGATTCAAAAAGTGGGCGAACGTCAGAAATATTCCTGGAGAAAAAAGATTGTCCCCAAAAGAACACAAAAAGTGTTATCGCCGCAAATGTTGCAAGGAACAAATAAGCAATGGGTGATGCAAAAAAGAGCGTTATTTCTTTTGCAGCAATTTTTGAAATAGTTGTTTTCGCATTGATATTAAGCTGCATTATTGAGTTCCCCTTGCAAGTGATCTTCCTCGTTAACTTCTTTAAATAACGTTTCTAAATCTCTTTGTATCGTGTGTATTGAATAAAGTTCGTATTTTTCAATCATAATGTTTGAGGCAAGATTAGCGCTAATTTTTTTCTGCTTAGTTGCAGAATTTAGTGTTATTTGATAACTAAAAATTGTCAGTTCATCTTCATAATTATTCTCTTGTTGTAAAAATTTAACCGCTTTAATTTCATCAAGATCTGCCAATTTCAATGCATTTAACTCGGGCATAGATGTTTGCAAAAATATTTGGTCGCTACTTCTTAGATCTATCAGATTTTCGTCAACAGCAAGTTTTCCTGAGCGCAGCATTAATACTCGAGTGCAAAGTGCATCGACTTCCTGCATGATATGTGTTGACAAAATAACTGTTGCATTTTTAGAAATTTCGCGAATTAATTCACGCATATGTTGAGTTTGTTCGGGATCTAATCCATTAGTGGGTTCATCTAGAATGAGTAATTTAGGCTGCCCTAAGATGGCTTGCGCCACCCCGACACGCTGTTTAAAACCTCTAGACAAAGTTGATATTGGAGATAGAAGTTTTTGGGATATATCGGTATCAATAATCGCCTTTTTGATCTCTTTTTGTTTGGACTGATTGGTGAGTCCTTTGAGATCTGCTGCATACTCCAAATACTCAGCAACGGTCATATCGGAATAAATAGGAAGGTTTTCAGGTAAGTAACCTAAGCTTAGTTGAACCATTTTCGGGTGATCAGATAGAGCGATATCATCAACACAAACCGTGCCATTGTTAGGTTCCAAATAACCACTAATCATTTTCATAATGGTCGTTTTACCCGCTCCATTATGACCTAACAATCCTACAATTTCTCCTTTGCCAATTTTAAAACTGACATCATCTACAGCTTTTAAATCACCATAACTTCGCGTTAACTGATTAACTTCTAACATACCTTTCTCCTACATAAAAATTGGTTTTTAAACGTATTATTTTATGATTTAACTCAATTAAATTAGTATTGACTAGACTGGGCTAGTATTGAATGTATCTGGAGGCGATCTAGCAAGAACAGTATGTTGAATAAATATGGGTAACATTTTTTTCACCTCCTAATCTACAATTTATTGGTGCCGATGAATTACTAGAAGTCGCGTTAGAAAATAGATACGAATTTTAATAGAAAGTGCAGGTGTTTTTCAAATTTTTTAATTAAATAAAGCCAAAAAAGTAGAGCTCTTCATCAGGATAAAGAATAGATGCCAGTCACCATATCAACAATTTCTTACAAAAAATTGATAACCTCTGACATAAAGAGTCGATTTATCTGGTTGATGACATTTGGTTTTCAGTTAATAATCAACGCTCTTTTCTGTTATCAAGGACGATAAAATGGCAATCAAACGAAGTGAACAAATTGATACCGAAAATGGCGGTTATTATCACTTAATTTCCCGCTGTGTTCGCAGGGCATTTCTCTGTGGCATTGATGAAAAAAATGGAATTAATTATGACTACCGAAGGCAATGGATTGAAAAACGAATTCTTGAATTAGCTGATATCTTTTCTATAGAAGTTTATGCCTATGCAGTGATGCATAATCATTACCACTTAGTTATTTATCTTGATCCAAAATTATCTGAATCATGGTCTGATTTACTTGCCACTTATCGAGAAAGACTCGGCAGTGTCCCTTGGCTAATGAAACGGATTAATGAACCGTTAGCTAAAATGGCGAACAAAGAAGATTTTTGTAAAGATCACTTTTTGGGATCTCGATTTAAATCTCAAGCCCTTCTTGATGAAACCGCCGCACTCACCTGTATGGCTTATGTGGATTTAAATCCTATTCGAGCAGGGATTGCTAAATCATTACCTGAAAGCGAGCATACCGGTATTAAAAAGCGTTTAGAAAGCTTATCACCAGAAAAGCTAGAACAAACTATGACGGCTATCGCAGGAAAAGTGAAAAATAAAACCATGGTGATTAAATTAAGAGACTATGTTGAGCTGGTTGAATGGACAGGGAAAGCGATTATTTACCCCAACAAGGCCACATTTCCACCCAGTCTTTGTGCCACTCTTAACCATATGAATCTCAAGCAAGCTAACTGGCTAGGTCAAGTTCAAGGGTATGGTAGTCATTATCATCGATTTGTAGGAAGTATTGAGCAAACCAGGCAAAAAACCACCGAGCTAAAACTCAAATGGTTAAAAGGCATTAGTCAAATTCAGCAGCTTTATAACGCCGATACTTAGTTTTAAATCTATCTCATTTCAAAAATATATTTCTTAAATGAGAGGGGTTCGCTTGTCTAATACTCTAGAAATACGGCTTATTTAATCGAAAATAATACCTACCTTTATCAATTACAAAATATTTCAATCTTACTTAAAGTGAAATCTCCAGATTACTCAAAACAATGTAGGAGATTGTCCATATAGTGACTGTCATCTATTCCTTCATCTATTCCTTAAGAACTCAATGACAGGTTTTTCATCGTGCTTAAGAACCAACAAACATTAATGTTTGGAGAAAGAAGACCGATCCCTAGAGGTTTACGCTATACAGCTAAATGCAACTTTCGTCAAAATGGATTAATTGAATCCACATATTCAATTGTCACATATTGCAATGTTGTCGTTGTGTAGCCGTCATCATCCGTAACTGTTCCTCTTACAAGGTAGGTTTGACCTATATCTCCATGCAACATAACATCGCTTTGACTTTGAAGAACTCCATCTATAAAAAGTTCCCACTTTACTATCGTTCCATCAGAATCCCATCCTTGGACGTCGATATATATTTCGCCGTAACTAAATTGATCCACTGTGATTTTAACTCCTGGTAAATAATCGCAAACTTCTTCGGTAAGCTCCGCATATGTATGAAACGGAACACGTGCCGTACAACTATAATACTGATTATAGAAAAACCCTGCGAGCACAACTGTAGGTCTTGTTGTCGCTTGAACAAATCCTGACAATATTTCGCGTTGTGTAAAACGTTCTCCAGTATTCACATTTACGCTGCACTCAGCATACCCCTGATATATTGCTTGTTGACCTACAGTTTCTTCTCTACAATTTACAGGTTCTCCTCCCGCAATCAAGTTTAACGATATTGTTGATATAGCTATTAATAATAATAATTTTTTCTTAAACATATTCCTAGTTTCCTTTAATTACTGGTTAAAATTTAATTAGTAGTTAGAAACAATTGTTTCTAACTACTTTATTGGTAATAATTCTACATAACATATAAATTTGTCGAACACATAATCACTTCAAAACTCACTCATACCATATTTATTGCCCTCCCTTATTATGAATAAGATCAAGAATCTCGCACCTGTTTGCTCAAACTAAATACTCTCGATGAGGGATCAATCTTATCGCCAATTAAATTGGTCGTTAAAATTTGGATATCGGGTGTTAAATTATTAGCCTCATGAAAATTTACTTAATTTTATAATCCGCATAATCAACACCTATTGTCTATTTCCATAACATTCAATAATTGCTGCTATATTTACAAAATTTGATAATAAACATTCTTCCATATTGGACAAAAACTAATAAATATTCGCCATTCGTCAATAACTGCGATAAAAATTATTTTGAAAAGGTTAATTGGCGAATATGTGCGAGTAAATGTCAGGATAGTGACAATAAAGAACCGGACTTATGGATATACTAGCCTCGCTCTCTAGGTAACAGGCACACATAGCCACCGGTTAGACCAAAGCATTGGTGGAAATGTTGGATAGTAAATTTAACTAAATAAGCCTACCCTTAATAGGCTTATTTAATTTACCTATCAACCCAGCATTTCCACCACCTTTTAATATTCACATGAATATTTATTGCTCAAACAACCCCAAAAAGTTAATATCTCATTCGCCAATATTTACGAATGGCGAAATACTGATCATTATTGGCGAAAATGTACGAATTTATTTTACGAAATAAGATTTAATGGGGCTGAACAGATATCTGTTCTGTTTATTTCGTCAATTTTTAAGGGGAATTCGATGAAACACTTCAATGAGACTAAATATGTAGCTTCTTGTTGTCTATAGTGATTGATCTTGAGTTAGTTCATGCTATTAAAACTGATATCGAACCAAAATCACAAACCACTCCTCTTTCAAATTTAAATCGAAATCGCAGGTTATTGCTTATTACTTTGTTTTGTAAATATTAAGCTTAACCAAATTTACTAATGACACGAGCGAAAAACTTGCTGTGTCACCACAACTATTAGGAGTTTAAAAATGAAAAAAACTATTATTTATTTTGGGTTGTTAGTCGCAGTTTCTATATTCTCAGTATTTCCGAATCAAAATGCTCTTGCCGTAAATAGCGGTTATGTAAAAGAGTGCATCTATACTTACCGAGAAGGTACAGAACCCGTAAATCAATACTATACTCGAGTGAATGAAATATATATGCCATGCCCTCAACCCCCTCTTCATCCACAAAACCACAATGGAGAGCTGCACCCTTTGGATTATGACACTACCATTGGCGGCGTAGAATTTTACGTCGGTACAACTGAGAATAATAAAAATTGTACAGTAACAGCTCAATCAACTATCAAAGATGGCGGTTCTCTCACGCCAGAAATTGGATTTTAGTAACATGACCATTCAATGACATTCTGTCTTCCGACAAAAAAGAACCTACACATGAGCAGTTTAAAGTTTTATGTTTACACAATATCTTTGCTCTTTTCTATAGCCTCAAATTCTTGGGGCAATAATTTAAAATTCAAATCGCTCGACATTAATGATGGATTACCTTTTAACTCTGTTCGAGCTATAGTTGAGGATCGAGAAGGCAATATATGGTTTGGTACTGATATTGGATTAGCTCGTTATGATGGATACAACCTAAGAAGCTATGATACCAGCAGAGACGATCCAACGTCTCTTACTGACTCTTATATCTTGGATCTTGAATTTGATGACCAAGATATTCTTTGGATTACCACCGATAGTGGGTTACATCGTTATAACAAAGACACAGATGATTTTACTGTTTTTCAACATGACCCGAACGACAAGCTTAGCCTCAGTTCTAACAAGGTAACCGCTTTACAGTATGCTGATAATGGCTCTATGTGGGTTGCCACTCGGAAAGGTCTAGACCTATTTGACATTACCAAAAGTACTTTCACTCATTTTCAGTCTCAGCCAAATATGACGGGGACTTTGCCAGATAATAATATTAGAGCGTTACTAAAATCATCAAGCAACAAATTATATGTTGGTACAGGTAAAGGTTTAGTTTATTTTAACTCTAAAAATAAATCCTTCGATTTGATTTCCCTAGGAAAAAAGAAACGCCCAACAATACGAAGTTTAGTCGAAGACAAACAAGGCTTGATCTGGATTGGTACGCTTGAAGGTCTCTTTGTATTTGATCCAAAAACATCCACCAGCGAAAAAATAGAATTTGACTTAGAAGTTGAGTACGCGTTGTCACTCAGCTTTGATTCTGATGACAATCTTTGGATCGGTACTTTCGCTCATGGTCTATTTCGTATTGATCCTAAAAGAAACATTACAAATATAAGACCAGATAAAAGCGATGCTTCTAGCTTATCCGATAAGACAGTTTTAAGTTTACTCCAGGATCAATCAGGTCAAATGTGGGTCGGAACCCGTAATTCTGGGATCAATTTGTTTTCCCCTAAACACCTAGTTTTTGGAAGTCACAACAACTCGACAAACAGTTTTAGTTGTCTTCCTTCCAACGACTTCAGAAGTGCCCTTGCAATGACCAACGATTCGATAATACTAGGCACATTATCTGGCATGAGCATTATGAACTTATCAAGTAAAAGGTGTGATAATTATTTTTCAGTTCAAGGAACACCTACTTCACTATCGGATAATGCGGTGTATACCATATTTCAAGACTCCAAAGATTCTTTTTGGGTGGGAGTTTCGGATGGGCTTGATAAATTTTTAAATAAAAACAATAAATTTATTCATTTTGGTAGTCAAATCGATAATTCAACCGTGTATAAAATAATAGAACATAATGGATATCTTATTCTAGCAACAGATAATGGACTATATAAACTCGATTTAGAACTAGGTCATGCAAGCCCAATATTAGACGACAATAACAACTCACTCCAAACATTTATTTCCAATTTAAATGTCGATTCTAGCGGTGTGATATGGATTGCCTCAGACAACGGCTTATATAATCTCGATAAAAATCTAAATCATTTAAAGCAAGTTCAACTAAACAATATTACCTTAACCGATAGTATAATTAGAACTTATCTAATTGATAGTTTTGAAGTACATTGGCTGACAATTGAAAAAAATGGATTGTTTAAATATTTTCCTAAATCAAACAAATTGATTCCAATTGGCAAAGAACTAAAACTACCTGTGATTGAAGGGTTCGCTGGTCTCTATGAAGACTCACTGAAGAATGTTTGGTTAGCAACCAAAACTCATGGTCTTTTTAAAATTAGTAAAAAATCGAATAAACTAGTAAACTATCGTTCAAGCGATGGCTTACACAGCGAGCTCTTCAATTTCGGTTCTTTCACTCAATTTCCAGACGGCCGATTATTCTTCGGTGGCCGAAGCGGCTTCAACATATTCCACCCTGAAAAAATAAAACTCAACACTTCACCCCCAATAGTATCCCTAACCCAACTAAAATTATTCGGTAAAAAAGTAACCCCATTCCAACAATATGACGGATTTAAAATTAACAAACATGTTTCCAACTTAGATAAATTAGAACTATCACATAGAGAAACTGTATTCGGCTTTGATTTTGTAGCGAACCACCATCTAGCACCAAAAAAAATAAAATATTTTTACCAACTAGAAGGCTTCGACAAAGATTGGATAGAAACAAGCGCACAAAATCGTGGTGTTACGTACAACAATATTTCTCCCGGTGAGTATATATTTAAACTAAAAGCAAAAACTCATAATGACGTTTGGAGTAAAAATGACGTTGCACTAAAAGTTAAAATTCTGCCCGCGCCTTGGCTAACTTGGTGGGCATTTACAATTTACGGGTTCATAGTTTTAACCTCGTTATTTTTGTTTATAAAAAACCGCACACGAGTTCTCGAATTAAGAGCAATACAGCTCAAAGATACCGTTACCTTAAAAACCAAACAGCTAGTTGAAGAAAAACATAAAGTCGAACAACTCCTCTCTCGCAAAAACGAAGAATTCGCCAACGTATCACACGAATTCAGAACACCTCTTACCCTAATTCTTGGACCTTTGGCTCAAGTTATTAAAAAAATTGAAACCAAACAAGAATTACACCGACTCAATATCGTTCAAAGAAATGGCTATCGATTATTAAGAATGGTTGATCAGTTACTTAACCTTGAAACCTTTCGAGTAAAATCAATCGCCCAAAAATCACCGCAAGCAATTGGTAAAAGTGTTAAATTAATCACAGAAGCCTTTGCAGATCTTGCGACTGAAAAACAGATACAACTATCTCTCACTGAACCGCTAGATATCAATTTCGAATTTACTCCTGACGCATTTGAGAAGATTTTACTTAACCTTTTATCTAACGCCATAAAATATTCAAAACCAAAAGGTACAATAACCGTTCAAATTAACCGAACATCTAACAATCAACTTAAATTAGCTGTTAGTGATACGGGTATAGGCATACCCCAAGATAAACTAGACTCTATTTTTGAAAGATATAATAGAATACTGGATGAAAATAGCGAGCAAGTGACTGGCGCAGGAATTGGTTTAGCGCTAGTTAAAGAATTGGTAGAAGCTCACGGCGGTACAATAAAGCTACAAAGTGAACTTGGAAAAGGAACAAGCATAACGATTTATCTACCAATTATTGGTGAAGTCAGTGCTAATGAAGTCAATGTTCACTCGAATAATGAAATAGTCGCTATGGAGTTAATGAGCCTATCCAGCCAAACGGTCGAACAAGCAGAAAACTTGGGTCAACCCGATAACCTGGAGGTAAACAAACCCTCTATTCTCATTATTGAAGACAATAGTGATATGCGTGAATACATTTGCAACTCAATTAGCTATGAATATCAAATACTGACTGCACGAGATGGCGAGCAAGGCGTAAAACTCGCAGTTGAAGAAGTGCCTGACCTGATTATCAGCGATATCATGATGCCAAAAATGGATGGCTATCAAACGACCAACGCGCTACGAAACAATGAAATCACTAATCATATTCCCATTATTCTTTTGACAGCAAGAGGCGATAGGGAAAGTCGCTTAAAAGGATGGTATGAAAAAGCAGATGAATATTTAACCAAACCGTTCGATGTTGAAGAGCTAAGAATTCGAGTAAAAAATCTACTATCTATTCGAGATATTTTAAAGAAAAGATTTAGTGAGTCGGTATTCGACACTTTTGAAGCGGTCACCGAGAGTGATGAACTAAGCTTCAAGATTAATAAAGAAACCACCGAATCCGACCAACAAGACGTACAATCTTTGGCAGAAAAGCAACAACGCCAATTCGTGATTAAACTGAACGGAATACTTGAAAATATTTACCAAGAATCAGAACTAACCATTCCACAAATATCAAAAACAATAGCAATGAGTGACAGACAGTTTTTTAGAAAACTTAAAAATGTATTTGATATAACACCAATTGAATATTTACGCCGTTACCGACTGGAAAAAGCTAAATTGCTTTTAGATGAAGGTCGCTCAGTCAATTACGCTGCGATTGAAGTTGGATTTACATCTCAAAGTTATTTTGGTCGATGCTTTAAAGCACAGTTTGGCATTTCTCCGCGAGATTATAAAAAAACTATCAACTGATCCCGTCAATCTCTTCAACATTAACGCCATATTTTTTAGCCAACGCATCTGACTGCTTTACTCTACCAAGCATCCTTAACGATTTAATCGCCACTCTCGCAGTACTTCCAAACAAATTATCTTGCCAATTACCAGGCCAACAATTTCCGAGTTTTTTAATAACCCGAAGAGCATCCGATGGATTGTAAGTTGCTATTTTAAAAGCTAGCTCTGAATCAACCCAATGTGATACCCGAATCGATATTAATAGCTCATTCACTAGATCTCGCCGAAACGCTTGATAACATTGTTCGCCCGCTTGTCCTTCATCAGCCAAATAAAACAACCTGATTTTATCGTACACGCTAAGGCGCGGACTTGTACGTGCTATTTTAACCAACGGCGGGATCAGATGAGGGTTCATCTTGATTTCAGGTAAGTTTGCAACCAACGGGATCGTTAACTCATTAATCGGTAGTGGATTAAGCGCGTTGGTTAATTCATATTCAAAATCACTGGGAACCATCTTTTTGAGTCTACGTCGAAACGACGAATCGTCTTTTAAGCACGCAATGTTATTATCAACATTGATCGCTCCATCATCATACCATTCGGTGGCTACGAGTTTAGGGATCTCACCCGCGTCGGTTAGAGTAAAACCCGCTAGCTCAACCCAAGATTTAATATAAGTCATTACCTGTGATTTAAATTCATCTTCAACATTATGACTATAAATATTAAAAACTTTAACGCCGCCAGATGACATTAAACCAATGAGCACTCGACCAATCACTTTACCATCAGAATTTTTTCCATAAATAACTCTTTTATTGATATCCGCAATATTGGCGAAAACTGAAAAATAATTAAAGCTCCCCGGACTCAAGCAAGTTTTAAAATGTCCCCCCATATTTAAAATTTCTATCGGATCAATAACCTCATTAATGGTAATTTCTTTGGATGATTTTGTCTTGTAAATTTCCTTACCTATTCCCTCTAACCACGCTTGAGTATTAAACCCTTGTTCTGATAATTCTCGCAAGAAAGTTTTATTTTTCGGGTGTTTTTTAAATAACCAATCATTAGTAGTATAGCGTTGTCTGATAACTAGTTTAGCTAACGACTTATTTCTTAAATTAAAGTCGGCGACTGGTAATAGATACCGAACCATTTCCTCGTTTAATAATTCGTTCGGAAACGGGTCTTCGGTTATATCCAAAAATACCGCCCAACTTTTTTTAAAGTGTTTTTCTAACTCCGTTCTCCACAAATCAAACTGTTCTTTCTTAATACGGTTTTTAAGCCTTTTTCGGATCTTCTCTTGTATAACTTTAGATGCTGGAGAATGCTTTGCCAGTTTATTGGTAAGATTGACTATTCTTCTTTTTATATTTACTTCTTGCGAGGTATCACAATTTTTTAACCTTGTTTTTACCTCTTTTAGTTCGAGTTCAATAAATGACTTAGGCCACCAGTTGGCATGAAATATTTTTCGACTGATCTTCTCGGCTGACTTAGTAACGCTATTCAGTTTTGCAAGGTGAGTATGATATTCATCAGGATAGGTTCTGATCCAATCATCCATATCTTCGGAAATTAGCTTTAGGATAGGTACATTCTCGCGATCACATATTTTACAAATAACCCTCACTTGATTACTACAATGTCTTAATACCGATATTTTTTCGGAGAAAATAAAATCATTAAGTATTTCAGCCCCATCAATGCGACTAAATGTTTTGTAAATCACGCCTAAGGTATCATCGTCTGTATATTCTTCATCTAGTTTGTTCCAAATACCCACCAGCTTTTCGATTTTCTCAAAACATAAATTTTGCTCGTAGGCAATTTTTAATACGGTTTTTGATAGAACGTCTATTTTTTCTTTTTTAATCAGCGCGATTACTAATTTCGATGCTGTATCAACAGAAAAACCGGCAGCGACAATCATAGTTATACCGTATACAGAATCTTTAGAAACTTCACCACCTAATTCATGAGTTACAACGGATAAAGTTTCAAAAAACCGTCCTAACTGCGATATTTTTAGATTATCAAAAATATCACTTTCACAGCTTGACCAATAGTTACCTCGCAAGTTGCTCCATGGAGAAAGAATTTCAGAGCAAGTAGAATGATTAATATACTTTGCAAAATGGTTTATATATTCTGCTACATACTTTTCACTTTTATCACTTTCAAATAAGCAATTTTCGAATAGAATTAAAAACGAAATTTTTAGCGAAGTCTCATGCTTATACTTTGAATAGTTGTGCAAGAACGAGCAAGCGGCTTTTGTCAGAATTTCACTTCGACTAAATTTCTGAATCGCGGTAAATATCGAAGATATTTCTATATCTTTCGGATGCTGAGATAGGCATACATCTAAAGAACATTGCAATTCCGATAAGAGTTCATTGCTGTTTATGTTTGGGTAGTTAATATGGTTAGATATTTTGGTAATCAAACGATCGATGTCTAGCCACGAATTCTGATAGCATCTAATCAGCTTATCTAACTCAAGACAATCGAATAGCACTAAAGCTCTTTTCCTTTGATTACTATTGAACTCCAATATCCAATTAATACTATGTAATATATGTTTTGAGGTATTCTCAGGAGGTTTAATTGGTAATTCAAATTTTTTGGATTCCTTATTTTTTTTGGGATTATATCTATATTGAATATATGGACTGATATAAGCTCGTCCACCTACAGTTGAAGTTGTAAAATTATTGAGCATTAGATAGAGTCTTAAAAAACCTGAGGACTTACCAACACTAACAACAAACACATGACATAATTTACTTAGTAATATAATATCGTGCTGTCTGTCTCCCTGAAAATTTTGAGTATGACCGACTATAAATTCGAGTGAACGCGTTAATTCTTCTCTACTCACATAATGCATCCAAGACATCGCAATAGCCAAATCACTGGTTAATACCTCGTCCGAAAATTGCTTACTGTACTTGGCTCGATACAAATGATCTTTGTCAAAAAGTGAGTTTAGCGACTTATTGTTAGTTGTGACTAACTGTGATTTAGTAAACTCTAAATAGGTTTTGTTTCGTTTTTCCCATTTGACAACGTCGCCAACGATTCGAGGTAACGCCTTGGGATAATCTCGACATAATTCATTGATGACTCTATGTGCTTTACTTATCATTTTTGGCGTAATAATAATTTTATGTTTATCTCTTTCATGATAAGAAGGACAACACCAATAAACGCGATCATCCATTAAATAAGGAAATCCACTCAACCAATAAAGATGCGCTCGAATCAAAGTTTTGACCCGAGCTTCTCCTTTTGATTTTTTTATGGCTTTTTTATTTTCTGGTTGCATTTAGCCCTCCAATCACTCTAATCCTTGTTTGATAGCTCGCAATTTGTTCAACTTAAGTTCCCTATTCTTCCAGTGACTACCGCTTTCGACTATTTTTTGGATAAACTCAGTCCTTACTAACTTATAACGTTCAATGACTTGCGATTGATCTTCTATCTTCAAATAAAGCCCTTCCATGAGCCCTATTGTATCAGTCTGTTTTTTCTCAATTTCATTCATATGATAAAATGCATCTTCCGAAATAAATGCCGATTTTGTAAGCAAAGTATTCAGAACATTTTCCGTCGGTGTGGTTAGCGCATCTATAACTCTAACGGAAAATATAAACTCGCAGTTTTCCCAAAATTTTTCTCGTGATAGTGTACTTAAAAATATTTCGTTTTCACGATCATAAACGTCGAATTCCAAAAAATAGTCTGGTAGCAAATCATAAAATATCGTGTGCTTTGCATACAACCATTCACCAAAAAGAATATAACGACTAGTTAGCCGATCGAATAAAGCCGCATGATGTTGCCATACCCATTGCTTAAGTAAAGAATATTCTGGCTCAGATGAAATATAAGAACCTCTTGATTGAATGGCGACTTTTCCATTTTTATCAAAGCTAATTCCAACCTGAGTACCATCCATTTTTTCTTCTACTATCATGAATTGACCAACGGGCAACGAGCTATCTAAGCGAGCTTTATCGTTCCAGTACTCCTTTATATGTGTGGTTTTAGGATATTTTAAAAACATGTCAAAAAGGTCTCCAACCATCGTTAAACTTCTCGTAAAAGCCACTACAAAAGAAAGGTTGACTCTTCTCGCCAACTACGTACATACGGTGCGCCTCATCAACTAAGGGAAATTGATATCCATCTATTTGTTTTAGCAACACCTCATCTGGAACTGAATATTCTCGATTTTTATTACTGCTAAATAGCTCAGATTCAGGGAGTAAAAAAATTACCAAGGTGACTAAAGCTTTATAATCACGTCCAAAATCGCACAAGATCTTACGAAAATCAGAACGTAAATTTGTCGCATCCCAAACTACATTTTGCTTGTTTCGCAAACAATCTTTTAGCCGATCTTTAGCAAAATGCAATATCTGTCCTCTATTTTTCTGACTGGTTCGACTACCGTTAATTTCATCTCTAATTTCATCCAGTGAAATCAAAATAAAGTCTTCGCAATTTCTCTTCACCCATGTTGATTTCCCTGAACCGCTGGGTCCACATAGTACGACTAAATTAGAATATTGAGTCTTGTGTTCAAATGATCTTGCAATTGCCTCCACAGGCAGCGAGATGATATTTTTTTCCGTTTCATAAAGCGCCCGCGCATAGATATAATCCTTTTCAGACTTATTTTCTGAAGTAAACAATACAGAAAACTCATCTTTTAAATCATGCGGTGCACTCCAAATACCATACTCTTCGGCAAACATTCTAAACTCATCAAGATATTCAAGTTGCTTGTTTAGATCTGAACATATTCGCCCGCGCATATCGGCAACTTCAAGCCAATAAAGAAGTTCTATATCAGCACGTCTAGACAACGAAAGATATTCGCCTTTAGTTTTATTTTTTACTACCAAAAGCTTTGGCATATGATGTTCACCGACCAATCCTAATATGCTCCAAATAACGTCAAAAGAAAGTGGCAATTCCATTAACTTAAAAGCCAAATAAGAACGCCCCACCGATTCATGTTGAGGACAAGCAATCCTAAGTACGCCATTAATTTCCATTTCTTTTGTTCTTTGAGTCTTGCCCACATCATGAAGCAACGCTGCTAATATTAACGCTTGGCGTTTACTGCCTTGAATATGTTCAGCCTGTGAATCCAAAATTTTATATAACTCATTAAGCACCATATTGGTATGGATATGCACATCACCTTCCGCATGCCACTCTGGATCTTGCTGGATATTTTTAAGGTTGAATAACCACTCTATATTGCTCCCCAAGTACTCAATACATTCGTCAAGATCTGGCGTAGCTTGGTGAGCTAATGAGCTTAACCAATCCTTATTTTTTTGAATTTTCACCAGACTCCTCCTCAGTTTTCTTTGCAGAATGACTATGCGTTTTAAGTCCATTTGCCTCAATTTCAGCATGCATCCAGTGTGTATCAGTTTGCACATGCCCAGTACGAACCCATTTGGCTACGCTCTCATTAAAACGACTATAGTGAAACTCATCCTCCAAACGAACCACGTATCCTTCAACAGTATTCACGTCGATATCGATAGATTTCACAAAATCTTCGTCCCAGATATCTCGATAAAGCACCGGTGGAGTATCTATTCCTAATACATCGAACCATTCCATCGTTTCGATCCAACTCAAGCAGATGTTTTTTTCATTCCAAATAGAAAAGCCATAAAAATAACTATTCAAACTTTCATAAACTATTGAGTGGCGGGCATACAAGTTCTCACCGCATATTCGCCATTCATTGGGTATATCATGTGCGATTGTTGCATGTAATCTTTTTAGCCAATCTCTTGAAGAATGATGTCGACTATCAACCGAGCGAGCATGAGTATGATCGTTGTATAAAGTCGAATTTTCGCCATCCATTTTTTCGGTAACTACTACATTCTTACCCCTAAAAATGTCAGTACTTACGCATCTAACATCACCTTTTGTAGCACCCGGAGACCAAGGTAAGTGAGGTGTCCGAGGATATTTAAATCGTGTATTCATTGTTATTACTCCTAGTATTTGATTGCTAGTCGTTTGTTTCTAACCTCTAGTTTCTAGCATTTAATCTGTTAGTTCTTCTATCTAGAATAAACAGGCGCGAACCCTTAAAAAATTAAGTCAAACGTTCGCTATTTTGTACTTACTAAGAAATATCTACTACATGATCCTGTTAGAAAGATTACCCTTCATTTCCTCTGTTTAACTTCGATTAAAAATATCTAACCTACTCAAATTATTCGACTTCCACAAATTTAAGCCCTTTAAAAACTCTAATCGCATTTCCTCTTTCTATCGAATGATGCGATTTATGCCTCGAACTTTTTTCTACTTCTTGCTTTTGTTGACTCTTTTCAAGTAATTTACGAGCAATCAACACTTTAGCCAAACGTTTATTAGCATGCTGACTACGTTCCGTTTGTACCTTTACGCTGATACCAGTTGATAAATGTGTTGCTCGCACTGCAGTACTGGTTTTATTAACATGTTGCCCACCAGGTCCTGACGAGCGACACACTTCAAATTTTATTTCGGTAATAGCATTTAGCTCTTCCTTTATACTTTGATCATGCTGAGTAAACGATCCCATAAAAAACCAATTCTTTCTTTTGTGTTTTATTCTATATGGGCTTTGACAAATCCACTGCAACGACCCATTCCATTTTTTTGCCAAGGCTAACGAAGCATTACCTTGTAATTTGAAGAGTACCGACTTAACCGTATCTGCATAACTCCCGTTTTCCTGCTCTAACAAAGTTAGCGTTACTTTTTCCTTGTCCGCTTCCTTAACCAACATTTTTATACCTAATGAAACGGCTAAACAACATTCGGCAGGACCATGTGCTGATGAAAGCTGTAGTAAAATCATTTTAACAGCCTCCCTGCGTTTTATAAGTCAATACTGGCTTAAAGCGAGCGATGGGTATTATCAAATCCGCGTCTTGCATCGCTTGAATAACCGATGAAATCGATTTATAAGCTTCGGGAGCCTCTTCATAAATAAGGTTTTTATTCTTACAAATCACTCGACTACCAAACGCAGTTCGCTCAAAATCTGATTTTTTATAACGTTTAGATAATCTATCTTTACATTCCGAACGCATCCACTTACGACCCGCGCCATGTGCCAACGAATATAAATTATCTTCAACACTTTCCGATACAGACTTTTCCGACTTAAGTTTGTCCGATATAAATTTCGGTTTTACCAAATAACTATAATCACCACGAGATCCTGGGATCATAACCAAACCTGCATCAGATGGTGTCGCACCCTTTCGATGAATCCAAAATAGTTCATCACCGATCTGCTTAGGTGATACAAAATTATGATTCACATCTAAACACACTTCTCCTTTCGCCCGTAATTGCATCAACATACGTCTTGCAATCAGCTCTCTGTTTAACTCTGCAAACTTAAGCGCCTGATCATGCTGTTTGATATAAGCATCGAATGACTCTGACGTTATATCCAGACCTTTATGACCGTATTGATCAACATGATTTCGCAGAATACTTTCACCCAGACCTCTCGAACCGCTATGTGCTAATAGAAGTAAATGGTCTTTAGCAATATCTAAAGACTCAAATATTTCTGGCTGATATACATCGTAAACTTGTTGAAGTTCTGCAAAATGATTACCTCCTCCAATAGTACCTAAAGCTCTATCAAAATTCGTTCTAGTTAATCCTTTTTCAAGCGCTCGACTAGTTATAATCGCTTGCCAGTCATCACCTAACGGTTCGTCAACATTCGACAGCCGCTTTTCAAATTTGTCTAAATTAACTTTGCGTACTTTAATATCAGTCTTCCATAATGACATACCACATCCGATATCATTACCCACTAAGGCAGGATAAATTCTATCTTGAGATAAAAATACAGCACCAATAGGATACCCCCTACCAGGGTGAAGATCCGGCATACCAGCAGCCTTAGTAATACCTTCGAGCTGAGCCGTTTTTTCTAATTGCTGGATCGCTTTTCCTTCGATCCAAGTGTCTGAATTCGCGATCAATTTCACACATTCAGATAAGTGTTTCTTACTACACTTATTTTGACGAAAATTTTCTTTTTGATTGCCCATAGTCCAATTCCATTTTTATAACCGATCTATTTCAAGATGCGGTATATATATGTTAAAAATAAATTATTTTGGATTAACAGGCCTAATTACGAAAAATAATTAAGGCTAAAAAGCGATATTACTTTGAGAATGACCTGCAAAAGATACTGACTGATTTCATACTTTAATCTCCTCTGCGGTTAGTTGATTTTTGGCGACCAAGCTGTACACTTGATTTTGAATGGCGGATTCTAATTGGGAAAAATCTAAAATGCAAGACTAAATTGAATATTTTTTGTTCAGTTATATTTCTTGTAGTCTTATTTATCTTGCTTATCGCTTGAAAACTGAGATACTAATTAGAATAAATTTCGCAATTGCTTTCTACTCGACCACATATGAACTCGCCCAACTTAAAAACCCACAACCTCTCTAAGATCATTCACTTGGCTAAAAGAGATATCTCCATCTATATCATAATGCTCTTATGCATTTTGCAATTTTTCGTTGAATATTTTACTGCCATAGACACAATTAGGATATTACTCTACCCGTCATCGTTACTAAATTTACTCGATAATTTTCAGTATTGGCGATTGATTACTCCGGTTTTTATACACTTTACATTGATTCATTTACTCTCTAATTTGTTTTTGTTTTGGTATTTTGCGAAATCCATTAATGCCTATAGTCAAACTATTTTTCTGTTGCTGTTTACCCTATCAGCTTTGCTGAGTAATGCTGCGGAATTCATCATAGTCGACGAAAGATTTGGCGGAATTTCTGGGGTCAATTTTGCTTTGTTTGGATTTATTTTTATCTATCATCAATTCAAACCACAAGACCAGTTGTTTATTAATTTGGAATTTAGCATAATGGTCTTTGTGTATCTTTTACTAACTGCGACTGACTGGATTGGTGACTACTCATTTGTTAGCCATTTGAGTGGCTTATTGGTCGGTTTAGTTTTCGGATTAATATTCGCTAAAAGGGACAAGTATTTACACAAACAAACTTCCCCCTTTGGAAAGGGGGAATGAGGGGGACTGTCTCTATATTATAACGCCTTAGCTTTATTAAATAATGATGTAATACTCCCTTCTTATAACGATCTACATTCTACTCAAAGTGCCAATCTATGATAAACTTGACTGTCTAAAGCACACTTGTTCAATATTAAACATGACAAATTCACCCAAATGGCCAAGCTATAGCGAGAATGAAGAGTCTGAGTCTTCGGATGCACATTTGATCCAAAGAGAAGGGGTTTAGAAAGGTGGTGTGGGGCTGGAGGTTAGAGACCTCCGGCTACCCGATTTGCTATTTGTTGTTGTCCGAATTTTTGTTATTCAACTGTTCGGTACGAATTGCTTTACTGCTGCGAGCCATATCTATTCGATTCACCTTAAAACGAGTTGGGCATTGAGTCGTACTAGAACTCACCTTCTTACCTGTTCTACAAGAATTGCTGGCTTTAGAAACAGCCGCGGTCGCTTTAACAGCAATCAAACCGCCGCCCGATCCACCTGCAATTCCACCATGCCCTTCACACAACGAAGGTGCGACAATTCCTACACCACTTGCACCGCCAGAATATGAAAATATCTGACCATCAGCACACACTATTGCATAATAATTCTGTTTTAACAGGTACACAGTATAAGCTGAAGCCACAGGTGCGAACACCCCGCTGACACCAAGTAATAAAATAAATGAACCAATACGAGCTGTTAATGATAATGTTTTCATGTTGCCTCCCAAGGCTTTAGTTGATTGTCATTGACTAAGTCGTACCTTAATTAAAAACGGTTCAATTTATTTTTATTAGGCGTTTTTTATGAATTATTTCGCTGAATTAGTAATCCTAAAATAATCAGTTGGATTCGTGGAAAGAGTGCTAGACCACGCTGCAATTAACGTAATGAAAAATTGTATGGTCACCTTGACGGTGATGAGTTAATTTTTCATATAGCTAAGCGTGGTGTGGACTGGTGCTATTTCTCGTGATTCAACTGGTTAATTTAGGGTAATACCTTCTGTATGATATTTACCTTTATCGATATCTATCGACTGATATAAGAAACTGTTTCGATATTGAATTTAACCCGTTATTTGTTGGCAATTTTTGATGCGCATTTGAATAAAGTTAACTTCGCCCTTACTATTAGTTTTCTTCAACGCAATCTGATAGTTTTTCAACGCTAAACCAAATTGCTCGCTCTCAAAGTAGAGTCCCGCAAGACTAGTGTAATAATGTCGGTATTTTTCAAGCTGTGTCCGTAACCCACCAATCCAATGAATAGCTTCACTCGATTTTCCAGTTTTAGCCAAAGCAATTGCCGCGTTTAATTTAATCACTGGATTATTATCGAGTGATATTAACAACTGGTAAAGTCCATATATTTGTGACCAATCAGTTTCTGATTCACTCATGCTATTATTATGTAAAGATGCTATGGCTGCCTGGATCGTGTAAGAAGTACCTCGACCTATTCGTAGTGCTTTTTCTACAAGAACATTGCCTTCTTGTATGTTTTTCTTTTTCCATAAAGAACGGTTTTGATCTGCCAGCAATATCAGGTATCCGTTGGGATCAGTCCTAGCCGGCAAACGAGCATCCTGCTGTAATAACAGAGCTAATAAACCCATTACGTCAGGATTATTTTTAATGCACTGGTGTAATAGGCGGCTCAAACGGATCGCTTCTTTACATAAACTTTGCCTAATCAACTGATCATCTTCCGTTGTTAAATAACCTTCATTAAACAGCAGATAAACTGTTTTTAAAACACCTTTTAGTCGTTCTGACCACTGCTGAGGTGCAGGTATTTCATAGTGAATCTGATTAACTTTTATTTTTTTCTTCGCTCGAATTAACCTTTGCTCTAGTGTTGTTTTACTGATCACCAAAGCGTTTGCAATTTGCACAACGTTTAAACCCAACACATGTTTTAAAGCTAATGCAATTTGTGTTTCTTGATTAAGTGCAGGATGACAACAAGTGAAGATTAGCCTCAACAAATCATCATTATAGCTGGACAACAACGCCTGCTCGCTTAAATCCGGTGACTCCGCCGCTTCTGGCATTGAATCGATTGACTGATGTTTTAGTTGCTTACGATAATGATCGATGTATCTATTTTGTGCCACTCGAACTAACCACGCGACAGTGTTTTCTGGTTGCGAATTAGGCCATTTGATTAAGGCTTGCTCAACCGCAGACTGTAAAAAATCTTCGGCTTGATGAATATCTTTTAAAATCACGATAAGCTTGGATAAAGCTTGTGGGTAGGATGTTTGAATAAGGACGTTAATCATGTGTAAAAGAGGCTAAACCGACTAGATAATAGGTATTTGAAAGCGAACAACTTGTTCAATCTAATACAAGTTGTTCGTGACAAGTTTAATTACTCAAAGACCATAATTGGTCTAACTTCGATTGTACCAAATGCCGCACTTGGAATTTTAGCCGCCTTTTCAATAGCTTCGTCTAAGGAATCGCATTCTAGTAAATAGTAACCACCTAGTTGCTCCTTAGTTTCAGCAAATGGTCCATCGGTAATAATTGTTTCGTTATTACGAACTCGAATTGAGGTAGCTGTATCAGTTGGTTGCAGCGCATCGCCAGCGACCAAATTACCTGATTTCGTTATATCTTGAGTGTAACTCATATAGTCCTCAAATATTTTGCCATTCTCTTCGTCACTACGAGTAGCCATCATCGATTCTACTTCATAAATTAAACATAAAAATTGCATTTTTTATCTCCGTTTAAGTATATTTACTATTAATTATCCAATGAACTATCACAGCTCATAGACTCAATCGAACACCAGTATTAGTTAGCGTTCTTATTAAAGACGAATGAATCCTAACTAAATCGACATAAATACAAATTTATATGAACTATTTTATGATCACTAGCGATTATGATAGAAATATCAAAGAAAAAATTCTCAACTACAATTCAATTAATAAAATTTTCTTCTGGACAAGCAATTTTACCAATCAATACTAATAAAAATAAGCTATCTATAAATCGATATTACTTTTGTCCTTAACCTCAACCACCAAGCTATCGACTTTTTGAAAACCTCGAGGCAATTTATTACCCCGTCGTCCTCTTTCACCCCGATAATGTTCAAGGTCAGACGATTTTAAACGTAAATACCGCTTACCGGAATAAACTAATAATGATTGATCAACTGACACCACGGCGATTGAAACGACAAACTCCTCTCTAAGCTTTAGTTTTGCAGCAGGAATTCCAATAATTTTATTGCCCTTACCTTTGGACAACTGCGGTAAATCACTAATAGGAAAGACTAACATTCGTCCTTCATTCGAGACACTCACACAATATTGGTGCATATAATCATCGACTCTACAAGCGGGTAAAACTTTTGCACCAGCAGGCAGGTTTAATAACGCTTTACCATTTTTCGCTCGGGTAATAGTATCTTCAAACTTACCGACAAATCCATATCCCGCGTCACTTGAGAATAAGAATTGTTGTTGTTCTTCAGCCATTAACGTGTCGATAAATACTGAACCAGCGATCGGGTTAAACTTTCCAGTTAGGGGTTCGCCCTGCCCTCTAGCCGATGGTAAACTATGTGCCAACAAGGCAAAACTACGTCCACTTGAATCAATAAATACCACCGATTGATTACTCTTTCCTTTAGCTGAACTACCATATTGGTCACCCGACTTATAATTCAAAGCGGTTGGATCAACCTCATGTCCTTTGGCGCATCTCACCCAGCCCATTTTAGAAACTACAACAGTCACAGCTTCGCTTGGCATCAAATCAGATTCGGTCAACGCTTTGGATTCTTCACGAATAACAATCGGCGACATTCGAGCAGATGCAAACTCTTCCGCTGCTTTTTTAATTTCTTTTTTGACCAATGTTCTTAAGCGTTGATTAGAGCTAAGAATTAATTCAATGGTCGATTTTTCTTGCGATAGCTCGTTTTGCTCCGCTCGGATTTTCATTTCTTCAAGTTTAGCTAAATGTCTTAGTTTTAATTCTAAGATCGCTTCTGCTTGAATGTCGGTAATTCCAAAGTGAGATATCAAAACTGGCTTGGGTTTATCTTCTTCTCTAATTATTTTTATGACTTCATCAATGTTTAAAAACGCAATTAATAAACCATCTAATTTGTGTAATCTTTCATTAACCGCTTTTAATCGAGACTCTAATCGTCGTCTTGTGGTTTGTGTTCTAAAAACTAACCACTCATTAAGAAAAGTAACTAAGCCTTTGACTCTTGGATTACCATTAATTCCGATCACGTTCATATTAATACGATAATTTCTTTCAAGGTCGGTAGTCGCGAAAAGGTGTCTCATTAATGTATCAACATCGACTCGATTAGAGCGAGGAATGATCACTAAGCGAGTAGGATTTTCGTGATCCGACTCGTCTCTTAAATCCGCTACCATCGGTAATTTTTTTGCTTGCATTTGCGCGGCAATTTGCTCAAGGATTTTTGATCCCGAAACTTGATGTGGCAAATGCTGAATGACCACATCACCGTCTTCCATTTCATAAACCGCTCGCATTTTTATGCTGCCTCGCCCAGTCTCGTAAGTTTTAACAATATCAACATGGGGTGTGATAATTTCCGCTTTAGTCGGATAGTCAGGTCCAGGAACAAATTTCATCAAATCATCTAAATTGGCTTTAGGGTTATCTAAAAGATGAATACAAGCGTCAGCGATTTCGTTGATATTATGAGGAGGAATATCCGTTGCCATTCCCACTGCAATACCGGTGGTTCCATTCAATAACAAATTCGGTAATCTAGCTGGTAAAATTTTAGGCTCGTTCAGCGTGCCGTCAAAGTTAGGTAACCACTCAACGGTTCCTAGGCTTAACTCTGATAATAAAACACCTGCATAAGCTGACAAACGAGACTCGGTATAACGCATCGCAGCGAAAGATTTTGGATCATCTGGCGCGCCCCAGTTTCCTTGCCCGTCGACCAAGGGATAACGATAAGAAAATGGCTGCGCCATTAACACCATTGCTTCATAACAAGCGCTATCACCGTGAGGATGAAATTTACCTAATACGTCACCAACCGTTCGAGCAGATTTTTTAAACTTAGCGGTAGACTTAAGACCGAGTTCGCTCATAGCATAAACTATTCGGCGTTGAACCGGTTTTAAACCATCACCAATATGTGGCAATGCGCGATCCATGATCACGTACATTGAATAGTTGAGATAAGATTTTTCTGTAAAGTCTGCGAGCGTTTGTTGCTCGACACCGTCAAAATTTAATTCCATAATTCTTCTTATTTATTTGTAATTAATTAAAAAAGGCTTTTACCAAAGCTTGACCCGTGCCTCTTCATCGTTTAACCATTGAAGTAATGGCATTTAATTTCCTTTGTTTTATTCTTGATTGTTTATTTTCAATAGCTACTATTAGTTATTTTCTAACCGAATAGGCTCACCATTAGTCCAGTAACTGCTTTAACTGCTCAGGATTGGGCAAGGCATATTTAAATCGTTGCGGCAACTGCTCTGTAGTTTTAAATAGCGAAACGCCCATCGGTTTATTAAAGTCTCGGAAGCTGTATTCTACCTTTTTGTCATCTTTTTCCTTGCACAAAATAATACCTATTGAAGGGTTTTCATGAGGTCGTTTGATGTAAGTCATCTAATGCTGACAGGTAAAAGTTCATTTTCCCGACATACTCCGGTTTAAACGTGCCTTTTTTAAGTTCAAAAGCCACCAAAGATTGCAAGCCGCGATGAAAAAATAGCAAATCAATAAAGTATTCGTCATCAGCCACTTTTAATCTGTATTGGTTACCCATAAAAGAAAAATCACTACCTAAACTCATCATAAATTTTTTGATATTTTGTACTATTTCTTGCTCTAATATTTTTTCATCCAACTCTTCATCTGCGTCTTCTACATTGACAAAATCTAACAGATACTGGTCTTTAAAAACGCGCATAGCTTTGTTCGACAAATCACCGTCTAATATTTTACTAAAGTTATTCGGCAAGTTTTGTACTCTGATATGGCTTTGGTTTTTAAGCTCATTACGTAGCTGACGAACCGTCCAACATTCCCCTGCAGCTTGATTTATATAGTACCAACGGTATTGATCGTCTTTTATTTTGGTAATGATCTCGGAATGATGAGTAAATGATATAGTCAAAAATGCGTCCGAATTTCTCTGCAGAGGCACTTCAGATTCAATTGAGCTTTCCAATTTTCTCGTCACTGACGAGAAAATTAGATCCGACTGACACCAAGCTTTAAAAAACATACGCATTTTATAGAGGTTCTTACCTGAAAATCCTCTTAACCCTGGTAACTCTTGCTGTAATTGTCTTGAAATATCATCGAGTATTTTACTGCCCCACTGATGCTGCGCAAATTGCTCTTCAACTAGTTTACCTATTACAAAATAAAGCTGTAGCGACTCAGCGTTAGCCATTTTGGCAACTTTATAGCGGCTTTTGACAATTTGTTGCTTGAGCTGCTTTACAAAGCTAAGCGCAATATTAAGTTTTGTCATTATTGCAGAATACTCATAATTTATATTTTGGCGATGTATATTGCTTACTCTGTAGCCTTAAACCTCAACCATACCACCTTTTTCTTCTAACCACGCTTTACGATCGGCGGCACGTTTTTTGTTTAAAAGCATATCCATCATTTCAAATGTTCTTTCCTGTGAGTCTATTGTCAATTGAACAAGTCGCCTAGTATTGGGATCCATGGTGGTTTCTCTTAGTTGCTTAGGATTCATTTCTCCTAAACCTTTAAAGCGTTGAATGTTAATTTTGCCGCGTTTTTTTTCCGCTGCGATCCTATCGAGAATTCCCTTTCTTTCCTCTTCATCTAAGGCATAATAAACTTCTTTGCCAATATCGATCCGATACAGTGGTGGCATGGCAATATAAACATGTCCGGCTTCAACCAAGGCTTGAAAGTGTCTGATAAATAATGCGCATAACAATGTTGCGATATGCAATCCATCGGAATCAGCATCGGCGAGCACGCAAATTTTTCCGTAGCGTAATCCGCTCAAGTCACTACTGCCGGGATCGAGTCCTAATGCCACTGAAATATCATGCACTTCTTGTGAAGCTAAAATTTCAGATGAATCAACCTCCCAAGTATTTAAAATTTTTCCTCGAAGCGGCATGATTGCCTGGAATTCTTTATCTCGCGCTTGTTTTGCGGAACCACCCGCAGAATCTCCCTCGACCAAAAATAATTCCCCTGCCATAATATCCTGACCGGAACAATCAGAAAGTTTGCCAGGTAATGCCGGGCCACTGGTGATTTTTTTTCGTGCTACTTTTTTTCTGGAACGCATTCGTTTATGTGCATTAGCGATCGCTAATTCGGTGAGTAAATCGCCGTAGTTAGGATTTTGATTTAACCACAAAGAAAACGCATCTTTCACTACACCAGAAACAAAGGCCGCACATTGGCGAGATGATAAACGTTCTTTAGTTTGACCGGAAAATTGAGGATCTTGCATTTTGACTGAGAGCACAAAACTCAATCCGTTCCATATGTCATCGGCGGTTAATTTAACCCCGCGAGGAAGGCTATTTCTAAAATCGCAAAACTCTTTCATTGCCTCTAAAAGACCAGTACGCATCCCATTAACGTGAGTACCACCTTGAATCGTTGGAATAAGATTCACATAACTCTCATTGACTAAATCCCCCCCTTCTGGCAACCAGAATAAAGCCCAATCAACCGCTTCAGTATCGCCTTTAAAGCTGCCGGTAAAAGGCTCATCTGGTAGTTTTTCAACATCGATTGCAGTGAGTTTTAAATAGTCAGTGAGACCGTCCTCATAGTACCATTCAGTTTTATCACCACCAGTAATATTATCAATTAAAGTAACTCTTAATCCCGGACATAACACGGCTTTTGCGCGCAATAAATGACGCAGTTTTGACATCGAATATTTTGCACTATCAAAATACTTAGGATCCGCCCAAAAGGTAACGCTTGTACCTGTATTACGTTGACCAACCTCACCAACCACCGCTAACTTAGATGTGACATCACCATTGGCAAAACCGATGTGATAACGTTTACCATTGCGTTTAACATTAACATCCACACGACTGGATAAAGCATTCACCACAGAAATACCCACACCATGCAAGCCGCCAGAAAACTCATAATTTTTGTTGGAAAACTTCCCACCCGCATGGAGTTTGGTGAGTATTAGTTCAACACCGCTAATACCTTCCTCTGGATGGATATCGACTGGCATTCCACGACCATCATCCTGCACTTCAAGCGACCCGTCTTTATGCAATAAAACTGTAATATTTTGACAATAACCAGCTAATGCTTCGTCCACACTATTATCAATAACTTCCTGAGCTAAATGATTGGGACGGGTAGTATCGGTATACATACCAGGACGTTTTTTTACCGGATCTAAACCGCTGAGAACTTCAATTGAATCAGAATTATAAGAGCTTGACATTAAATTCCTTAAAGTGATTTATTTTTCTATCTATTTGCTTATCTATCAATCGTTTTAAGAACACTGCTTTCTAAAGTGCATATCATCTCGTCAAACCATGTGAAAGGCAAGCTTTGAGAGAAAAAATAACGAACCATTAAGACAAACAAACAGAGACTATTACAAAGAATGAAACCAGCGACCTTTTATCTAATAACCCTTGATAGAATAATCCACAGTAAATTCGATATTATCAATACGGTGAACCACCGATTCAATCCGACCATCTGAATATAAGTCGAGATAACGATAACCTGGAGCTTTGGTATCGGCAGAGAAGTCTTTGGATCCTGGAGTGAACTGTACACAACTTGATGGACTGGCAATCCAACTAACACCGTCGATTATCTCTTGATATTCCTGATGAATATGCCCCCAAAGCACACCTTTAACATTCTGATGTTTCCTGATAATTTTGGTGAAAGCCTTTTGATTTTTTAGACCGATATCGTCGAGCCACCGACTACCGATTTTAGTTGGTTGATGATGCAGAACAACAAGACTATGTTTATTATGATAACGACTTAGCGCTTTGTCTAAAAATTCTAATTCTGATTTATCGAGCTCACCGTGTACTTTACCCCGCACCGAAGAATCTAATAAGATGATTTGCCAACGTCCAAGCAATAGATGTTTAGCCGCCGAAACTCGACTGTTAGAAAGATACATTTCCATTGTGTCAGGATTATCATGATTTCCTGCTATCCAAAAACTGGGGATCCCCATATCTAAAAGTCGATCAGCGAGGTATTTGTAGGACTCGGGAGAAGCGTCTTGAGACAGATCACCAGTGGCTAGCAACGCATCAGGACGCCACTCTTCTCTGCTAACACGCTCGAACACCGCTTCGAAACTTTCGCGGGTATTAAGACCCAATAAACAACCAGCGGGATCAGCGAATATATGGCTATCAGTCACTTGAACTAATCTGACAACATCTAAATGTGACAGTGCAAGATCAAGCGGTAATGTCTCAATATTTGTGCTCATGTTATCTTCAAAACTTCCATCTTAAACTATCCATTGTACTCAAAATGTCCAGATATCCATAATTTGTGAACATTCGAAATAATTGAATATATTCAGCTAATCAGACAATATCTCAAAATTTCACCTAAAAATCGGTTTAGTTGTCTTTTTTCATCGACCTGTTTTGTTCGCAAAGCCGAGCCCTTATTGACTGGCTCAAGCGCTTTCGGTCCGACTCTATCCATCACTTCTAATAAATTTGCATCATGATAAAGACGTACCATCAAATTCATATTTGTTTCAGTTGAACGGCTCGTAGAGTGAACATGAAACATTATACTGGTTGTGTATTTTGCTTTTTCAATTACACGTAAATCAATTTTATGACCAGATTGAGGTCTAAATTTTACTGTTTTTTGGTCAAAATCAGCCTCTAAATCATTTTTACTAATATTTAACCAAGGAAGTAATCTAATCATTAAATCATAATTTACTTCACACTGAGAAATAAACTCATCTAAATTCGGCTTATAATTTGATTTTATTAATTGGCTTTGTGTCAAATCTATACATCTCTATATCAACAAGTATTTAGTAAAAGCTTATCATAAGCCTGCAATTTACCCGATATTCTAGACTATTTCACTCAAATATTTCGTTAAATAATTGTTAATTCAAACTTTTATTGGTGGATTATCACCTGATTTGTGACCAAATCCCACTTTTAAACACATTTTTCAAAGCTAAGTTGAGCTCTAAGTGTCCATATTATTGTGTGAAATTATACGATTAGTCATTTAGCTTGATCTAGCTCTATTAAACTGAAATAAAGTAAAATAAAATCCACATTTTCGTAACGATTGTTGGCAATGTTGATTAGGCTAAGGCAAAATACCTCATATATAACCACCAAGCGAAGTTGCAAAAATGAACATTGAACAAGCCAGATTTAATATGATCGAACAGCAGGTAAAACCCTGGAAAGTTTTTGATGAGAACATTCTTGGGGCGATGTCAACTTTGCCTCGTGAACAGTTTGTTAGTAAAGAGCAACTAGGGGTGTCTTATGCAGATACTCATTTACCACTGGGTCACCAACAATCAATGTTGGCACCGCGAGAAATTGCCAGATTAATCCAGGCTCTAGAAATTAAACCAGAAGACAAGGTCTTAGAAATCGGCACAGGTAGCGGTTATTCATCCGCTCTCTTATCTAAATTAGCTAAACAGGTTTTTAGTGTTGATATTATTGCAGAGTTTGTAAAATCAGCACAAAAAATTCACCACAAACTAGCGATCGATAATTTAGTCGTTGAAGAAGGCGACGCATGCGACGGATGGATGGCTCACGCGCCATACAACGTCATACTTATTACCGCCGCTTTACCAAATTTATCTGATAACTTCAAAAGAAATCTTGCTAATAATGGTCGTATTATTTGTCTCTTAGAACATAACGGAGGTCACATGGCAACATTAGCTCAACTGGACGACAAAGATGAGTGGCAATATGAATACCTTTTTCCGGTTGAAGCAACCAAAATGATCAATGCAGAAACCACTAATCAATTTGTGTTTTAAGACTTACTGCGGACGCTAGGGAAGAATAAATAAGATCGGGCGGCAAAGTAAACTCTGACTTCCAAGCTACGTTTTTATGAGCTTTACTATTATTCCTCCTAACCCACCCGTATATTCCCCAACCCGCTCACCTTAACTTAGTCAATCGGTACTAAACTTCAATTCATATATGAAAATATAATATAAACACGCTTTACTTATTGCTTTTTGTTGCTAAAATGTATGGGCTGTAGTTATTAACAGTACTCCAATATCTGCTGCGCCCATATTCAACTAACCACTAAAAAGGAATTATTTATGTTAAAAAAAATGATGCTGGCTATTGTAGCCATACTTTTAAGCTCTTCGGTTTTCGCTAATGGCTATTGGGAATATAGGCAAGTCTGCGATTATGAAACAATAACAACCACGACCCCCTATACTGCCTGCGATTATAATGGATATTTATACAACGGTATTAATTCAATATTCTCATACGCAACGGAAACTTGGGGGGGACATGTTAGCTGCCCTTACACTTCTTACAAAAGCGAGTATAGAAATGTGTATAACTCTCAGACCCAACGATGGGAATATCTATGGTTTAGCGGATATTTGAATTTGTACTCTACTCAGCATTTGACAAGTACATCGACTACTACTCAAGTAATTGAAGGCTCGTGTCGATTGGAAAGAGTTTGGGTTCCCTTATGCCCCCGCTGTCAGATCCCATAACGACAGTATCTGTTTTACTCATCAAAATAGGATAAATTTGCCCCTTAAGAACTCTAGGTAAGATAACCATTGGTAGCCCATTAAAATGGGCAGTTTATACCATGTATGCAGTCAGTTATATTGATCAAACTTCACTAGATAATTGGCTGCTATTTTTATTCCACAACCCTAGATGATGGAATAAAAATCAGCTATATTGGTTAGCCTAATTTACTTGAGAGCACAGACCCTTTATCCATTCGATAGTCAAACAGTATATCCACCTTTATGGAGTTAGAATTTTATGAAGAACTCATCTACCAAATTTGTAGGTAGCCTTGTCATTTGTCTGTTTCTTGGTATCGGGGCTGTAACAGTTTATTTTACCAAGCAGATCAATCGACAACAAAATACTATTACTAAATTGCAAATCCAATTGCAAGATAGTGTTACAAACCATTCTAATTTTTTGAACGCTGAGCCGCCTCAACCTACTATAAAACAAAACGAAGTAGCAAAGGATAATGCCGATTTAAAACAAGAAATAACTAGGCTTGCAAAAGCTCTTGCAGACGCAGAGCAACGATTGCAACGTCAAAGATCAGAAAATGAAATAGAGTTCCCCAACTCACGAAAAAACATAGCTCAACAAATAAGTCAATCCCCCGAATTTATTAAATCGACGCTTGTGCCATTACAGGTGCGCCCTGTGGTTAATGAATTGACCTCAAAATTAGACTTATCGGCGGAAGAGGCGGAACGTCTCATGACCCTACTACAAGCGAAGGCAGAAGCTGACGTTGATGCTTCAGCACCTAATATACAAAAAATAGGTGATAATAAAAATAATAATTATAGCGAATCCGATATCGATCATGCCATTGCGTTGGTTGATTCACAGCTTGGACAAAATCAACGAAACTATGAGAATGAACTGGAAGAGTTTTTGAGCGATAAACAGTTGGAGTCATACCGAGAATTTGAAAAACAAAAACTCCGACAACAACAAGAGATAACGAACAATTTTAGGATAAGTGAACTCAACATGATTGTTAATGATCTAAATGAGTATCAACAACAAGAGATCAAGACGTTTTTTGAAAAAAACACCCACTTAAATAACAATATCAATTTAGGTGTGAGCGGAAGTCCCTATGCCAGACAGCAAAGTCAAACGAGTTTTCAAATACCAATCCAGCAACAACTTGAATATTTATTAACACCAGAACAGCTACGCAAATATAGTACCTACCAAACGAATAACAATTAAATTCAAACAGACTACTGTTACTCTGAACAGAAAATTTCATTGGTGTTTATTATTAATGAATATACATCTAGCAAAATCTATTTACAAATTCATTCAGCTATTAATAAATTAATGCTAAGTATTACCCGAAAAGGTGAGTTACAATACCAACACACCGAAATTCCTCATTACTGAGGCGTTAGTTTCTAGCCTAACCATTGTTAGAAAGCAGATCATCATATTTTTTAATAGGGAATAAAATGAAAAAAACATTGAAAATTGCTTTAAGTGCTATCGTTTTAGCGATCTCCAGTCATGTTTATGCAGATAATCTCTTAGATGTTTATCGCTTGGCTCAAGACAGCGATCCTACTTTTCTGGCCAGTGAAGCAGGAACTAGAGCAACTAGTGAGCGGGTTAATCAGAGTATGGCTACTTTGTTGCCGCAGTTGAGTGCTTCGGCAACATATAGAAAATCAAACAGCGAGACGGATAGAAGCACCACCGGAATATTCACGTCTCTTGACAGAACAGAAATTCCTATAAACAACGAGTCGCTGGGTACAGGCGATTCTACCAGCACAGATTACAGCATAACGCTGACTCAAGAATTATATAATCATGCATCTTGGTTAAATTTGAAACAGTCTGAAAAAAGAGCTCTTCAAGCAAAAGTGAACCACGAAGGTGAAAAACAGTCCTTGATTATCAGGGTCGCTGAAGCCTATTTTAATGTGTTGGCCGCTGAGGATAGCGTAGCATTTTCTAAAGCCGAAACCGATGCCGTATCTAAAGAGCTAGCTCAAACAAAACAGCGGTTTGACGTTGGATTAATCGCCATTACCGATGTCCATGAAGCCCAATCTCGATACGATAGAGCTGTAGCTAACCAGATAATTGCTCAAAACGCATTAGATAATACTCACGAGTCACTGCAATTGATCAGTGGTCAATATCATTATGACTTACTCAGTTTGAAAAAAGATGTTCCATTACGTAACCCTAATCCTGAAGATATCAAACAATGGGCTAAAAAAGCTGAAAATAACAACATTAATATCAAAGCATCAAAAATAGGGTTAGAAATATCGAAACAAGCAATTTCTATATCACAAGCGGGCCACTATCCCACATTGAACCTGCGAGCAGAGTATGGTGATGACGATACTACGACTAACTCTCAGGGTCCAACATTCGATAATAGTGGTGCTCTCATTGGATCTTCGGATACAACTACGGACTCTGGTGCGCCAAGTTCCTCAGTATCACTTAACGTTAACATCCCTTTATATTCAGGTGGTAGAACCAATTCTCAAGTAAAGGAAGCACAAAGTCTCTACTTGCAAGCAGCACATAACCTAGAGTCAAGCAGACGACTTGCAGTGAGTAACACACGTAGTTCCTATTTAGGTGTTATCGCAAACGTTGGTTCAGTCAAAGCCTTTAAACAGGCGGTAATATCATCAGAAAAATCATTAGAAGCAACCCAAGCAGGTTTTGAGGTTGGAACCAGAACCATTGTGGACGTTCTGCTGCAAACTCAATTGCTTTTTGATGCTAAACGTCAATATTCCAGAGCACGCTACGACTACATTTTAAACACCCTAAATTTAAAACAAGCTACAGGACTTTTAACCGAAGATGATTTGGCGCAGGTCAACAAATTACTTCGATAATCATTGGCTCAGTTAAAGATCCTCTTCCCCAAGCCCTCTAAACAAAGAGGGCTTTTTTATTCACCACTATATTTGTACGCAAGTCCCGTCACACTCTTAAACAAAGCCGCTAGACTCTCAACTGGCTAGCCCCTATAATTCGGTACATCCAGTTTTCAATGATGATCCACAATTCATAGCCGACTTAAAGCTATAGGCAATTTAATGGCAAAAAAGAAAAAAACGCCCGATAACACCATTGCGCAAAATAGACGAGCACGTCATGACTATATCATTGAAGATACCTTTGAGGCGGGTTTAGCTTTGCTCGGATGGGAAGTGAAATCCATGCGAGAATCCAAGGTCACTTTAGCCGATGCATATATACAACTTCACCAGGGGGAAGCGTGGCTTTATGGCTGTCATATTTCACCGTTAAAGACAACCTCAACTCATAACGTTATCGAACCGACTCGAAATAGAAAATTGCTTTTGCACTCAAGTGAATTAGACAAAATTCACAATGCTCAGCAAAAAGGCGGCTATACAATAATACCACTTGCTCTATATTGGGTCAGAAATCTGATCAAACTAAAAATTGCTACCGCTAAAGGAAAAAAACTACACGATAAAAGAGCCGCTGATAAAGCAAAAGAATGGGCAAAAGACAAAGCTAAAGTATTAAAAGAGAGTAATCGATAAATGTTTTTTATGAACTCACTAAGTATGCAAAGAGCGTTTGTTATAAGCTTTCTTTCTTTCTTTTTGATTTCATGTCAAATTAAACAGCCAGTCGCCCCGGATAGGGTCATTGTTGAAGATCTAGGCTTGCACAATATTAACCAGCAAAATAAAGCCATTAATTCTGCCATTGTGAAATTAGAAATAGGTCAAACAAAACAAGCTGAACGAATCATTGCTCAAGTTTTAAACATTAATTCTACTCATAAAACAGCAAACCTTCTGAAAAAACAACTCACCAATTCATACGATGTTATTTTTAAGACCAAAAGAACCATTAATTATCAAATCAAATCCGGGGATAGTTTAGGAAAAATCGCGAAAAAATGGCTAGGCAATCCACTCTATTTTGTCAGTTTAGCAAAACTAAATAACATTGAAAATCCAGCAAAAATTCAGCCTCATGGGTTAATTAAAATACCTGTATTAAATGATAGTTCTCTCGCAAAAAAAGAAAAAAGACGATCTCAGGCGAATATCGCCTTGTTAAAAAAATATACTGCTGAAAAGAAATTTCTGAAGTCTCTTCAGCGAATGACAAACATATACCTTGTAAAAGACGACCATGGTAAATTACTGCAGCTTCAAAACGACACGTTAGAACAGTTTGCCGGCAGTAAAGTATCGGTTACCGAAAGATACAAAATGATCGAGCAAGTAGAGAGCATTAACAAGAATTCAAAACAACAATTTCTTAAAAAGCAATTTAATCAATTTATACGCGATCAAAAACGCTCCTTACTTCTCGACGAATTTGTTTTATTATTTGAAGCTGCTAGCTACGAAAAATCCGCCAAGACCTTAATTGAGGCAAAAAAAACGGAATTAGAAACTTACTCTCAGACTAACTATTTTGCTATCGAAAAATCATTAATAAACAAATTACATGAACAAGCTATTCTTTTGAGAAAAAATCAAAAATTACAAGAAGCAAACGATAGTTGGGAACTTATTTTAAAAATTCAGCCTGATAATAAATTGGCATCAAAATATCAAGAACGCACAGCTCGACTTTTAGAGCGCCTTAATAGTTTATAATAACTCATGAAAAATATTACCCGAAATGCTCTTGTGCCTTTCTCCGCAAAGCAAATGTTTGAGTTAATCGATGACATTGACAGCTATCAATTATTTGTCCCTTATTGCCAACGATCAACGGTATTAACCAGAAGTGAAAAACAAGTTATTGCAGAGTTACAAGTCGCCAAAAGTGGTATCGCGAAATCTTTTACCACAAAAAACACTCTAAAAGAATATGCGCTTATTAAAATGGAATTAGTCGACGGCCCTTTCTCCCACTTATCGGGTAATTGGACGTTTATTCCACTATCGGATTCCGCTTGCAAAATAGAACTCGAGCTGAATTTTGAATTTTCAAACAAATTAGCAACGCTTGCATTCTCAAAAATTTTCAGTCAGTTAGTTCATTCAATGGTATCCGCGTTTACTGAAAGAGCGGAGCAGATTTATGCCAAATGAGTTGACCACAAAAATGTCGATTGAATTAATTTATCCGACACCAAACAAGCAGAAAATTTTGACCATTGAAGTATCAACTGATTGCACGGTAGAAAAAGCCATCAATCAATCGACAATTTTAAATCTCTATCCTGAAATCGACCTTAACATCAATAAGATCGGTATTTTTGGCAAAGTTTGCAAATTGACAGACCACTTACGAGATGGTGATCGAATTGAAATATATCGACCCTTACTCATCGATCCAAAACAAGCAAGAAAAAATCGTGCGTTAAAGCAAGCCTAATATTTAACTATTCACTCGATAACCGTAACCGGTCTTAAAAGCAGACCATTCGTTGTCATCATAAGAGTAAATTCTTTTTTTCTATCAGCAGAGGCAAAGCTGGCAGAGCCATGCTCAACATCCAGCAGAAATGACAAATAGCGATATTGCTCTCGCCATTTTGCAATATCGGCGTTACTCTTGTCAACTAGCGAGAATAATGTCGACGGCTTGTTTTTTTCGTCTTCAACAGCGTAATAACGTCCACGAATTCTATCCATACGATAAGCCGTTTTCAAACCAAGGAGCGTCGACCAGGATTTCCATTTCAAAACATTCGCCTCAAACATCACTTCATCACCGGCCAATCGAAACAACTGTTCAGGCTTTCCTTCGAGCTGAATCACTGCCACAAAAGATTGTTCAGATTTAGGGATGATGGACACTTTTCCAATGGGAGTTTCATCGGTGAGCATTTGATAACCCTGAATTCCAAGTAACAAAAATGACAATGATGCAGTGATAAACGAAAATAGCAGTAGGCTCAATAATTTTCGAACAGAGGAAATTAGTTTGACTTTTTTTATATGACCAACAAAAGAAAATAAAAAATAGAAGGAAAAACATCCCGCAACAATTGACGCCACTAAAATATAATCGAGATAATTACTAATAGGCATAGTCTTTAGTTGCCTGGGTAGACTTCATTTAGAGACAAAAAGCTCACGCTCGTTCAGGTTTTGACGGTTCTAAAGAAATTTCAACGGTATCAATATCTTTTTGTTCGAGCTCATTCTCACCCGTAGCCGACACAATATCAGGTAACGTGATTTTACCCAGTTCATCACCCCCTGGTATATCAAATATTCTTTCAAGATAAGCTGCTAATTGGTTAAATGCCATGAAGAGTTGACCAGCTTCATTACTTTTATGGCTCAATATTCTTGCGTCAATTCTTCCGACCGCCATTTTTTTTAAACCGTCTGTCACGCGCTTATAATCTCTTGAAGTCTCTTTAGCCAAAATAATGGTCGCAAACGACACGATAAAAAGCGTTACTAACATGACCAACAACATCGTCACTAAGGTTGTATTGGACACTTGGTAAATTGAAACAGCGGAGAAAGAAACAAAAAGGCTTCCAACTTGTTTATCTGCGAAAAAAATGGGCGATCCAACTTCGAATAATTCCCGACCGTCAGCCAAAGTTTTTTGATAAATTTCAGTCTTATCGATCACTTTAACTAGTTCATCTTTACTCGGTTTGGGAAATTCCTGACCAATCTTCTCATCATGATTCGATGCCAATATATGACCGGAAAGATCCAAAATAACGACAGACTCTAACTGCTCATTTTTAGCGTTTTCTTTAATTAACACATTCAAACCGAGAGCATCATTAAGCACTATCGCTTCACTACTTTGGCGGGCGATCATCTGCCCAACGGTATGTCCATAATCGAAAGTAATATTAGATAATGCCTTATACTGCATCCAATAAACAACCACTAAACCAATACACATAGAAACAAAAACGGCGCCTGCCATGATTAACGTCCAACGTGTTGTCAGAGAAGAATAAAATGGTTTTTTCTGTATTTTTTTCTTACTTAATTTATTCGATATTTGACGTAGTTCAGAAACTAAAGATGAAGCACTTTGAAATCTTTTCTCGGGACGTTTTTGTAATAATTTTCTAATTAAATCTTTGAGGTCATCTTTGACGTGTTCGTCATCAATTACTAATTCAGGAAGTTTACTTTTAATAATTTGCTTAAAAAGCCGACCTAAATCGTCAGCGATAAAGGGAGGCAAACCCGAAATCATTCGATATATTAATACGCCTGTAGAATAAAGATCAGAACGATGATCAATCGGTTGACCAAGAATTTGCTCTGGAGACATATATTCAGGCGTGCCTAGTACTTTATCTGCAAGTGCACCACTTTTGGACAAACCTCCATCGATTAGAGCAATTCCAAAATCCGTGAGTTTAGTCGTTTTTTTATCCTTTAAAATTAAAATATTGCCTGGTTTAACATCACGATGAACAACACCCAGCTTATGCGCATAAGCAAGCGCTGATGCCAATTGATTCGCAATAGCTAGGGTTGACTTGATAGGCAGCTTTCGTCTTGCCTTTAATATTTGTTCGAGCGTGGCTCCTTCTAGCAACTCCATCGCGATATAAGGTTTGCCTTCAGTAATACCAACGTCAAAAATTGTCACAATATTGGGGTGAGTCAGTTGAGCCGCTAAACGCGCTTCACGAATAAAGCCATCCCGGTAATCATCATCACGGGCGAGTTGATCTCGGAGTACTTTGATAGCCAAAAAGCGATCAAGTTGAGGATCGTAAGCCCGATACACCAAAGCACTTGCACCTCGCCCGACTTCTTCTAATATACGATATCGACCCAACATACGCGGGTGTTCGCCCATCGTTTCTGGAGAGGAGTTTTCCATTTTGATCGCATGGCGAACTGCTTGTAATTGATCGTTAACCATTCTTATAAGAGATAAAACGCTAAACCTGAAATAGCAAGCGCCATAGCAATACCTGTAATAACCAGCGCATTATTTGACGAGCTTTGAGAACTGGGTATATCATCTTCAACTTTGGTAAATACAAACTCGGCACTTGCAAACGCAATCATATCACCTGTTTTTAAAACCCGATCCACCACTTTTTCGCCATTAACAAAAGTCCCATTTGATGACAGCAAATTTAAGACTTTCCACTGGTCACCTTCACCAATGATTTGTGCATGCATAGAAGACACACTGGCTTCGTTCAAAACAATATCGCTATTTGGTCGACGACCGATTTCAATTTTACTGTTACGCAGGATATATTGTTGACCGATGACCGCCTTACTCACGCCGACCAGCGCTGGCATATTAGCATCATCTGATTGAGACTCAAGGATCTCTTGCGCAATCATTTTATTGATTTCATTGACTTCAAAAACCTGAGTCCCCTGAGGTCCGATTTTATTAGACGCGTCGCTCTTTTCTACCATAATTACTCCACAATATTATCGTTGTTTATATGAGCATATTTCACGTTTACAAATAACGGCTCATACTGATTATAGTCTATATGCCCGCAAGCTGGCTGGTTTATAGACGTTTCAGCCACTCGCTGAAACGTCGGCGAGCATTCTGTATCAAACTAAGTGGTCTTTTGACCGGCGAGTCAATAATAATGACACTGATATTATCTCTCCCACCAGCTTGTTTAGCTCGGTTAATAAGCTCAGCTACCTTTTCATCTGCACTCATTTCATTGGTCATAACCTGAGTAATTTGTTCATCGATCACTTCATCTGTCAGACCGTCACTGCACAGTAATAATTGCTGTTGATAGCCCCATTCTCTCTCAACCATATCAACTTTAACCTGATCAATTTCAACCGAGCCTAAACACTGAGTAATCATATGCCTTTGCGGATGTGTCAGCGCATCCTCGGCTGCAATTAAACCTGCATTGATCAAGCGAACCATTAACGAATGATCTTCAGAAAGCTGAAAAAGTTTGGCTATTCTACCATCCCACAAATAGGCGCGGCTGTCGCCAACCCAAGCAACACGATAACTTAATCGTTCGCTCGCTACAGCGACTATAGTTGTTCCCATTCCAGATTGTTCAATGTCGTTTTTCCCTGCTTCAGCGATTTGCCGATGGGCACACTGAATCGCTTGAGGGAGCGAACCAAACTCCTTGAAGTTAGCGTTCACTTCCTCGATAGCCATAGCCGAAGCGAGCTCACCACAAGCGTGCCCACCCATTCCATCTGCAATTAACCATAATCCAGACTGTGAAAAGACACTGTCTTCGTTCAACTCTCGAACACAACCAACATCCGTCGATTCGGCATATTCGAACTGAAATTCTGCTTCTTGCCCCATGATCACCTTCGTTAATACTCGAAATCCAAACAAAAGCTTAAACTGCCGAAATTTGCTCAAAAGTCATAAAAATTAACACTTTTAGCACAAGAATGAATAGTTTAGCCTAGTCAAGTGTGTCATAATTCCTTCGTACTTTCGAGTATTTATTCCTTACTAAATCAATATTTTAGCATCAGTTCTAACTTATCGGGATTTGTGTTGTCTAAGACGTTGAATTGGAAAATTCGTTAAATCAGGGATGTTTTTGGGGGCGACATGGCTTCGACGAGGATTACAAAACTCAAGGTGCATGCCGAGGTGTCAGCGAACCTCGTACCCACTAGCTGAAACACTATAGTTGCAAACGATAACAACTACGCTTTAGCCGCTTAGGCTAACTGTTGCTACTGAGCGTCACCGGTAGGTAGATCAACAGTCATTCACGGAGACTCGCGGGTAAGGATGTTTGTTCCCCAACCGTTAAAAATAAACAAACTCGTTTCTAACATCCTGTTAGCCGGATCTGTTAGAGATTAAGATATAGACTAACTAAGCATGTAGTACCAAGAGCAGCGGATTCGCGGACGGGGGTTCGATCCCCCCCGCCTCCACCAATTAAGACCAAAACAAGCCCTTGATTATTAAGGGCTTTTTTTCAGGGTTAAGAATACTACTAGATTAATGTCTACATATTGACTACTGCTAATATAAAACATTCATTCGAATGAAGCCTTGAGTTAAAATAGAGCTATTGTTAGCTACTACATTGAATAATTTTCTGCCTTTTTCAATATTCTGTTCAAAAAACGAAAGGAATCTACATTTGCAAGATCGAAATTTGGGTTTAGACACGTATTTTAACAGGATAGTGTTTCGCAGTAAAACAGAAGCGATGTGGGCTGTATTTTTAAGTAAATTGAAAATAGAATATTGCTATGAACCTAGAAAATTTGCTCTCGCAAGTGGTCATAGTTACATACCAGATTTTTGGATTCCGAGTTTAAATATTTGGATTGAAATAAAGTGCGGTGTTTTATCAGAAGAAGAAAAGGTTAAGATAAAGGGGTTACACGAATTAGAGGGAAAACCAGTGTATGTATTAAATGGATTTCCTCTAATTGATCGTTTTTACGACCCGTTTAATGAATCCCAATATACATGGGAAATCATGGGATTCGATATCCTCAATCATAACTGTTCTCGGATTAGCAATAAAACATTAATGCGTAGCATGGTCGCTATATTTAAACCCAAGACTCTATTTAAATATGAAGAAAACCATTTAATAAACTCGATGTCTTTTTACTGTGCAACTAACGCCGCGCATAAGAAGTTTAAAGATTATAAACATATCAGGGAGATTGTTTTGGAAATGGAATACGGAAATAAGGATGAATTTATCAGGGATAGGCATATCATCGATGATGAAAATAACTAAAGTATAGGCGTCTGCACGTAGTGAATGACTTCGAAACAATTATCCCAGTATCAAAAGATTTGGTTGATGCTATTTTTGTTCATAAGAATATTCTGCCAAAGAAGATGAGTTTGTCACAAATTAGCGGCATTTCACTTCTAGCTGCAGCTCACAAAATAATTGGTCAAGCGAAAGCCCCGAGAGAGATTAACGTACTACTCAATTCGTCGTACAAACAGCTCGTAAAAGCATTAAACCCAATTGATAAGGAGTATTATTCTGAAATTCTTCGAGATTTTGAACATGTAAAGGTAATGAGTAATATTTTGTTACTGAAAAAATTAGGGTTTACTTTAAAAAAGGAAGTCCTAACGAGATCAGTGCAGCCAGCAGTAGATAGTAATTTTTCAAAACTAATGGGCAAACCCTTTGATTATAATTTAGAGCAACACCGTCTCACCAGTTTTGTATACGATGGTTTCGAGGGGTGTCTAGATGTACAAGGGGTAGCAGGCTCAGGTAAGACTTCAGTTCTTTATTCAATAGCTCGAACGCTTAGGAAAAAAAGTCAAAACACAGTAATCATCTGGATAACTCGCTCAGAAGAACTTAAGGCTCAGGTGGATAGAAAATTAGGTAGCGGGTGTGTCATCCCAATAACCTATGTAGAAATGTGTGAACATTTTATCAATCCCGAGGTAGTATGGGGGAAAAGATTTAGGAAAGTAGTAGATAAGAGACAAATTATTCAACAGATAGGAATTCAAGATCAATTTAGCCGGTTGCGTAACAAAAGTCAGGTTCTATTTAGTGCTGAAAAAACATTTCAACAGGTTCAAGTTACAGTTAGAAAGTTTTGCGCAAGCTTCAATAAATATATAGAAAGACGACATTTACCAATCTATCTGGACAAAAGTCAAGAAAGTATAGTACTAGAACTCTCGATCATTTATTGGAATATGATTACGAGCAACAAATATCGTGACATACCGGTCGAGCGATATCATCATGTGAAATATGTAGACCTAAATAAATATCAAGTAAGATTAAGAAGTCAAATTGACTATTTACTTGTGGATGAAGCCCAAGAACTTCCTTCGTCAGCGATGAGTATAATTAATCATGTTATCGGTAAATATAGAAGATTTCAAAACTCCGCTACTCAAGGTACAGTCATTTTAGGCGATAAGTTCCAAGCGATGGGTAGTTTTAATAATTGGGTAAGTGAAGATTATACTAGCGATGACCAACAGGGCTTTACTAGGAATAAAAAATACCTTCCGTTATCTGAAAGATTTGGCTCTGAAATATCTTCTTGCGCATCGGCAATGTTAACTCAGGGTAGCTATAGATCCGATGAAGTTCAGATTATTGGATCGGAAAGGGAAGATTCACATGTATTAGAATTCGATTGGAACACTGTAGAGCTTGGTTCATTTTTAAAGGAACGTCCGATAGTTTTTCTCGGTCTTGATTTGTGGTCAGTTTTTGAAATTACACAACGCTTTCTTCATGCGGGAGTCAAATCTTATTTACCTTATGAAACACGGGAGTCACTGAGAAATTTAGTATTATCTGCTTTAGAGTTTAGAAAAACAGGGAAAATATATCATGAAGAATTCATTGTGTGTAAGACTTGGAAAGACTATCTAGACAAAAAGAACACCGCTGTACTTAGTAGGGTGGATTCAATGTTTAATAACGGTTACTTAAAATCTGATTTAATGAATACTCTTGAAAAGACTTCTATAATGGATGATAGATATCATACAATTAGCCTAATAGAACATCAAAAAGGGTTAGAAAGCGCGCGAGTAGCTTTACTTCCAATGGGTAACAATATAATTAAAAAAGAATTAACCGAGAAGCTAGAAAAACAGTTAGCTAACAAATTATATACTGGAATCACAAGAGCAAAGTCAGAATTATTATTACCAAAAGGGTTTTCGCTATTCGATTTTTAGATATGTTTTTTTATAAATTTATTACTGATCATGTGTTCCACCGTCCAACGTACATAACTGATTGGCAAAACTACGTAATTCATTACCATATTGTTGCCAGCGGAACGCCACACCAACAGACATACCTTGATATTCAGCTGAACCTGAGATTATCTGTGAATACTTATCACCATAGTTATTATTGATATTACTAAGGAGATCAACGATCCCATTTTCACTACACATCTCTATTTTAATTGTTCGATGATCTTCAAATCGAAGTACCAATCCCGGATTCAGACTAGACAGTTCATTTAATCGTCTTCGTATTTCCCTTTGGTCATAATCCAAATTTGAAAACATTGATTCGTTGGGAATGAACTTGAATGAAGTACCTACTTTGTCCGACTTTTCTAGCTGATTCAAATTTGAAGGTTTGCTATTAGAGTACAATTGCGACCAATGATATCCATCTCGATAAGTATTAATTTCAACTTTGCTAGATAAGGCATTAACAACCGCTACTCCAAGCCCTAGAATGCTCCCTACGTGCGTATGTGGTGCATGATCATCAAAGGTAGCTGTGGTGTGTAATTCAGTCATGACAGTTTCGAGAAAAGATTTACCGTCAATATCATCAACACGTATCCCTCCACCATCATCAATAACTTCAATCATATTATCAGAATGGATGATTACAGAAATGGATGAGCATTTTCCAGCCAAGAATTGATCGAGGCTATTACTAAATACTTCCCATAACATTTGAAGTAAACCTGTCCCATCATCGGTATCCCCAACATACATACCGGGACGTTTTCTAACTGCTTCTAATCCTTTTAAAATCTGGATATCAGAAGCGGAATATTCGTCTGCCATATTGTAAATTATCCTTAGAATAAGGCTTTCCATTATATCATTTTATAGTGACTAAGATTACTCAATTTTCCTTCTTATCACTTCCAAAACTGCCACCATTTTTTATCTTGCTTAAGCGCTAATTCTATCCTTGCATTGCTAAGTATGTCAGTTGTCATGAACTGTTCAAAATTACCATATTCCTGAGGGTGTTCAGTTGTGCCTTCACTAAAGAAGTAACACATCGGATTATCGCTCACCTTAGGCAACTCGAACCACCCCATGATATATCCTTGATGACAAAAGAATGCTAGATAGTTCTCAGGTAAATGATAGTTCAACTTATTTTCTTCAAGAAGCGCAGGAAGATATTTTGTGTTCTCTGCAATATCTTCCTTAAAGCAATTCGTCCCTTGCATTACACCGTGATAGTCTTTGCCCATAAATCGTAAGTATTCTTTAAATGCTTCTGGCAGTTCAAAACCAACAGTCTTTTCAAGAGTGCTAATTTCCACTTCAGAGCACCCTTTTGGTTTCTTAATGTCGTTCCTTTCAAAAAACTCTTCTATATCTAAAAAATATTGAGTCTTAGCCATAAATTACAAATCTCTATGTTCAGGGAACGTCATTTTTATAGCCCCCTCTCTATGCTCTTGCTTTAATTTTTCTAGAAGTTCTTCATATCGAAGAGGATGCCAAGCAGTTAAGATAACTTTTCCTCTCGATTTCAATTTATAGGAGTTTAGCCCGCAATCACACCACAATTCCTATGCTGCTAAAAGTAACCAAAATACCTTATGATTCTTGCTTTTCTTCAATACAAATTATACCCACAACACCGTCTAACTCTGCTATCACAGCAATATCCAAAAAAGCATTTGAAATCGGTTCAAACGAACCATCATAATTAGTCATGATTTTAGCATCTTTAGGCAATGCGTTAAGAAAACCTTTAATCAAGGGAGTAACTAACTCTTTTTCCAAAATTTCCCTTTCAGACTCCAGATGAAAACAAAAACTATTTTCGAGAATTTGCTGAGCCTCATCAATACTAATATCAAGCCACAGTTCACTTGGAAGATTGTAATAGTTGTACTTTTTTAATCGCTCCTTTCTAGATATCACTTGTCTACCATTGAATATGTCGCAAACAACATTTCCTTCAGGCCGAATATCTTTAAGCTTTTCACAAATGTTCATTTTAGCTCGTTTACATTGAATACATTACAAAGGAGATTCATCATTCCAATATTGATCATCCTCTTACTGATTATGAGACCAATACCGAATTCCAATTAGCTCTCTGAATCCATCATCATTTTCTTCATCGGAAAAATCAACAATTACTCCACTATTTACTTTAATCATTGGGCGGTCGTAGTATTCTACTACGGAATGTTCAATATTTTGTTGTTCTAATATTGGTGATTGAATCGCCATGTGTTCACTAGACACTCCAACTCTCGCATTTAAACCATCACTAACAACTAGCGCCTCATTGAATATAAAAAGATCGGGAATTTCTTCTTTGTAGGTTTGTAACTGTTGATAAGCAGACCAAATATCAGCATTATTATCCGCTGGATTTTTTAGCTCTATAACAGCAAAAGGTAAACCATTAATAAAGACAATCACATCGGGTCGTCTGTTTCCCTTTGAACCAATCATGGTGAACTGATTAACAACTAAAAATTGGTTGTTAGATGCCGTATCAAAATCCACTAAACGTACATGGTCAACTTTGGTATCCCCTGATTTATCTTTAAACTCTACCTTTACACCTTCCAATAATGAACGATGAAAAGTTTGGTTGTTTTTAATTAAAATTGGCGTTTCGGGCTTTGCTAGCTGATGTGCAACTTGCTCAAGTGTCGCAAGTGGAATATTTGGATTGATTATTTTTAATTGGTTTAACAAGCGATCATGTAAAATAATTTGGTGGTAATTACTACGTTCAGGACTATTGCCGTCTGGGGCAATATCATAACCGCACGCGTAGTCATACCCACTTTGTTCGAACCACGCGACACAAGTTTTTTCTAATAAATCTTCAGAGATCATTAAACTACTCCTCTAAACTTTCATTACGTTCTTCAAATACTTTTTGATATTCTTCCGGTGCCACATAGAACAAAATTTCTGAAGGTAAGTATGTATTTTCGTAAATAACAACCGAATCGAACTCATCATCTAAGAACAAATCAAAATCCATGTTTTTTATTGGCTCAGTTTTTGATTTAACCGTTACGTACGATTCACGAAGATCATATATAAATCCCACAATAGAGTCGACTTGTTTTGCTATAAACTCAGCATAATGCAAATCTAGAGGGATATGCTCCAAAGATTTCCCGTGTGCCAAAGGACAAAATTCATTTCTTAGTGCACCAATTCCCTGTACAGCAGATTCAAAATGGAATGCAGCGCTATTAATTATTTTCTTAAATGCTTCGATAGTCTTCTTTTCATTATTCAACCCTTTCCCGAGCTGAAATACATTAACTGCTTTCTTTGCAAGTTTTCCAACTTTTATATCAGCAGGATATTCAGCTTTATATTCATCGAGTATAGATTTACAAATGCCTTCGACAAGAGCTTTTGAGTGACCAATAAGTAACCCAGATTCTTTTTCTGAATATGCAGATTCAGCTGCCAACGCTGTTCGTTTAATACGATACCGGTCAGCCGTTTTCTCGATAACATCCTTAGTTCTAAGAAACAATATATTTTCCATAATTTACTATATAGCCCCTGCAAAGAAACCATTTAATAGATTTGGTAACAAGGTATCTCTTAAACTCACCAATTCTTTTGTTTCTAACTCACTAACATTAATTTTTACATACGCAGAAAAAGATAACTCTTCGAATATTTTTAATAATTCAATTGAAGGAACTAATGAAATAACCTTACGCAGTTCAACCTGTCTTATACCAACAACAGTTGTACCTGTTGCGCGACTTTCCATATCCGTCTTTGCAATACGTGATTGTAGCCATAAGTATAAAAATGTTGGAGTAACATTCTTATTGTCTGCTCTTAATGCATACAAGCGTTGACTTAAACAATATTTAGTATCGTCAGCAATGTAATACATCTCGCCCATAGGCGCTTCAGATGTTAATAAAATATCTCCTTTGTTTAGCTCAACTTTCATCCATTTAGAATATAGCTCATCATCAATATAGCGAATTGTGTCACTTCTAGTTATTCGACCACCTTTAATGTTTTTTGCAGATATTGCAAGATAACCTTTCTCTACCCAATCCCCTCCTAGTTTCCTCGGTGTTTTTCCCCTATGATCAATAATAATCGATGTGACTTCATTAAGGTCTTTTACCTCCCACCCCTCCGGTACTTCTCCCAGCTCACTATCAACCAACGCATCAGGAAACAAATCAGCCGTTGTTTTAAGTTGTTGCAGTTGCTCTGAACTGAGTTGTTGAAGCTCATCTATCGACTTACCACTAATTGCAGCCATGGCGGCTTGTTGGATGAAGTCTTTTTCCCTCACCCCAGCCCTCTCCCCGAGGGAGAGGGAGTTATGATTATCGAATTCTTCGGCGTAGCAAGCTGGTGAACTGCACTCTATGGTTTCATTAAGCGCCTGCCAGCGTTTTTTTGCTGCGATTTTTGCGCGTGTGGGTTCAAAATCAACAAACCAGCTTTTAAAAATTGCTTGGGCTATTTGTTCTAAAGTTTGGTTGGTTTGGTGGTTTAGTTCGATTTTTTTATCCAACTCCCCCAATATTTTCGCAATGAATTTTTGATCTTTGATTGGAGGCAATCTAAATTCGAATTTTGGTATATCGACACATTTTAAACTATCGAAGATAGCTCCTACGTTTATGTATTTATTAACTTGATGCCACCAATTTGAGCCCTGAGTTATCCATCTTAAAAATGGTGGAAAAACTTTATCTCCATTAAAACGAAGCAGTACTAAATTTTGACCTAAAGCAATATCTAAGTTTTTGGGAACATATGCCATCTCACCTGGATTACACCTTCTTGATAAAATTACATCATCAGGAATAGGCTTTGACTTTCTTCGCCAATGATGAAAATCTTCTTCCGAAATAAGACGTGCACCATTCAGAACTATGCGACCAGCTTTCAATTGAGGTATGCCTACATAAGGAAGCCCGTCTTTTTGTTCTTTAGGCGTCTTATGGTCACAATCAATGAGACTTATACCTGCCTCTTTCAAAGTTACTATTGACCAATCAGACATCGTAACCCAACCCCGTCAAATTCTTTTTGATTTCCCTTTCTAAACGATCCGATTCTTCAAATTGCGTATTTGACGTTGAGATAAAACATTGCAACAAATAATTATTCAGCATCGCCAAGTCCTTTCAGTTTACTCTCTGCAATTTGCTGTTGTACACTGGCGCGCTCTCGCTCAAGTTCTCGCTTTAGTTCTTCTTCACTGGGTAGCTGAGTCTTGTATTTAGAGGCAAAAAGTTGCTCGCTGTCATTAAGCACAGAATACTTTGCAACGGTGTTGTTGCCTTCACTGCATAAAATCAAGCCTATGGTTGGGTTGTCGTCACTACGACGCTTTTTTTCTTCGTACATACGGACATACATATCCATTTGCCCAACATCTTGATGGCTGAGTTTGTGCAGTTTTAAATCAATCAGTAAAAAGCATTTTAAATGAAAATTATAAAAAACCAGATCAATAAAATAGTCACCATCGTCGGTGGTAATGCGCTGTTGGCGCTCTACAAATGCAAACCCTTTTCCCAATTCTAATAAAAATTGTTGTATGTTATCGATAATGCCTTGCTCTAATTCGGCTTCTTGATAACTACAACTTTGTAAATTTAAAAAATCTAAAATATAAGGGTCGCGTAAGTAATCTTTGGGGCTTGGTGCTAACTCCGTCGTTTTTTGTTTAGCTTCTTGCTCTACAGATGCTTTATCTTTACTTGCCAATAAGCGTTCGTAATAGAGTGTGCCTATTTGTCGTTCTAGGGCGCGTACACTCCAATTTTGTTCAATTGCTTCTTGCTGATATCAGTGGCGCGCTTGTTGGTTTTGTTGTCGCGCTAGTAGATTATAGTGAGACCAGCTCAATTCGAGAGACACTGTCTCTTGCATTGGGAATGCCTGATAAAAACGGCGCATATTGCGCAAGTTACTAGCATCAAAACCTTTACCTAAGCGTTCGGTTAATTGCTGCGATAATGTTTTAAGCAGAGCTTTGCCGTATTCAGCGCGGTTTTTTCCTTGCTGTTCATGCTCGACAATAATTCGACCGATGTGCCAATAAGCTTGCACCATCTGGCTGTTTACCGTTTGCTTTATCTGACTTCTGGCAGCTTCAACTATATGAAGAACTTGCTCAAAAAGTCCGTTAGGTAATATTAAATTTTTAGAGTTCATAACCCAAGCCCGCCAAATTCTTTTTAATCTCCCCTTCTAAACGATCCGATTCTTCAAACTGAGTTTTTAACTGCCCCGTCAATCTCGCCATTTTTTCAGCAAATGGTTCGCCATCATCTTCCTCCAAGGCGGCTCCGACATATCGACCTGGGGTTAAAACAAAGTCGTGTTTTTGTAGTTCTTCTAATTTGGCAGATTTACAGAAGCCGGGTATATCTTCGTAAATCCCCCCTAGCCCCCCTTTATCGAAGGGGGGAATTGATGTGTTTTCTTCCGTGACTACCGTTTTTCCGCCCTCGTCATTGAAGGGTGGCACTAAAGTATTTTCTTCTGATGTTGCCGTTTCGCCTCCCCCTCCCCCTGTGTCAGGATAGTTGTCGCCTCTAATTTTTCAGTTAGAGGAAAAGAAAATACCTTGCCACAAACAAAAGATTTTTCTACCAGTAGAATTCAACACTCGGAATTAAATACGATTATGTTATGAAACCAAATTTTAAGCTGACCGCAAAACAAGAGTGATTCACCCAGTGTTATCTTGCCAATGATGGTATTGGTGTACGCGCAGCAAAAGACGCTGGGTATAAAGGAAGCGATTTAACGTAATTGCCGAACTCAACAAGATGGATGGTGACTACGCTCCAGTCCAGCTCAAAGCTGAAGTTAACACAGTGGATCATGTGGCGACTTTAGAAGCCGCTAGGAATCGTGCCAAAAAGCGTTTACAAAAAGTCAGTTAGAAATAGAGTATATTGCTCTAATTAGAAAAATATTCATTCTAAGATAATACATGGATGAAACACGGAAAAATCCAGCACCCGGCTATCTACAACTAAAAAAACACCGCAAAAATAAAGTCAAAAACGTTAATTCTTGTCTAAACTCATGAAGTGACTTCATATTAATGTAACACTGATAGTCACACTTGAATATTTAGCGAACCGTAAAAATGTTATATTTCAATGAGATACAGCCTCTGTTCAACTTCCCCCACCAAATGAGAAAACCTCGCCTTTTTAGTCGAGGTTTTTTTATGTCCAAAAAAAAGATTGATAACAACCAAATATACCAAAAATATCAAGTAGTTAAAACTAATCCATTAATACGAACAAATTCAATAAGATAAGTGTTTACTCGAAATTCTATTAATATCTTGTAAGAAAATATCGATTGTCTTCGTCTTATACTATGAGAAGAGTTTTAGGAGCGAATAATTGAATAATAAAAAAACGAGCCATATCGCCGAACTGGCAAATCAATATGGACGCCAAGTATTTCAAACGGCATATCGCTTATTGGGCGATAAACATCTTGCAGAAGATATTGTGCAAGATATTTTCTTAAAACTGTTTAAGAAGAACTTTACAACGTTCGAACAAATACAAAATTGGTCTGCATATCTAAGGGTAATGGCGACTTCAGCGAGCTACGATCTACTACGTAAACAAAGTCGTCGAGCCGAGCAACCCCTAGAGAAATCTACGCTTCAATCAGTTGAGTCAAATGATCAGAATGATCCCGATAAGCAGCTGATGCGTAGCAGGGATATGAACTGTTTTCGAAAAGCCTTATGCCAAATTCCACAGCTTGAAGCTAATGCATTTTCTCTGCGTCATATCGAAGAGTTTTCCTATCAGCAAATTTCCGAACAACTCAATATTACTACTGGCAATGTTGGCATTGCTTTAAGTCGAGCCAAACAAAACCTTTCTCGAATATTAAAAGAATCCCACTTTTTAGGAGCCATTTATGAAACAAAATAACGGCCACAATCAACAACTAACAAACGAACTAGATGATAAACTAGCCTGTCATGTTTCTGCCTTAAAAACGGAACAGCTAACTGAAGATGATTATCAGAAAATGGAGAGCAACCTGCAACAAATGATAATCGAACAAGGCAACCGAAAAAAGCCTCAAATTGAAACATCACAACCACAGAATAATAAATTGATTGACCACTTAAACGCAATGTTCTTGCGTGCATTTAACTGGCAGTCAATGCGACTGGCTGGTTCAATGGGAGCCGTCATGGCAGTAGTACTAACTGTGGTATTTATGGGCACACCATCAAAAACTGCATTTGCTGCGGTGATTTCTGAGATGCAGTTAGCGTCTTCGATGTTTTATTCCAGCCGAATAAAAACTAATGGTCAGCATTTGATGGATGTAAAAATCTATCATCGAGTACCTGGTCAACTTCGAGTTGAAACGTTACCTCTCGGTAACGCTAAAAATGGTGCTGTAATTAATGTGATGAATCTTGAGGAAGGAAAAGGCATGATTTTTTTCCCTGGTTCCAAGCTAGCTACACCTTTTAATTTTGATGTAGGTAATAATTTATCTTTGCCAGAGGAAGATCCACTTTATTGGTACGAACAGCTTAAAAACTTCCAAGGTGAGCCGGAAGAATATTTAGATGCTAAAGAGATTAACGGCTTTTTAGCAGAAGGTTTTATCATCAGAAAAAATGGCACAAACATTACGGTTTGGGCAGACACTAATAACCATTTGCCAGTTAAATTAATTGTCACTTTAGATGAAATCAATGGTCAAGTACCTTTCGAAATGGTGGCCGATTTGAAATATAACCAGACCTTCGATGATGCATTGTTTTCATTGGCGATAGGCTCGGATTATAACCTTTCAGCAGAAGATGCAGAGCACCACTAACTAACCTGAACTCGGGATAGGAATTTAATAAACTAGGGAACTAAATACCTGTTCCACGATCAGATCCTTCGACTAAAAACCATATGAACGAGAAGGGACAGATCTTTTGTTGTGCATTTATAATCCGGCTCACCGTCGAATAGTGAAGATTAAAGTAGGCTGCGCTCTCCTTTTTTAATATGCGTTATCTCTTTTAGCACGCCATAAGTGCTTTTCTAGCTCTTGAATTCGCTGCTGCTCCGGCGTTAGTGCTTTTTTACCTTCGGGCGTTTGACCATTGGTTTCACTAATATATTGCCTCTTCCAACGTGATACCGCAGATTCTGATGCTCCGGATACTGCCATCATTTTTTTATTGGAATAACCTTCATCAGCCATTAGTTTGGCATATTCCAGTTTTTGCTCAACCGTCACTTCAACACGCGGTTTGTTCTGTTTTCTATCTGACATTTTGTCTCCTAATTATTTGGGGATTATCGGATGATGTTGTGGAGACATTATGTTGTCATTCTCCGTGGCGGAAAAATAATCCGAGAACCGCTGGACAAATTAGAAAAGGACTGGTTTTTATTTTAAGGCATGTTAGGGTAAGAGACTGGTGGAACACAACATGCAAAAAATTCGAACCGCCCGATCAACAAAAAATGAGAATGAGTGTAAAACCCCGTTCAAAGCAGCATAAAATAGGCAAAACCAAGTTTACAAACTACCTAGACAGCCTGACTTTTTTACAAACTGCACTAGCTAATTTGCTCTAAAATCTAGTTAAAATAGAGCATTACTTTAAATCCAATATAAAAAGAAAAACAATAACTATGAATTTTGAGCAGCTTAAATTCCAATATTCTTGGCGTCCTTACCAACAAAGAGTTATCGATGCTATAGAACAGCATTTAGACGACGACCGCTTACATGTTGTAGCTGCACCTGGTGCGGGGAAAACTACCTTAGGTCTTGAAGTTTTTCGAAAGCTTAAAAAACGAGCACTTGTTCTTTCACCAACTCGAATTATCCGGGATCAATGGATATTAAGGTTGAACGATTTTATTGAATCTGATGACGTCACCAAACTTGATTGGGTCAGCAACAATATAGATGAACCCAAAATATTAACTTCTATTACTTATCAAGCTTTGCACTCTAAATTATCTGCAGAATTATCAGCTGATTTAGATGATGAAGATGGTACCGATTTAGATGAAGGTTTAGGAGACGGTTTAGATAGTGAAATCAATAATGGTGAAATCAACGGTTTCATTAAGAGCCTTAAAAATAATAAAATTGAAGTCATTATTATGGACGAAGCACATCACCTTCGTGCGGAGTGGTGGCGAGCACTCGATAAAGTTTTTGAAGCTTTGCCTAATTTGACTTTAGTTTCACTCACTGCAACACCACCATATGATTCTCAAGATCACGAATGGAATAAGTACGAGCAACTTTGTGGCTCGATTGATGAAGAAATTTCGGTTCCTGAGCTGGTCAAAGCAGGTACACTTTGCAGTCATCAAGATTTTGTTTGGGCAGTGAATGTCAGTCAATCAGAGAAAAGACGAATCAAGGAGTACGATGGGAGAGTCTCGACTCTATGTCATACACTGTTTGACGACACCCAATTTCATCAGCTCGTATTAACGCACCCTTGGTTAACAGTTGCTGTAGTTGATGCTGATGTAATAAAGCAACCCCGCATAGCAATAGCAATTTTGTCGTTTATGAAGGCAAAAGAAATGGAAATTCCTTCGTCGCTAAGTGCACTGCTTGACCTTACTGAAAAAGATATTCCCGAATTGGGGCGTCACTGGTGGCAAGTATTAATAGAATCGGTATTATTTTCAAATACGTTCGACCATTCAAAAAACGCACAAGAGTTTATAACTCAACTAAAAAAACAACTCCGTTCATCAGAATTATTACATAAAAAGGAGTTATCGCTTGAACGTTCTCGCAGATTGGAACGTTCGCTTTCTTTGAGCGCGACTAAAGTTGAAGGCTGTGTGTCGATCCATAAACTGGAATACAAACATCGCAAAGATGACTTACGCCAAGTCATCTTAACCGACTATATCCGTGATGAAGCATTGACCTCAGGCATTAACACTGGTGAGTTAAACTTAGGCGCATGGCCTGTCTATAAAGGCATTGTTACCAACTCCGCCATCTCCAATCAAGTTGGCATGCTTTCAGGCAGATTAAGTATTATTCATCGAGACCAAGTGGAAGAGTTATTAGAGCTTGTTGATAGAAAGCGTGTTACCGCTGATAAATTTCAAGGAGATGAATTTTTTTTAAAAATTTCGGGCCCGCTTAATCAGTTAACTTCAGCGTTTACCGCCCTGTTAATAAAGGGAAGTATTAAGGTTTTAGTAGGTACTCGCTCCTTACTTGGTGAAGGTTGGGACGCACCAGCGATTAATTCTCTGATTCTAGCCAGTTCGGTTGGCTCATTTATGTTAACCAATCAGATGCGTGGACGAGCAATCCGTATCGATAAGAATGCTCCCGACAAAATCAGTTCCATCTGGCACTTAGTGGCTATTGATACAGAAAGTCCGAGTGGACATAGGGATTATTATGATCTTAAAAGCCGCTTTGAAACATTTGTGGGACTATCTGAAAAAGATCCAACAATTGAAAGTGGCTTTGAGCGCTTGAAAACTACGGGACTAGATAACCTCAAATTAAAGAATTTCGAACATAGCGCAGTCTCAGAAAATAACCGACAGATGACCAAGCGCTTTGAAAAGCGTGACATAATCGCCAAACGCTGGAAAGAAGCATTAACCTTAGATGAAGCCGCAAGAGTAATTCCATCGGTTAAAACACCCACATTGCCGGGGATAAGGTGGTTTCATTTCAAAAACACACTGAAGTACCTGACTTTTCAACTGACAGTTCTGTTCGGTCTTTTGGGTGCAGTCGCGTTTCAACTGATGAGAAAGCCCGAAGTTGCAATAACAGTATTAATAGTAGGTCTTGTAGGCGTATTACTTTATAAACTGCCAAAAACAATCAGCATTCTTAAAACTTTCTTTTGTCACTTACCTGTTGATGGATCAATAAAACAGATCGGTATCGCTTTGTGTAATACCTTATGTCAAACCGGACTAATTGAAACTTCATTTCGAAGGATCAAAGTTACTACTTATGAAAACATGGACGGCACATTTTATCTTGCGCTTTCGGGAAGTACTTTTTACGAATCATCTTTGTTTGCAGATTGTTTAGCGGAAATACTAGCCCCAATAGATAGCCCTCGTTATCTAGTGATTCGTGAAGGAGAAGTTTATGGACTCAAAAGAGATGACTATCATGCCATACCACTTAAATTAGCTGTTAAAAAAGAATACGCTCAAATATTCTACAAGGCATGGTGCCGTTACGTTGGTCCAACTGAAATGATATATACGCGCACTAATTTAGGTAGACAGCGTTTATTGCAGGCAAAAATGCGGGCTTTTTCTTCTGTTTTTGAAAGAAAAATAAAGCGTCAGGATCGATGGCAGTGAATACATATGTAAACGTAATAACTCAGTCGCCTTAAAAATTTTGAATCTAAGCAATAATTGGATATATTGAAGACATATCTGTTGACACCTATTACCTTTAGTTAATAGACAAACTATTTTTCACAATGAAAACGATTTCAAAGAATTCCTAAAAACACTCAAAGAAGCCAGCGAATAATTTGACGCGATCATTCATGTTTAATAGGTAACTATTATCATTTGCTGATTTTATGCTCTGTATGGGATCTACACCCTCTATTTCTGACCCTCTATTCCCTATATTTGGTCAAAATTAGCACAAAGTATACAGTTGCCCTGACCAAGCCCGAAATAATGAAAAAAGATCTTGATTCTAAAATTAAGCTACAGTATTCTTATCTGCTGGCTTGGATTTACTGCAAGAGGAAAGGTAGTTACCGCTGCAATTGAAGTGTGTCTGCGTTAATTAATAACGATGATTCGTGTAACTAGATGGTGCTAAATAAGCGCCGTCGAAAATAGACGATGTTTATCATCAAATATAATTAAACGAAGATGGCAAATTAGATTGCTTGCATCCTAGTACGGTGAATGACTCATAAAGTGTCATTCCACAAATGAAATAGTTACACCGTACAGGTTGTATCATGGAGAAAGTTGTGAAAAGAGAAATAACACTTGCAGATAAGGAAATTATCGATGCCATCAATAATTCTGAGAAGAAAGTTTCATTCATTTCTAAATTGAAAAATAGGAACGCGATTCCTGATAGCATTTTTCGACTAAAAAATGTTTCATCATTAGGCGGTATTCGTTATATCGCGTCATATCTATTTCATTCTAACCTTAAAGTTCGTGATATGGCTGTACAGAAAATACATGAACTATTCTTGTTGGCAGAAAATAAAGATCTGCAATGGCTAGATGAAAGTATACGTGGTAGATATTACTGTCACTACGATTTAGCCATTCAGCGAAAATGGTACGATCTGGGAACGAGGAATATTAAAAACCTCGAATTGCCTCCAGAAAAACTTAGCTCCATTTTGTGTGTGCTAAGTTGCCACTCAAATGGGTATTTACGTGAAGCTGCGCTAAAGCAGTTGATACATGTCGACCCCTTCTCGGCAGTTAGAATGCTTTTCATTCGAGTGAATGACTGGGTATCGAAGATACGCTTGTTTGCAACTAGTTCATTAGCAAAACTTGTTGGTCAATTAGACGAATCACAACTTGCTGATTTTCTAGTTTTAGTTGAACAACTCAGAAATAGAAGTCGACAAGATCACAGCGAAATAATATTAGAGGTTGAGAAAAGGTTTTCTACTTCTAAAGGTCAAAGTGAGTTGGTTAAAGCGATTAGACATACTGATTATCGAGTAGCGCGTTCAGCTTTTTTGATCGCTCGCCGTTTAGTAGAAAGTAAAGAAAAAGTATTCGACGTAGGGTGTATTCATAAAGATCCACTTATACGCTCATGGTCTTTGGAACTCGCGCAAAGGTATTTAATTGGTGATGAACTGACTGAATATCTTCTGAAAGTAAGCCAAGATAAACTGGGGATGCTACGTAGAAGGGCTATCTATAAATTGTTAGAAATCGATTACAAAGTGGCGAGGTCGCCCCTTGTAAATTGTTTGTCTGATAATAGTTCTGTTATGCGCGATATGGCGAGGTTTTATATCAGCCGAGAAGAAGAGTTTAACTATGCGGATTACCACCGTACTAGCTTAAAAGGTATGAAAGGAGCTAAGCCCGCTGGCGTTATATCTGGTTTAGCTGAAACAGGCAATGAAGAAGACTGGAAGTTGATACTCTTTTATGAAACCCATCCGGCTCCAAAAGTTAGAGCAGCAGTAATACTAGCTAGTGAAAAGTTAACTTCTAGTGACAAGGTTTGGTTGTTTAGCAAGATAACTGATGGATGTCCTAGCGAAATTAAAGCCGCAAAGCAAGTTCTTCTTTCTCGTAACGAATATACTGAATCAGATGTTATTAAACTACATTCAGATTATTCTGGCGGCTATAAAGGTAAGGTACTTCGTCAACTACTCGAAAAGAAAAGTTACTGGCAAACAGCAAAAGCACTTCTTGAAGCTATGATTAAAGAAGATGAAGATTACTCGCGTGAATTGAGTGATTGGTTAGGCAAATACGGAAGAGCCTATTGGTTCGTTAAACCTGAAACTCAATTGCTTGTTGATATCATTGAACTAACAAATAAAGCTCAAGAAAAAATGGGTAGAAATGCAAATTTAATAGCCCTACATGATATGACTGAAAAGCTGAACAACTGGAAGATTTAGGCGTAAAAAGGAATTACAGCTCATGAGAGCAAAAGAGAACTTTAAGAAGATAACTAAGCAGATTATAGAGTGGTGGAAGAGATTTATAAAGTAGCCTAACGTCGCCGTTTAATTTCTATTGTTCAAATGAGAATAATAAAAATATATGGGATTGAGTAATACTACAAATTTAACTGCGCTTGTACATGATGAATTTGCCACATTGTCATCATAATTAATTGACACTTTTCCAAATTGAAATCTGATGTTTTGCCAAACAGCAAACAAATCAAACAGTTTACTTTTGACGATTCTCCGGACAAACTTTCGACAGTGAAACCGGGCTGCATTACAATTACCTCAGGGACTATGATACAGAGATTGGACGGTATCTTCAGAGTGATTCCCTAAGGCTTGCTGGGGGGAACAAAACTCATGTAAGATTTTTATTTCACTCCGCTGATACCTCTTCGAAAAGAATTAATTATAGAAACTCCAATGATATTCATCTCAATCCCAAATAAACTTTCATTTTTTTGTGATTTATTTGGGATTTTTAACCAATATTGGATTCGTGATCGACAAATTCACTGTAGGGTGCTGATTGAATAATCATATGGAGATAAAAAAATGTACAAAAAAGCGTCAACGTTAATACTGGCAAGCGTTATATCCGCTAGTGTTTTTTCAGCAGTGCCAAATAATACCGTTAAATTCGAACAGACAATCGAAGCAATTGAACAAGAAAAAAATGTGAGTAACATCTATCGAGCTTATTTTCCAAATGAAAACATCGCTCGAAAAACGGCAATCACCTATCACTCCCAATTGCTTGAGTCGAACATTGCTGGCGGATTTCTCATACTGGAATTAAGCCCTGCAGAAAAACAAGAGTTGAAATCTTTTGGTTATCAGTTCAAACCTGCAACTGAATTTATTCAACGGAGAAATGAACGTCTTGAAACCATTCAGCAGAATTATACTCGCGAATTATCCGATCCGTTGAGTTCTCAAAATCAAGATATCAGTATCCAATCGATCCCAGGTTATAGTTGTTATGAAACCGTTGAAGAAACCTTCAGTGTTGCACAAACGATGGTGAGTGCAAATCCAACACTTGCTCAATGGGTTGATGTTGGTGATTCTTGGGAAAAAACCCAAAATAGTGGTGGTCACGATATTAATGTGCTCAAGTTAACCAACTCATTAAGTGGTGGTAATAAACCGATATTGTTTATCAATAGCGCCATTCACGCGAGAGAGTACACCACAGCGCCACTCACTTTAGAGTTTGCTCGTTGGCTACTAAATGGTTATGGCGTTGATGCGGACGCAACTTGGTTACTCGATCATCACCAAGTGCATTTAATGCTGCAAACAAATCCTGATGGGCGGAAACAAGCTGAGACTGGATTGTCCTGGCGCAAGAATACCAATCAAAATTACTGTGGTTCAACTTCTAACAATCGTGGTGCCGATCTTAATCGCAATTTCAGTTATTTTTGGAATGCCACCAACGGACAAGGCTCTAGCGGAAATCAATGTAACGCGACTTACCGAGGAGAAACCGCTGGGTCAGAGCCAGAAACTCAAGCGATTGAAAGTTACGTGCGCTCAATATTTCCAGACAACCGAGGTCCAAATATTGATGATGCGGCTCCCGAAACGACTAGCGGAATACACCTCGATATTCATAGCTATAGCGAGTTAGTGTTATGGCCTTGGGGGAGCACTTCTCAAGCAGCACCTAACGGGCAGGCGATGCAAACTTTGGGGCGGAAGTTCGCTTATTTTAATGGATATTATCCACAACAATCTATTGGTTTGTATCCAACCGATGGCACGAGTGATAACGTCAGTTACGGTGAGCTCGGTGTACCAGCTTTTACTTTTGAATTAGGCACCAGTTTTTTTCAGAGTTGTTCAAGTTATCAAAGTTCAATTGTTCCCGACAATTTGCCAGCGCTAATTTACGCTGCCAAAGTTGTGCGTACTCCTTACATAACTCCCAGTGGTCCAGATATTACAAATCTTGCGGTAAACGGAAACTCAACGTCAGGAGTAATTGCGCCCGGTGGAACTGGAACTTTAACGGCGACGGGAATAGATACACGTTTTAATTCGCGTAATGGTACAGAGTTCTCTCAAAACATCGTTGAAGCTGAATATTATGTTGATACGCCGCCTTGGGTGACTGGCGCTACTGCGATTGCGTTATCTGCATCTGACGGGAGTTTTAATAATACCAGCGAAGGTCTGACCGGAATCATTAACACCACTGGATTGAGTGATGGTCAACACATCGTTTATGTTCGTGCAAAAGATCTGAGTGGTGTCTGGGGAGCAATCTCAGCCATATTTATCGACATTTCTGATGTTGTCCCACCGAATGAAAATGAGTTGCTGAATGATATTACCAAAACCAACTTATCCGGTGCACAAGGTGAAGAAACTCAGTATTTTATGCAGATCCCAAACAATGCAAATTCATTATCATTTACCCTTTCGGGTGGCAGTGGAGATGCCGACCTCTACGTCCGTTACGGCAGTGCACCGACTCAAAGCGGCTGGGATTGTCGCCCCTACCGAAATGGTAACGAGGAGACTTGCACTATTAGCAATATTCAGCCAGGAACTTATTATGTTATGTTACGTGGATACAGGGCTTATAGTGGAACATCTATAACGGGGAGCTATACCGTAGGGACTGTAGGAGAAAGTTTCGAGAATATCAATGATGTTAATATTCCTGACAATAATTCATCGGGAATTGTCAGTTCTTTGCCGGTATCTCGTCAAGGTTCATCAGGGGATATCACTGTGGAAGTGGATATCGTCCACACTTATATCGGCGATCTCATAGTTGATTTGATTGCGCCTGATGGCAGTGTATTTAATTTACATAATCGTAGCGGCGGTTCGACCAACAATATCAATCAAACCTATAATGTTTCAGTGGGTTCTTTAGATTCATTAGGAACTTGGAAATTAAGAGTAAAGGATCTGGCGTCGGTAGATGTCGGTTTTATCGATCGGTTTAAGATTTCATTTCCATGATAGAATCTTTTGATGTGATCTAATGGTCGAATAGACGAGAATGGTTTAGCATTCTCATACGAACGGTTATTTAAGTTCGATATTGGATTGGAAAGTCCAGTATCGAACGCCGTAAGTTGGCGGTGTTAACCCCAACAAAAATTAACGAAATACATTTAATAGAGTTTGGTTAATGGCAGGAGGTTAAGCTAAATCCGCAAATAATTGAAAGGGTGTTTTTTTTATTCTATATTGCCATCGCCAAAAAAACTAAACTGTCGCACTAATTTTAAGCGCATGAATATCAGTCTGCATCATATCGCCCAGAGATTCATAAACTAACTGATGACGTTTTAACGGCAAAATTCCTGCAAATTTTTCACTCTTAATGACTAAATTAAAATGACCTTTCCCTGATTTTGCGCCAGCATGACCTGCGTGTAAATGACTTTCATCGGTAATAGAAATTTCAGTTGGGTTTAACGACGTTTCTAGCAATTGCCTCATTCGGTTTATTCTTGTTTGATTGTGCTCAGTTGAGTTTTGCATTGGTGGCTCTTAGGTAAAGCGTCTTAAGGTAGAACGCAGTTAAAAGGTTTTACTACAACGGATTGATAGACTCCAGCATGAACGTAAGGATCATCGTCTGCCCAAACTTGTGCTTCGTCGAAACTGTCAAACTCGGCTACGATTAAACTTTCGGTAAATCCAGCCGAACCTGGGTCTGAGTTATCGATAGTCGGATGAGAACCTGCAATAATCAATCGTCCTTGCTGTTTGAACTGCTGAAGTCGCTCAATGTGAGTCGGACGCGCTCGTAACCTTGCTTCGATACTGTTTTCGATATCTTGTGATATTAAAGCGTATAACATTAATCTTCCTTTACGGATCCGGAAGTAGGTGTCGTATCGCTGTCTAGGACTTTATTTTTATCTTCGGCTTCCTCCAGCGGCAAATAAGGGTAGATTTTTGTCATTGTATAAACGAGCAATAAGATATTTAGTCCCATTAAGCCAAATAATTTAAATTGTACCCAAAATGCTTCTGAGAAATTGTAGGCAATGTATAAATTAATAAAGCCGACAATAAGATACGCCAAAGCCCATGAATGGTTAAGGTGTCGCCAAATGTTATCAGGTGCAGAGATCTCTTCATCAAAAGCTTTACTGAACATTTCCTTTAAAAAGACTTTTCCGAGAATATATTGGCGATATAAAAATACCGCAGCCATCACCCATAAGACAACACTGGCTTTCCAAAAAATAAATGCACTATTTCTAAAAAATAACGTCATTCCCCCCAAAACTAAAGTGATGCCGAGAGTCCAAAGATGAAGTTTCTCAAACTTACCTGTCAAAAGTCGAGTGCCAATATTTTGTACAATAGTCCCAGCCATTAAAGCCATCACCGCTGGATACATAGGCTGTTCTTCGCCAGATAGTACGTAAACACCTACAAAAATTGCTATAGGAAAAAAATCGAGAAAAAACTTCATTCAGTCATTACCAAAAATAAGTTAATTGAAAACTAGATGATACTCGTTATTATGGTAAGAAACTATTCTGAATAGCAATAAATTCACAATGATGCAAATTGAAGTGAAGATTAATTTAAGTACCTTATCTCATCAAAAAAGTTTAGAATATCAGTGTTTTATTGCTCTGTATCAAGCGCTTAATTGAGATATTAAATCTAACACCATGATCCGTTACGACTTTCATAGCCACACCCATTATTCCGACGGCGTTCTTTCGCCTGAAGATTTAGTTGAGCGCGCTGAAGAAAAAGGTCTCGATTTATTAGCCATTAGCGATCATGACTCGGTTAGCGGAATTGCTAAAGCGAGAGCACACATTAAAGCAAACAAGCTAAAATTGTCAATTGTGGATTCTATCGAACTCTCAGCCCAATCGGACTTTGGCGAAATTCATATCGTTGGACTAAATATCGATACTGACCACACCGGCTTGCTTGAGTTGCTTGATAAACAACAGAAAAAGCGTTGGCAAAGAGCAGGTATTTTTGAGGAAAAATTTCAAAAAATTGGTATTGATGGCGTTATGGAGGATTTAAAAAGTCGCTGCAAGGATGTGGTCACACGAAGTCATATTGCTTCAGCATTGGTTAATTTGGGACACGTTAAAGATTTTAATCAAGCGTTTAAACAGTTTATTGGTAAAAAGGGTAGAGTGAAAGTAGCAACAGATTGGGTCTCTATGGAAGATGCGATTGTCTCAATTCATGAAGCGGGAGGTGTTGCGATTCTAGCTCATCCTACCAGATACTCCATGTCGAATAGGCGGTTGGGATATTTGATCGAAGAGTTTAAAATTAATGCTGGCGATGCGATTGAGGTATCTTATCCTAGCTTAAACCCAGACAAGAAAAATTGGTTGGAGATTCAGCGCGAAAAGAATGATCTGCTCGCGTCAGCGGGTTCTGATTTTCATTATCCAAATTTAAAATGGTCTGATTTAGGGCACTTCCCAACTGTTGCTCAAAATACGCCCCATGTATTGGATATGATTAAAAATAAGTTATAATCAGCAAAGTAGTTTTTTATCTGAGTTTTGTGCACTGGCGTTATACAAGGAATAGAAGAGATGACACAGTATTTTGATTTACATCCGGAAAATCCCCAGCAGAGACTCGTTTCTCAGGCTGTTGCTATCATAAGAAGTGGTGGGTTAATTGTCTACCCAACAGATTCTGGCTACGCATTAGGTTGTCATATCGGTGATAAAAAAGCACTTGATCGGATCAGGAAAATTCGAAAACTTGATAGCAAGCATAATTTTACGCTAATTTGTAGAGATTTGTCAGAATTGGCTAATTTTGCCAGGGTGGATAATGCGACTTTTCGAGTTGTAAAAAGCCACACCCCGGGTCCGTACACTTTTATTTTAAAAGCGTCACCGGAAGTCCCCAAAAGATTACAGCACCCCAAACGTAAAACTATCGGTATACGTGTGCCAGATAATCCAATAGCCCTAGCAATATTAGAGGAACTGGGCGAACCACTCATGAGCACCAGTTTAATCCTGCCTGGAGAACGTTTTACCTTGATTGATTCCGATCGTATTTACAAAAATCTTAATGGTCGAGTCGATTTAGTGATCCATGGTGGGCATGTTAGCGATATACCGACCAGCGTGATCGACCTAATGGAAGGCTTTCCTCAAGTGATCCGCTATGGGGCTGGAAATCCGGAAGATTTTGAAACCTAACCAAACTTAACTAATAGATGTCTTGGTCAATTTAGATTGCAATCAATTCAGCATTGTATATAATTGCCCGCTCCAATCCATAGCAGGTTCTTAGCTAGCTTGTACTACCAAACGATTGGAACATTTAGTAAAAGTAATAACAAGTAAAGCCAGTGTGGTGGAATTGGTAGACACAGGGGATTCAAAATCCCCCGCCTTCGGGTGTGACGGTTCGAGTCCGTCCACTGGTACTATTTACTTGTTAGATTTAGCCATTGTGATGGATGTTGGGCTTCGCAAACTCAGCGACCAACCTAGCCGAGCCGTTCTTTATACCGTAGTGTTATCTAGGTTGATGAATTCGGCTAGCCACGCAGGCGAAAGACTCATAGGTAAACTTAAGCAGGCTTGTCGATATTGAACTTTGATTGAGGTATTTTGATGTGGACTTTTTGCAAGCGGGCGAGTCTTGATGAAATTGGGTGGCCGCACTTTATCGGCAAGATAGGTTAAATTGCTTAAACCTATCTCAGGTTAACTATATAAACCTGAACGCTTTTAAACGAGGGTCTTCATTGCCTAATATTGTTAACGCGATCAGGCGCAAATAATGTCCACCTATACTGTAACATTGAGATAAGTTTTCAACTTTCTCGCTCGCATGACTTAGGAAACTAACTGCTGGTTTATCTATGGACAGTGTAATACTTGGGTCAAGTACAAACCAGTCCTGATGTGTATCAATAACCACAGTCAACTGCTCCTCTTCTGAGGTAGAAGGCTCAAACATCGTAAACACCTCCCCGCCATTTAGAAACACTGGCGTTGTAGCTCCAAAGTTCGAGTCGAATGCTTTATTGCCAAAGCCGGGAAATGAGTAACCACCATGAAGTTTTAAGATATTAATATACGATTTTGGGAAATTTGAGGAGAACTCCGTCTCAGGGGCTGAGCAGACCAACTCCCCTACTTCGCCTGAACTTGTTGTAATTGAAAGAATTAGTCGGCTATCTACAATCTCAACCTTCTCTACATTCTGAACAATATCCTTCAGTATGCCTTGGCACTCATCTGTATCAGCCAAAATCGAAAAATGCTGAATCAGTCTTACACGTAAAGTTTGCATTTCAGTTATATTTGCTATTTCTCCCCAAATATTAGGAGATGCTGGCGACTTTTTAGTATTTTTTTCCGTATCGCTTTCCCCATCTGATTTTTCTGATTTGTAATTTTCTCCAAATAGAGCCTTTAATAGCTTGACTTCATCTGAATCAGCTTTGTCTTTATCCACTATGTATCCTTCTATTTTTTAACGCATAATGTCACAAACCACCGGAAATTTAAAGGTAAACGTCCGCCAAAGACCGCCTAGACATTGTATGGATTTTTTCCTTCGTCAAACACCACCTGAACTATTTCTCCATCAATAGCCCCATTATAGGAAATATCGTTCGCTGTAAATTTAATGTACATAATTCATTTTTCGTAACTATTCAGCGTATTTTCACTAAAAAAATATAAATTATTGCTTGACAGGGATTTGGCGTTATTTTGCCAAAAATAAGTCAGTCTACAATAACTCATTAATTGTTGGTTTAAAAGAGCCATTTG